>MDTG01077438.1_pt1 | contig 18016 bp, 17 predicted proteins | sample 811421 | NCBI WGS metagenome assembly MDTG01 (sample SAMN05326645, study PRJNA326480) | marine metagenome | isolation source: seawater | place: Pacific Ocean: South East | collected 2011 | reverse complement strand
GATATTTGCGATGGCGGACCACTTGGCCGAGAGTGAATTTTGCTTCTGCATGCAGCATGTCGGAACTAACTATTTTAATTCTTCAATTACGAATCCGTAGATCTGATTGACAATATGTCCTATTTTGAGGAATTGATTGCAAGTAGTTTTAGGGGAACAATTAGTGGCGCTTTTCGTAACAGTTTTGCAAATCGTAGCGCCAGTTTTCCTTTTAGCGCTTATCGGCATTGTCTGGGTGAAGCTGGGATTTGAGTATCGTGTTCAATTTGTGACGCGGCTAGCGATGACGATTGGTGTGCCCGCGCTGATTTTTACTTCATTGATGAACACAAAAATTGAACAGGATTCCTTGTTTGCCATGGTTTGGGCGGCTTGTGTGGTCTATGCTATTTTGACAGCTCTGTTTTTCTTCGTTGTAAAGCTACTACGATTAAAAGTTCAGACGTTTCTCGCACCTTTGATTTTTGGTAATACCGGAAACCTTGGCCTACCTCTGGCGCTATTTGCATTTGGTGAAGTTGGTTTGGGCTATGCTGTGGTAGTTTTCGCGGTCATGGGCATTTACTCATTTACCTTTGGCATATGGCTGGTGTCCGGCGGTGGATCGCCACTGAAGGTAATTAGAGAGCCGCTAGTGGGGGCCACACTGTTGGGTGGGTTGTTCATGGTACAGGGTTGGCAGACTCCGTTGTGGATGACAAACACGCTTGAGTTGATTGGCCAGATGGCGATCCCACTCATGCTAATTACGCTGGGTGTAGCTTTGGCTCGTTTGACACCAGAAAATGTGGTTCGTGGTGTGTTTGTGTCTTGTGTAAAATTTTTTATTTGCATTGGTATAGCATTTAGTATTGGTCAGTTCTTTGAACTGGCCCCAATCGCATTGGCGGTGCTGGTCTTGCAAGTTTCTACGCCTGTAGCGGTAACGTCTTATTTGTTAGCTGAGAAATACGGGGCAGAAGCGGGAGAGGTTGCTGGCCTTGTTGTAGTTTCTACGTTGCTTTCAGTTGTGACAATTTCGATTACTTTGGCGTTTTTGGTCTAGTTGTGCTCAATAAGTTCTTTAATTTTTTACATACATGTGGTTAATAATCTCCAATGCCGGCGTTAGATCGGATTATGAGGCAAAATGAAGTATAGCACGATTATTATCGCAATTTTGATCTTAGCGGCCTGCTCTGGTGGCCGATCTGCGCCACCGCGTAACCTCGACAATGCATGTGCGATGCTGGCGGAGCGCAAGGGCTGGTCTAAAGATTTAAAGGCGGTGGAGCGCAAATGGGGCGTCCCGCGTGAGGTTATCCTTGCAACCATTTATCATGAAAGCCGTTTTGTGGCTAGAGCGCGTACGCCACGCAAGTACACGTTAGGTGTGATCCCAAGAGGGCGGCAATCTTCCGCTTACGGGTTTAGTCAGGCGTTGGATGGCACTTGGGATTGGTACAAAAAGTCGACTGGGAGGCGGTTTGCGCGGCGTGATAATTTTGGGCACGCTGTGGATTTCATGGGATGGTACATGAATAAGACCGAGGAGAAAAACGGTGTGCCTAAGTCCGACGCTTACAACCAGTATTTAGCGTATCATCAAGGTCACGCTGGTTTTGACAAAGGCAGTTACCGTGGGAAGCAATGGTTGCTTAAGGTTGCTGCTCGCAATCGTACCAGATCAGAAATGTATGGTAGCCAGTTGTCAACTTGTCCGCAGCGTTAAAATCAAGATGATGATTGATTAGCGCTTATCGTTCTCGTTTGTGATGAGATCAATGTCAAATAGACGACTTGGGATGTTAGCCTCCTTGTTCAATTTTTCTAAATTTATGGTTGTCTTCTGTCCACTTTCATCTGTGACGATCCACTGGCGGAGTTCTATCGGACTATCTCTAAACACTAGTTTCATGTTGCCGTAGTTTGGATATTCAGGGTTTTGGGCTACTATGCTGGTGGATGTACCATCATGTTGGTGAGAGGTGATCACGCCACTGGTGGTGAGGTCTATGTTCTTTTTCAGAAGGATATGCAGGGGGGTTTTCCGTGACGGGTATTGCTGTGGCCCAGCGTTGGAGCGCTGATCAAAAATTACTATCCTACTGTACCTTACAATCACAAGTGTATTATTTGGCGCGGCGTATTCAAATCGCATCTGCCCGGGACGTTTAATATAGAACATACCTTTGGACAGTTTGCCGTCTGGATCTATCTGTGTGAAAGCGCCTTTGGCCGTGCTGAGGCTGTTGAGGTATTGGGAAATCGCATCCAGTGACAAAGGTTTGGTCTTGGCCAAAGAGGGAGCTGCAAGGGTGAGCGCTACAATGCCTCCGAGAAATAGTCTACGTTGCATTGGCCTATTATAGATGTCTAGCACACCGGCGACAACCGTAGGTGTAAACAAATGGTTATGAGATTTTCTGTCTGGTGACATTTCGCTCTAATACTGCTCAGGAACTAAAATTTCGCGCTTACCCACATGGTTGGCTTGGGAAACGACGCCTTGGTCTTCCATTTCTTCGACTAGTTTGGCGGCTTTATTGTAACCGATGGATAGTTTGCGTTGGATGTAGCTTGTGGAACATTTGCGATCTTTGATCACGATAGAAACAGCCTGATCGTACAGCGCGTTTTCGCCGTCAGTGTTGCCGCCAAGGCCAAGCACTGCATCAATGTTGTTCTCTTTATCCTCAGATGGGCCTTCAACTACGCCGGCAACATATTCGGGCTCGCCAAACTGTTTGAGGTGGTTCACTACTTCTTCGACCTCTTCATCGGAGGCAAATGGTGCGTGTACGCGGGTAATTTTTCCACCACCAGCCATGTAGAGCATGTCGCCCATACCGAGCAGCTGTTCGGCACCCATTTCTCCAAGGATGGTGCGGCTATCAATTTTGGACGTTACTTGGAATGAAATCCGGGTAGGGAAGTTCGCTTTAATTGTGCCAGTGATAACATCCACGGATGGACGTTGAGTTGCCATAATGAGATGGATACCTGAAGCGCGTGCCATTTGGGCAAGGCGTTGAATACAGGCCTCTATTTCTTTGCCAGCGACCATCATAAGATCGGCCATTTCGTCTACGATTACGACTATAAATGGCATCTTTTCAGGTGTGAATGTTTCTGTTTCGAATATTGGTTCGCCCGTATCGTCGTTGAATCCCGTTTGCACGGTGCGGGTGAAATCCTCGCCCTTGCGTAGGGACGCTTCAACGCGGGCATTATAGCCACCAATGTTGCGCACACCCATTTTTGACATTTTGCGATATCGTTCCTCCATTTCTCCGACGACCCATTTCAGCGCCACCACGGCTTTTTTGGGGTCTGTCACAACAGGGGAAAGAAGGTGTGGGATGCCATCATAGACTGACAATTCTAGCATCTTTGGATCAATCATGATCATGCGGCATTCTACTGGAGAAAGCTTGTACAATAGTGACAAGATCATCGTGTTAATGGCAACAGATTTACCTGAGCCAGTTGTACCTGCGATAAGCAGGTGGGGCATTTTTGCAAGGTTTGCAATCTGGGATTTTCCACCAATGTCTTTGCCAAGTGCAAGAGGCAGTCCCTGATCACCATCTCCGTAATCTCGGGACGCCAGCAATTCGCGTAGTAGAACAGTTTCACGGTTTTCGTTTGGTAGTTCGATACCAATAACTGAACGACCTGGTACTGTAGAAACCCGCGCGGAGAGCGCTGACATGGAACGCGCAATATCGTCAGCAAGGCCGATCACGCGGGATGCCTTGAGTCCCGGCGCTGGTTCTAGTTCGTACATAGTGACTACAGGGCCTGGGCGCACGGATACAATGTCACCCTTGACCCCGTAATCATCGAGCACGCTTTCCAACATGCGCGCGTTTTCTTCGAGTGCTTCGTCTGATAGCTGGTGACGCACGATGGAGGTTGGATTGGCCAAAACTTCCAGTGGCGGGGTTTCGTAATTCAAATTCGGGCTTTTAAATAGGCTCGGTTGTGCTTCGGCTTTAGCTTTTTTGCTCTGTTGAACGGGGGCTTGCGAGCGTGGCCTCACAACAGATTTTTGTTCTTCCTGGGGCGCAATACGCCTTGAAGATGAAAAGTTTTCTATGGGCTCTTTCTGTATATCACGAGACGCACCACCAAGTGCCGGCACGTATAGCTTTTCGTTATCTTGCAGTTTGTATGAGGTATTCTCTGTCAGGGTTGGTTCGTCAGCAACTTGCAGAGCGTGGGGATGCAGGACCTTGGATTTGATAGCGTCGTTAATATGGCTACGCACACGTTCAGATTTATCGCTGTCTGTCATCAGGTCCACAACTTCATCATCTTCAAGCGTGTGAGCTGCCTTTTTGAAGATGGGGACTTTGAAATATCGATCAGGCCAAAACTTTGTATTTTCATTGGACCCGTTTGGTGTTGCGTCTGTGGGTCTTATTTCTTTCATGCTACATGGAATTTTGATTGCTTTTTCTTTTTTACTAACTTCGCGCCTAGCGTTGATGTTTGCTTTTATGGCCATAATATTTTTAGCAGCTCTGCGCAGTGCAAACCTTAAAAAGGCCACGACAGACCCATAAGTTAGAATTGTGGCAATTATCGAATAATGAGCTATTAACCGCAGCTCCCGTTTTGAAAAACCAAGCGCACATAGGCACGTTACAGCAAACAGTACACCCAAGACGAGAGACAGAATGATCAAGCGCATGGTCAGGCTGAACGGTAGGAGATCAATCAGAATACCAAGAGCTGCGTCGCCAGACAGGCCGCCTAGGCCAAAGCCGTGCTGCCAAACGCTTGGCGGAACATGTGTTGCGAGGAAAAGTGTGCTAAACGCAAAGAAAACAGGGATTAACATGGCGCGGCTAAGCAAGCGACCGTCATCCATGTGTAGAACAAAACGGCTGCCCCATACGAAAAGTAGAATTGGAAAACACCATGAAGCCCAGCCAATGGCTAGGATTAATCTTGATGCGACGCTAGCGCCAAAGAAGCCAAGCATATTTTGTGCAGGGGCTGATGTTGCAGAGGACCAGCTCGGGTCAGTTGGGGAATACGACCACAGCATTGCTGCGAACACGATGGACATGGCCACCATCGCAAGTCCGATCAGTTCACGACCTCGTTTTTGAATTGTTTCTTGCATATGTGTGTCTAACAGTGGATCGCGTGACCGCGTTTGATACGCCATTTTCCTTATCCCTCATACAATTGACGATGGATGTCTTTTAATCCACGTGCCATCTCGTTAATTGGCGCAACCATCGCGACACGAATGTAACCGTGTCCTGGATTTTTGCCGTCTACCTCTCTTCCCAAGTAACTCCCTGGTAAGACCCTAACCCCAGAGGTTTTCCAAAGCTTTAATGCTGCGGCTTCATCGTCTTCAACTGGCAGCCATAGGAAAAAACCTGCTTGTGGTGGGAAGTAGTCGTCTACGTCGCTGAACACCTTATCTGCCAGTTTGAATTTAGCACTGTAAAGAGCGCGATTCTCAATAACGTGGGCCTCATCATTCCAGCATGCAATCGCTGCATGTTGCAATGGCAGTGGCAGTGGTGCTCCTGCATAGTTGCGCAGCTGTTTCATGGCTGTGATGTTTTTGGGTCCACTGGCTGCAAAGCCGGACCGAAGACCAGGTAAATTTGAGCGTTTTGAAAGCGAGTGGAAGATAATGACGCGTTCTGGATCAGTGTCCATTTCTCCTAAAACTTCGATTATACCAACGGGTGCTTCGCCACGATAAATCTCAGAATAGCATTCGTCAGCAAAGATTTTGAAATCGTGTTTTTCGGCCAACTCTAATAGGTTTCGCCAATATTCTGGAGTGGCAACGGCCCCTTGCGGGTTTGAAGGAGAACACAGGTAAACAATTGCTGTATCGTTAAGCGTCGTGGTGGATACTGAATTGAAATCAGGCAGGAATCCAGTGTCTGAGGTTGCGTTTACATACAAAGGATTTGCCCCTGCTGTCATCGTGGCGATAGCATAAACTTGGTAGAATGGGTTTGGCATCAGAACGTTTGGACGTTTGCCTTTTTTGAGTTCTGGACAGATAGCTATGCAGGAATTGAAGAGCCCTTCGCGTGTACCATTTAGGGCAAGGATTTGTTTGCTTGCGTCAATGGAAACGTTAAAACGACGTCTTACCCAATTCGCAATGGCGGATAGCAGTTCTGGTGCTCCATCGTTGGGTGGGTAGCTGGCAAAACTGGCTGTATTCTTGACTATTTCGTCAATGACGAAATCAGGAAAAGGGTGTTTTGGTTCACCCAAAGACATGGCCAATACTTCGCCGCCTGCTGGATGAGTATCCAACAGCGCCCGCAAACGCGGGAAAGCGTATTCTGGCAGGTTTGAAAACCGCTCTGGAAATTGCATCTGTGCCTCAGGGTTTGGGATCTAATGCCCCGCTTGCAGATATACTAGCCAAAAGAAGTGGCCACGCCAAACGTCTTTTACCAAAGTTGATAGACATGTGGCTTTTTTGTCCTAGAAGTTGAGTGCCGTTTCAATTGCTGCACCAATGCGAAGCAGCTTTGCTTCTGTAAATGGGCTAGACATGGCCATGAGACCAACGCTCTTTTCCGATGTGGGTAAGGTTAGTGCGCAGAGACCCATTAAATTGCCAATCCGAGTGTTGCGCAGAGCCAGAAGGTTGATGCGTTGGTAAAACGCGCTGTCAGTTTCCAAGCGTTTTACGTTTGGTGGCATGACGGGGGACGTTGGTGCGAGCACCGCGTCAAGGGGGGCTGTGATTGCTGCATATTCGTCACGCATTTGCATCATGCGCTTTTGGTTGTGGATGTAATCTATGGCGGAGTGTTTCAGACCGCCCTTAAACCGTTCGAGGATTTCAGGGAACATGGCGTCCGGGTTAGCTTCAATTTCGTGTTTCCATTGAGCGTAGGCTTCGCAAGTGAAAAGGACAGACGACAGGGTCAAAGCTTCATCTAGGAAGGGGATATCAAGTTCGGTGATCTTCGCGCCAGAGGCAGAGATTTTTTTGATTGCAGCTTCAAACCCTTTTGCGACGTTGGGTTCCAGATCGTCGAGAACGGCAGTTTTGCAAATTGCGAAGTGACGGCCAGTTAGAGTGCTATTTGTAACATCTGGTGCCGCCCTATTTGTCATGGCGGCGGTCAAGTGTGCAGCGTCTTCTACGGAACGACACAGGGGGCCAATGGTATCGAAGGATTCGCATAAAGGGACCACGCCTTTAAGCGAGACGAGGGACGAGGTGGTTTTAAAGCCAATAATGTTGTTCCACGCAGCGGGGATACGAACTGAGCCGCCTGTGTCTGATCCGATACCAGCAGCTGCGGTGTTAAAGGCTACGGATGCGCCAGCGCCCGATGATGATCCGCCCGGAGCGGCATCATAATTGTTGACGCAGGGCGGTGTAGCGGTAATGGGATTCACTCCAAGGCCCGAAAACGCCAGCTCGGACATATGAGTTTTACCTACACAAACCAGTCCTGCGTGGGTGGCATTCGCTAGGCATTCGCCATCTTGATGAGGAACACGACCTGATAAAAGATTGCTGCCTGCTTTTGTTTCGATGCCAGCAGTGTCTACAAGGTCTTTCCATGAGATAGGTACTCCGTCGAGAAGGGAGTGGCGAAGGCCGCTGTCAGCGCGAGCTTTTGCGGCAGAGGCTTCAATCAGGGCGCGATCGCGGGTAACATGGGTGTAGATACGAGTGCTAAATTTGTGTGTTTCAGCCGCATTAAGGTAGGTTTCCGCAAGCATGATTGGGTCGATATCGCCTTTGGCGATGCCACGGCCAAGTTCGCTTGCGGTTGCGGTGAGCCATTCATATGACATGTCGGGTTCCTTTATTCGTTTGTTAAAGCCTAGAGATGTAATGATCCGTGGACAATCCCGACAATTGGGGCATATCTACAACGATGAGCTTTGATACAGATATCTTGATTGTGGGTGGTGGCCTAAACGGTACGGTGTTGGCGTTGGCGTTGGCACAAGTGGGTTTCGAGAGCATCGTTTTGGATGCCTTGCCTATTGATATGCGTAAGGGCGCAGCCTTCGATGGGCGTGGCTATGCAATAGCGCAGAGCTCGCAACGAATGCTGAATGCACTTGGTGTTTGGGATGCGGTGCGGAATGAGAGCCAGCCCATTCTAGATATTAAGGTATCTGATGGGAAACCTAACGAAGGTGCATCGCCGTATATTGTGCATTTCGACCATCGCGAGATTGAAGAAGGCCCGATGGGGCATATGATCGAGGATCGGTTCTTGCGTCAGGCGTTGTTGGATAAGCTGGAAGTCATGGATAATGTGGCGCAGCTGGCTGAGGTGAAGGTTTCTGGCCATGAGGTTGGTAAGGGTCGTGTGACCGTTAGCCTCAATGATGGACGTGTGCTGTGTGGTCGGATGCTGGTAGGCTGCGACGGACGGCAGAGCGCTGTGGCACAGCGATCGGGTATTGGGCGCACGGGCTGGCAATATGAGCAATCGTCACTGGTCTGCGCCGTGGAGCATAAGCTACCGCATTCAGGTATCGCTCATCAGTTGTTTATGCCTGCGGGACCGCTGGCTATTTTGCCGTTGCCTGGCAATCGGAGTTCGATTGTTTGGACGGAAAAAACAGAGCAGGCTGATGTGATTTATGGGCTATCTGATGCAGATTATCTGGCCTGCTTGCGCCCTAGCTTTGGCGAGTTTCTAGGTGATGTAAGGATGGTGGGAAAGCGTTTTATGTACCCGCTTGGCCTATCATTGGCACAGTCGTTTGTTGCGGATCGTGTTGCGTTGGTCGGCGATGCGGCCCACGGGATTCATCCATTGGTGGGTCAGGGTTTAAATCTTGGTCTGCGTGATGTTGCAGCGCTTGCCGAGGTTTTGGCGGAGGCAGCGCGTCGGGGTCAAGATATTGGTTCGCAAGTGGCGTTGCAATCCTACCAACAGTGGCGGCGGTTTGATGCGGCTTCGCTTGCTGTCGCCACGGATGGGATTAATCGTATTTTCTCCAACGATAATCCGTTGATGCGCGGTGCGCGTGATCTGGCGCTTGGTGCAGTGAATGCCACGCCATCTATACGACGCACCATGATTCGGCAGGCGGCTGGACTGACAGGTGATTTGCCACGTTTAATGCAGGGACGAGCGATCTAGCGGAGACTTTCTGCTATTAAAAGTTCGCTAATTGTAATTTGAAGAGACGCTCCGCTCTAGAGCTAGTTGAATCAAGGAACTGTGAACTTTGTTGTACTATTGCTGCACGTAGATTTAGTAGTTCTCACGTAAGTGCGCGCGCTTCATCCACTAGAAGGATTGGGATACCGTGGCGGACCGGGAAGGCGAGCTTTGCTTTCTTTGAAATCAATTCTTGTGCCTCAGAATCATAGGTCAGTGGACCCTGGGTCTCAGGACAAACTAACGTCTCAAGCACTGTTGGATCTGTCTGGGGTGCTGCCTTTGTCATTGCAGCAAATCGTCGCCTATATCACCAGCCACTGCGAACTCCATTAAGGTCACAAGCGTTTCGCGACGATTTGCAAGGTCGGGTGCTTCGAGCAGTGCCTGTTTCTCTGCTGGTTCAAATGGGCAGAGCATAGACAAAGAATTTACAAGCAGTTCTTCATCAGCTTCTTTTAAGCTATCCCAATCGGTGGACAGTTGTGTTGCTTTGAAGAACTTGGAAAGTGTTTTGAAGAATTTTGGGCGATCAAAACGTGCATCAATTTCGCTTTCGGTTCGATCTGCGTGAAAGCTGGACCAGTCAACGCCAGCTTTGACATAGGGTGTGAAACCTTCATTGGCATCACGGACTCTAAAGCGGCTAAAGCCCGATAATGTGATCATGTAGCGGCCGTCTTCCGTTTCTGAAAACGAGGTGATACGCCCTGCACAACCAATCTGTTGCAAACAAGGCTCATTCTTGCCCTTTGGTGTTTCCCGTGGTTGTACCATGCCTATCAGGCGATGATCGGTTTTCAATGCGTCGTCGATCATGGTGAGGTAGCGTTTCTCAAATATATTGAGTGGTAAACGTGCTCGTGGCAACAGTAACACACCAGGTAATGGGAAGACTGGTATCGTCTTCGGGGGGGAGGATATCATTTTCATTACACAAATATAGTCTTTGGAATGAATTAGGCAAAAATCATTGAGGATAATTTCCGTCGACCTGCTTTTGCCATCTCATCCGTTGGGCCAAGGCTGTCAAAGATTTTGAAAAGCTGCTCCTTTGCTGCGCTGTCATTCCATTCACGGTCACGGCGAAATAATTCCAAAAGCTCGTCGATAGCTTTTTGCATTTCGCCATCGCCGATGTAGACTGTAGCTAATTCTTGTCTTGCCGCGTGGTCGTCAGGGTCAGCCCTAAGCTTGGCTATTAGTTCCTCTGAATCACCTGCGTCTGCGGCGCTGGCTGCCAATTCAAATTGCGCTTTTGCAGATTGCACATCTGCGTCATCAGTGATGGAAGGTGGAATATTTTTTACTAATGTTTCTGCTTTTTCGAATTCACCAAGTGCTATTTGTGCTCGAATTAAGCCGGCGTAGGCGGCAGAGTTCTCAGGCTCTTCGTCTAGAACAGCTAAAAAGGTTTGCGCGGCATCATCGGCAGCACCTTCGGCAAGCATTTCTTTCGCGGCAATTACTGCATCAGCAAGGCCGTTGTCTTCTTTGGGGGCCAATGCGATGACACGCTGAATGAACGCTTCGATTTCAGAGGGTGGAACTGCGCCTTGGAAGCCATCGACTGGCTTACCATCGTGGAAGGCGAAAACAGTAGGAATGGATTGTACACGCAATTGGCTAGCGATCGTCTGGTTTTCATCAACGTTCACCTTCACCATTTTTACCTTGCCGCTTGCGGCTGTAACTGCGGCTTCGAGTGCGGGGCCAAGTGTTTTGCATGGGCCGCACCAAGGGGCCCAAAAATCGACAATTACTGGTGTACTTTTGGAGGTTTCAACCACGTCTTCTACAAATGTGGTTTCGTTGCTGTCTTTGATTAGATCATGAGCTTGTGGTGAGGTATCGGCGTTGAGTTCGAGCATTGTATCTTCGTTTCATAAAACTTTGCTTTCCGCTGACTTATGTGATTAAGCCCGTCACGACAAGTGTCAACGAAAGGTGTTTTGTGGTTTCATGCAGCCTGTCAATCCAGCGGGCAAAACTAGCCAAGCGCCAGCCGCGTACAGTTTCCGCGTCAGATGGGGTTCTGTGCTGGAGAATTTGACCATAATATGTGAACCGCCTGTAATGGCTGCTCCATTGGGCAGGTTGGACATTAATTTGGCGGACGGAAGTAAGACGAATGCACCTGGTGCTGCGTCTGTAGCCCACATTACCGAGGCGGACACGGTTAGCCAGCTTGCGACGATCACGCTAGTAATCGAAAATATGTTCCAACGTTGCATCGTTTCCTTCCAATGTGCTAATGACAGTATTCAAGTTTTCTAGTTGGACATTTACTAGCCAACAAAAGCCATCGTAACCTTGTCGTTATAAGGATTCTAGTACGATGAGATCTGGGAGGACGTCTGGACGTTTCAAGCCCGTTAGTTTGACCATGATTGCGTAGTTGCCCGCGATTTCCGAAATGTGCCCGCCTCTGGCTACAATTTGTTGAAGGATTTTGGTAAACGTAGTGTAACTTGGCGTTTGGATTTCTGTTCTTTTAGACGTAGCGTTGATAACGTTCACACCTTTAATTGTAAGTAAGTCTTCGACACTAATGTCGTGCACAATTGTTCGTATTGTCAGCTTTGCCTGCCCTGAGGCTTCGGTGGGTTTTGTGATAGCTTTGGCGTATTGGGATTTCATTTTAAATTCTACACCAAGCGCAAACTGATGTTCTTTGTTGCGCAAATATTCGTACTCATGTGAATTTCCGTCCTCTAAAACCTTTGCGTACTCGTCATAAGCAAAGACGGTGTGCTAGTCGGGATAGGTCAAGTATGTCGCTGATTCCCCGTGATGTTCGGTGCTTTCAATTTGGGGCGTGAACGCCTTGTCTCCAAAAACGCTGCAACAGGCGTTTTCATTGTATCCGATGGGCGCAAGCAGGCCAACTGCTAGGATGATTAGAAAAAGAACAAGACGCTTTAGCCACCGCCAAAGAAACCGCACTACTTATGATCCCACACCCAGATAGAGAATAGGGCGAAGCCGCCCAATGCTAGGTGAGGCAGATTATTGAGGATTTTAAACATGAATGCCAAGTCTTGGATGCCATAGTTGAAAATGCCAAAGTCGAGGTAACCTGAGCCAGTGATTAGGCCTAGAAAGCCGTCACTGAAGTAAAGGGTGCCAAAATAGATAAGGAATATTTGCGCAGCGCGGTGGGACAGGAGACCTGCGATTAGTGCCCACAGGGCGGAGAAAAAGTGTAAACTGTCATCAAATACATCGAGCGCAAAAATGCCAAGCGCTCGGCCTTCATTATCTGTTAGGCCGGGGACGTAGTTAAGTGATGCGGCGATTAGCAGGGAGGAGGTGTAGCCGAAACAGATGTAGCGGATTGCAGTCATATCAAAGCTTCGCCATATACATGTCCCACAGCGCGTTGCGGAATAGAAGTTGCGGATCAAGTGCGCGTTTTAAAGTGGCAAAATTGGTGGCTGCGGGATAGTTTTGGATGAATTGATCCTGCGTTGCGTGCAGACGATAGGGTAGGTAATACGTCCCGCCGAGGTCTGCCGTGCCTTGGATCAAGTCACGGGTCATGCGAGCCATGTCGGCTTCGCCACGCACTGTCATTTCTTGGGAAAACAGCATGACACAGGCTATGCGATCCACTGGAGCATAAGATAGAGCAGCTTCGCTGTCACGAGCCACATAGCGCAGCGTAATATTAAGGAGCTCTTGGTAAGATCCTGGAATAACACGTTTACAAACGTTGACCCATTCGGCAAAGCGGCTTGGCTCGATGAAGTATTCATGCAGGATATCAGTGCGTGTTGGGTCGCGATCATCAAGTGTGACGACGGGCTCATTGATTAGGCTGTTTCGTGTAACTTCGCCCGCTGTAAGTTTGGCTTGAAGATCCGTTTCCACCCACCAACGGTGACGTTTGATGCCCTCGTGGCCTAGCTGAGCGCGGAACAAATTGCGGGCGAATTTCGACACAAAACCAGAGCCGCTGGCTGCTGGCAGGTCGTCCTGATTTTCGGTGGGACGGTAGGTAATCATCAGCGCATTTTCGAAGAAATCACGCTTGTCCACGTTCATGCGACCATAACCCATCTGCACGGTTGGGTCTTTGAGGGCGGCAACGAATTTGGTGCCAAAGTCTTTCCCTTGCATCTCTTCAAACTTAGGCTGGAGGCGCGCGTTTGGGAGCATGTCCACCTCCATTTCAGTGATTAGTCCTGTGAGACCATAGCCCCCCATAGTCAAATTGAAGATATCTTGGTTTTCTGTTCGTGAGCACGTTATCAACTCGCCGTCGTGCATCAATAATTTGAAGGATTGTGTTGTGCTGCCCATGGCGGAGTATGGAACAGGCCAGCCATGGGCGTTTACGCAAAAGGTAGAGGCAATGCCAAAATCGTTGTTAGATTGCATGACTTTTGGTCCGAACCCGATGGCGTCCATTTGCTTCAGTGCGCTGTCCCAGCGTAGCCCTGATGAACAGCGAAAAGTGCTTTTGGCGGTGTCTGGTTCGAAGAAGTCAGTTTTGAGTGTGATCGCATGACCGTCGCGTGGAATGGATTGCCCACCCATCGAGTGACGCGCGGCGGAGAGGCTGACTGGGCGGCCTTCAGCTTTGGCGGTTTTGATTTCATCGCGCAAAATAGAGATGAGGCCCGTGTTTGGATCTTGTCTGACGATGATGTGTTTATGGATTGGCGTTTCGGACAATCCGCTCGCGTCGTTCAGCAAGTTTTCAGCACCTGTTTGCTGCAAGGAGGTTGTGCCATCTAGAACGGGGTTCTTTGCCCCATTTTTGGCACCAAAGTATCCACCAATAAGTGCCCCAGATCCAAGGAGCAATGTGCGTTTTGTAATGAGGTTCACAATTGCCTTCTAAAGTTAGTCTAAATCAAATGTTGCGAATAATGGTGCATGATCGCTGGGCTTTTTCCAACCACGGGCATCGCGCAAGACACGCGAAGAATGTGCTGAAGCAGAAATGTCAGGTGTGGCCCAGATGTGATCCAAACGGCGACCTTTGTCAGCTGCATCCCAATCACGTGCGCGGTAAGACCACCATGTGTATAATTTGCCATCTGGAATGTTTTGTCGGGTTACATCGACCCATTTCCCCGCGTCTTGTGTTTCGGTTAGTTTTTCAACTTCGATCGGGGTATGAGAGACAACCTTGAGTAGTTTTTTATGATCCCAGACGTCGTCTTCGCGAGGTGCGATGTTTAGATCACCGACAAGGACTGACTTCTGCGGCACTGCTGTCCTGAACCAATCGCGCATTTCAGCAAGAAAATTCAGCTTATGATTGAACTTTTCGTTCTTTTCAGGGTCGGGGACATCGCCACCGGCTGGAACATAAAAATTTTGTACTATTAAACCGTTAGGAAGCTGGGCTGATACATGCCGTGCATCATCTTTCTCGCAAAAGTTGCGGTGACCCTTGTCCATTAGTGAGTGTTTGGAAAGTATTGCGACACCATTGTAGCCCTTTTGCCCACGTGCAACCATGTGACAGTAGCCAAGGGCTGCGAAGTTTTCCGTAGGAATCAGCTCTGTTGGGCTTTTGCATTCTTGAAGGCACAGAACGTCGGGTCGTTCCTGTTTCAACAGGTCTAAAACAATAGGTTCGCGTAAACGAACAGAGTTAATATTCCATGAACAGATTGTGATTGGCATATGCTCGGCTTTCTTGTTTTTAGTCAACCTAGCGGTTGACCATAATCTGCGCCACCTGAAATCTGCCACGATGCGCAGAGAAGGTGTTAATGGAATATGTCGTGGTCTGCGATCCGGGGGATTTGGCCCATATTGATCATGACGACAATTATGGCTTCTACTATGAGTTTGTCGAGTGTTTGGTTGACGTCTAATGGCAAAACCTTTTTTTTGGCACCCTAGATAAGTGCGGTTGGCAGGATGAATTTTGCGATTTCATTTTCGCGTGTAGATAGAACATCCTTGGGTGGGATAAGAAGGTTCATGAGCCTATTAAACTTAGCGGCAGTTGTTCCCTTTTGGTTCACTGGTTGTTGCATTGCTGTGACGTATTTTGAAACATTAAGTGTCTTATCGCAACTGAACGACTTAATTAGGTTTTGGTCATCAAATCGTTGGTCGAAGTAAGTGCTACTCCCGCACGACCAATGTATTTGCTGTGCGCTGGTAGAGGCAGTTTATCAGGGCTTGCCTCATGAGTACCAAGGTCGACAGCGCCTGCGACGTCCGCGTGTTCAGCATCACCAGTTCTTGGTCAGCCAAGGCTCTGAATCGATATACTAAGACGATAGTTTTGATTTGTAGCGCAGCAAATGTGGCCTTAACGCGATGGGCTTGTTTTAAGCAGCCATTATCACCGTCAGGCTCATGGTTAGTGCAACTACACGGTGGCGCATGTTTCGCTAGAGCATAGTATTTGTTTGTGGCAAGAATAGTTTTTTCCGTGTGATATGGTTGAGTGGTCAATAAAATCCATATAAATACATATTTAGCTGACAAGGTAGATCAGTCTGGGGAATAACTGAAATTTGTTAAACGTCTAGGCGGTAACCACCTGGTTCCGTGATTAAGAGCCTTGCGTCGCTGGGATTTCGTTCGATCTTTTGACGCAAGCGATATATGTGTGTTTCAAGCGTATGCGTGGTGACACTTGAATTATAATCCCAAACTTCGTGTAGTAAAACGTCGCGTGGGACCACGTCACCTTTTGCTCGATATAGGAGCTTAAGAATGTTAGTCTCTTTTTCCGTCAAACGAACTTTCTGCTCGTCTTTTGTTATTAGAAGTTTAGAGGCTGGTTTGAAGGTGCACGGACCTAGATTAAACATCGCGTTTTCAGATCGCTCGTGCTGGCGTAATTGTGCGCCAATACGGGTCAAAAGGACGTTGAATTTAAATGGTTTGGAGACATAATCATTTGCGCCATCATCAAGGCCAATGATTGTATCAATGTTTGAGTCTTGGGCTGCCAGAATTATAATTGGGCATTTCACACCCTGTTTGCGCATCAGACGGCACAGCTCCCGCCAACCCATATCGGGCAAGTCTACGTCTAGCAGGATTAGATCGTAGAGTGCTTCTTTCGTGCGTTGCAAACCAGAGGCGTTATCTTCAGCTTCAAATACATCAAAATGCTTAGTTTGAACTAATTGAACTGCGATGGCTTCACGCAGATCTTCATCGTTGCCTACTATCAAAATTTTTTTCATATTATTCATTTTATGACTCTTTTGTTGAATTGAAAGTGCGTTAAAATCAATTATAGGCCAATTTGGTTCACAGGGACGTGTCGAAAATCGAACAAATGTTTCACTTCCTGCGGTTCACAGATATAGAAAGCAAAGAAATTGTTTTAAACTTCAGGGGCGAGATGCCGTTTTTCCTTACAATGGATGAAAAAATAGCAAGGGCACGAGCGGATTTGCGTATAGGTGTGCCGATTGTGCTGCGGGATGGTCAAACGGACTGGGCAGTTTGTGCGATTGAAACGTTGACTTCGGAGCGGTTGGCCCAGTTGCGTGATATATCGGGTGATTTACATTTAGCCCTGACGGATCGACGGGCAGAAACTCTAGCGGCTCCGCCCTACGATGGCGATTTGGTGCGGATCATTGTACCAGGCGATGCGCCTGCGACTTGGGTTCACGCTATGGCTGATCCCTCTTTGGATTTGCAAGTTCCGATGAAAGGCCCGTTTCGATACGTGCGCGAGGGTAAGGCGATTGCGGATCGTGCGGCGGTTTCGTTGTGCAAAGTGGCTGGGCTATTGCCCGGTGCGATTTTCGCACCAGTGAAAGAGATCTCGGTTGCGCTGGTGCTGTTGGATGTGTTTGACGTGATGGCGGCCGCTGCAAAGCGAATGCCACTCGACTTGATATCTGCGGCGCGGGTTCCCTTGGTGGTTGCGGAAAATTCTAAGGTGCATGTGTATCGTAAGCGGGATGGTGGCGAGGAGCATTACGCGATTGAGGTAGGAAACCCTGCAAGGGATCAACCTGTGCTGTCGCGGTTACATTCTGCCTGCTTCACTGGTGACATCATGGGGTCGCTGAAATGCGATTGTGGTGCACAATTGCAAGCTGCCATGACGCAAATCGGATCTGAGGGCTCGGGTGTCTTGTTATACTTGAACCAGGAGGGACGTGGGATTGGGCTGGCCAATAAGATGCGAGCCTATTCGCTGCAGGACCAGGGGTTTGATACAGTCGAGGCCAACCATAGGCTAGGGTTTGAAGATGATGAACGAGATTTCAAACTTGGGGCAGAGATTTTGCGCTCGCTTGGATTTCAATCCACGAGGTTGATGACGAACAATCCGTCAAAAGTTGCTAAGATGGAAGAGGTTGGTGTGTCTGTCACTGACCGTGTGCCTTTGCAGGTGGGGCGGACACCTCAGAATACGAGCTATTTGGATGTGAAGGCTAGGAAAAGTGGTCATTTTCTGTGACGCGGTTCGATGATTTGGTGATCAAGCGATGGGGTGCACAGTTTCAAGGACATGAGATGCCATGTGCGATTGGCCGCGGTGGAATTGGTCTGAAGAGGGGTGAAGGTGACGGAATTACGCCACTTGGTTCTTTTCAGATTGTAGGCTGTGGATATCGACCTGATAGGATCCGGTTAGATGCACCTAATGTCCATTGCCAGCCGATTGCGCTTACAGATGTTTGGTCAGATGATCCGATAGATCCTGACTATAACCATTGTGCTGATATCCGGACCCACCAGTTTGGCCACGAGCGACTAAGGCGTGCTGACCCGCTGTACGATATTTTTGTTGTGCTAAATTATAACTTTCCTGAAGCTGTGGCGGGGAAAGGAAGTGCAATCTTCTTACATAAATGGCGTAATCCTCGGCATCCGACAGAAGGATGCGTTGCTTTTCGGGAAGGCGATCTAGTACGTATTTTAACAAACTGGACCCT
>MDTG01407325.1_pt1 | contig 18017 bp, 14 predicted proteins | sample 811421 | NCBI WGS metagenome assembly MDTG01 (sample SAMN05326645, study PRJNA326480) | marine metagenome | isolation source: seawater | place: Pacific Ocean: South East | collected 2011 | reverse complement strand
CTTCGCCTGGCCCCCCGAGCAAGCTCGTGAGGGGGGCCCGGCTGCGGGCGGCTCCGACACCACATGCCTGGACGCTAACGCGGCGGGAAGCGGCTCGAAGAAATGGGCCGCGAGAAAAACTGACCCGCTTCCCCGGCGCCGCTCGTCTCGGAACGCGATGCCCGCGCCGCCGCCTCCGACACCGAGCCTTCCCGCGCTTCACCTCGCGCACCGCGATGGGCGCAGCGTCACGCACGGCCTCGCGCCCGGTCCGGTCGGCTTCGCGCTCGGCTTCGCCGTCGCCGTCGCCCTCGGCTGCACGGCGGGGGAGGGCGCCGCGGTCGCGGACGCCGCGCCCCTGGTCGACGCCCCTCCCACCGAGGGGCACCCGGACGCTGCGAGCGACCTCCGGGATGGCGACGCGGGCGGCCTCCGGGATGGTGGCGCGGCCCCCGGGGACGCCCACGCGGCGCCCGCCCCCGACGCGGGGACGCCCGTCGAACCGGCGAGCGCCTACCCCGAGAGCCCCGAGCGCGTGCTCGCGACGGGCCGCTGGACCGATCTGCCGAGCTGGCGCGATGGCGCCCTCGACGTCGAGCTCGATCGGGAGCAGATGGTGCGCGTCGAGGACGGCGCGACGGAGCCGATCGCCCCCGCCCTCCGGAGATGCCGCGGCGTCGACGGAGACGGCTGGCGCTACTGCCTCGAGCCGCGCGGGGAGGGCCAGGCCCTGCTCCGTGTCGACGGAGAGCGGGAGGAGGAGCTCCTCGTGCTCGCGCCCGGTGACGCCCCGGGCTTCGCCAATGACTGGGCCGTCCGCGCCGACGGCGTCGTCTACTTCACCAACCGCTGCGACGAGCACCCGCGCTGCAGCGCCGCGCCGGAGGGGACCCCGGGCGGCGTCTACCGCTACCGGGACGGCGCCCTCGAGGAGGTCCACGCCGGCATCCCGAACCCCAACGGCATCGCCCTGAGCGCCGACGGGCGCACGCTCTACGTCGCCGCCGCGGCCTACCAGGACCGCAGCCAGGCCCGCGTCCATCGCTTCGCCGTCGACGCCGCCGGCGAGCTCGGCGCACCCGAGGCCCACTTCGACGTGCGCACCCCGGACGGCATGGCCGTCGCCCCCGATGGCGCCCTCTGGGTGGCGGCGAACGACTCCTCCGTCGTCGTCCACGCCCCCGACGGCGCGCGCCTCGGTCGCCTCCGGGCCCGGGGCCGGATCACCAACCTCACCTTCGGTGGCCCCACCGGGCGCACCGCCTACCTGACCACCGACTCGAAGGGCGTCTTCGCCTTCGCCCCCTTGGAAGGAGACGCCCGATGAGCGCCCGCCTCGCCTCGCTCCTGCTCCTCGTCCCGCTCACCGCCTGCTCCGGGACCCTCTCCCGCGACGGGGAGGGCGACCCCGGCGCTCCGACGGAGCCCGAGGCGCCCGAGAACCCGCGCCCGCCCGGCGTCCCGGTCCCGGGCAGCGACGACTGCCGCCCGCCCCCTGCGCGCCTCTGGCAGCTCGACCCGCGCCAGCTCGCCTCGACCCTCGAGCAGATCGCGCCCGACGTCGCGCCCGCCGGCCTCGCCGCGCGCTTCGGCCGCACCATGACGCTCGGCGCGCCCTTCAGCTCGCGCCCGGACATCCAGAACGCCTCGACGCCTTTCCTCGCCGAGCTCGTCGACGTCGCTCGCGCCATGGCCGTGGGGATGGTCGCGACGGGCGAGGGCCTGCCCCCTTGCGCGGCCGACGGCGCCGCGGACGACGCCTGCGCCGACGAGGTCGTCGATCGGCTCACGCGCTCGGCCTGGCGTCGCCCGGCCACCCCGGAGGAGCGCGACGCCCTCCGCGCCGCTCACCAGGCGGCCCGCGCCGAGCACGGCGACGCCGGCGCGCTCCGGGTCCTCGCGCAGCGCATCCTCTCTGCCCCCGCGACCCTCTTCCGCTCCGAGCTCGGCAGGCTGGACCCCGAGAGCGGCGCCGCCGAGCTGAGCGACCACGAGCTCGCCGATTGGCTCGCCTACACGCTCACCGACGCGCCGCCCGACGCCGAGCTCGCCGCCGCCGCCGACGCGGGCACGCTGAGGGAGCGCGCCGCGCTCGAGGCCCAGGTGCGCCGGCTCCTCGCGCGCGAGCCCGCCGCGGCGGAGGTCGCCGACCTCGACGGCCGGAGCCCCGCCCGGCTCCACGGGCTGCTCCGCTTCTTCCACGAGTGGCTCGAGCTCGATCGCATCAAGGACGCGCCCATCGCCGAGCTCCGCCGCGCCGCCCCGGAGGGGCACCCGGTCCGCGATCGCAGCCCCGAGTCGCTCGGCCGCTGGCTCGCGCAGGAGCCGATCCTCTTCGCGCGGCAGGTGCTCTGGGAGGACGACGCCCGCCTCGAGACGCTCCTCGGCGCAGACTGGACCGTCTACGGCCGCACCCCCGCGGACGGCGAGGAGGAGTTCGACACCTTCAACACGCTCCGCGACTACTACGGGGGCGAGCCCCGCCCGGCCGTCGAGACCGGCCCCACCGCCGACGGTCGCCGCGGCCTGCTCATGCTCGGCGGCTTCCTCGTCGCCCACCACTCGACCACCCACCGCGGCCGCTGGATCCGCGAGCAGCTCTTCTGCCAGCCCGTCCCGGATCCGCCTCCGAGCGTCGACAACAACCTCGCCGGGGTGCAGGACCGCTTCGAGGAGGAGGCCGGCGAGCCCCTCTCCCCGCGCGAGGTCCGGGCCCGCCACCTCGGCGATCCGGTCTGCGCCGGCTGCCACGCCCAGACCGATCCGCTCGGCTACCCCTTCGACGCCTTCGACTCGCTCGGCCTCCCCCGCGAGACCTGGCCCGGCGGCTTCTCCATCGACACCGCCGGCGCCATCGAGGGCACGGCGAGCACCGACGGCGCGGTCCCCGACGCCCCCACCCTCGCCGAGCGCCTCGCGGCCAGCGCCGATGTCCGCGCCTGCTTCGTCCGCCGGCTCTTCACCTTCGTCCACGGGCGCGCGCCGGAGGCCGGCGACGCCTGCGTCCTCACCGACCTCGAGGCCCGCTTCGAGGCGAGCGACGGCGACGTCCGCGAGCTCCTCGTCCACATGCTCGCCCACGACTCCAACCGCACCCGCACTCCCCAGTGGGACGAATGAGCGCCCCAACCCGGAGACCCCCGATGAAGACCGCTTCTCCCCGCCTCTCCCGCCTCTCCCGCCGCGAGCTCGCGCGCACCCTCGGCCTCGGCGGCGCCGCCGCGCTCCTCGGGCCCCTCGTCGGGCGCCTGGTCTCTCGCGCCCGCGGCGAGGCGCCGACCCGTCGCCTCCTCTTCGTGCTCACGGACGGCAACGGCTGGAACCATCAAGGCGGCGGCGATCGCGACCCGGCGCTCCTCGACCCGTCGCGCGCGGACGGCCTCCCCGCCGTGCTCGACCCGCTCGCGCCCCTCGCCGAGAAGGTCACGGTCCTCCGCCGGCTCTACAACCCCCACGGACGGAACCTCCACGGGAACGGCTGGGCCACCCTCAGCGTCGCCCCGAGCGATCATCGCCACCCCGGCGGCGTCTCCATCGACCGCTTCGTCGCGCGCGAGGTCGGCGGGGACGACCCCTTCCCTTCGGTCGCCCTCGGCCTCTCCACGCGGAGCGATCGCGCGGCCGTCTCCACCAGCGCCGACGGCCCCTACCGCCCCTTCCCGGCGGAGGCCTCACCCGCGCGCGCCTTCACCCGCCTCTTCGGCGCCGCCGGGAGCTCCGAGGAGGCGCTCGCGGCCCTCGCCGAGCAGCGCAGCGTGCTGGACGGCCTCACCGACGACGTGCGGCGCACCGAGAGCCGCCTCGCCGGCCCCGAGCGCGCCAAGCTCGAGCAGATGCTCGGCAGCCTCCGCGACCTCGAGGGGCAGCTCGCCGGCCGCGCCGCCGCGCTGATGGACCGCGGCGTCCCCGGGGCGCCGGGCGAGAGCGAGGCGGGCCTCCGCGGAGAGACCGTCCGCGACCACGTCGAGGTCGCCGCGCACGCCTACGCCTACGGCCTCACCCGCGTGGTGCACCTGTCGATCTTCGGCCGCGACGCCCACAACGTCGGCTGGGGCTTCCTCGGCTTCCCCGGCGACGCCCACGAGAGCGTCGCCCACGTGGGGCACGGCTACGATCGGGACCGCTCGACCGAGGCCTACGAGGCGATCATCCGCTTCAAGGCCGCCGAGATCGCGCACCTCTTCGGGCGCCTCGCCGCCGAGGAAGACGGCGACGGGACCCTCGCCGATCGGGCCGTCGCGCTCTGGGTGAACAGCGGCGGCGGCAAGCACCACGAGGGCACGAGCCACATCCCCCTCGTCCTCGTCGGCGACGCCGGCGGGGCGCTGCGGGGCGGCGGTCAGCTCCGCTACGGCGGAGGCGAGGTCTGCGTCTCGCAGGTCTTCCTCTCGGTCGCCCGCGCCATGGGCTCGCGCGCCGAGGTCTTCGGCGACCCCGAGCACTGCCCCGGACCGCTCGCCGATCTCAAGGCCTGAGTCCCCGGCGCTCCGTCTCTTCCTCCGGCTCGTTCGAGCGGCCTGCACCCCCGGCTCGTTCGAGCGGCGCAGACGAAGCGGCGAAGACGAAGCGGCGCAGACGAAGGGCCGCGGACGAAGCGGCACGGACGAAGCGGCGCGGACGAAGCGGCGCGGACGAAGCGGCGCGGACGAAGCGACGCGGACGGAGCGACGCGGACGAAGCGACGCGGACGAAGCGGCTCAGACGAAGCGGCTCAGCCGCGCCTCGAGCTCCGCCACCGCCTCGGCGACCTCCGCCTCGCTCGCCTCCCCCCGCGGCGGCGTCAGCGTCTCGCCCGCTCCGAAGCCCACCACGCCGAGGTCCTTCAGCGCCTTCAGCGCCGACTCCATCTTCGGCTTCGACACGGCCTCCCGCCGCTCGAGCTCTCCGGCCAGGTACATCCGCTGCCCGATCGTCAGCGCCCGCTTCATCCAGGCCTTCCGCTCGACGCCATCCGCGCCCACCTGCTGGAGCGCGCGCACGGCGAGCAGGTAGCCCTCGAAGTAGCTCCGCAGCATCGACGCGAAGAGCGGCACCCGCGCGCCCGCCTCCCCCTCGCCGACGCGCACGCGCTCCCCGTCCTCGCCCGCGCGCACCAGCTCCCCGGCCCCCTCCATGGTTCCCAGCGCGTCCTCGAAGATCGCCTCGAAGGGCGCGTCCGCCCGGTACATGAACTCGTACTTGAAGAGCCGCGAGAGCCAGCGCACCTCCTCGCGGAGCGCCGCCACCTCGAGCTCCCCCTCCTCGCCGACCTGCTCGACGACCGCCGAGATCATCGCGCTCGGCACGAAGAAGTGGAGCACGTTGTTCTTGTAGTACTCGAGCGCCAGCCGCCGCGGGTCGGGCACCGTGTAGATCGGCGACGCCCCCTTCTCCGCGTAGCGCAGGAGCTTCGCGTCCAGGAAGAGCTGCACCGCCTCCTCGAAGGTCTCCTCGCGCAGGCTCTCGCCGTCCTCCGCGAGCAGCGAGTCCGCCACCCGCGCCCCGAGCCGCCGCAGGGCCCCCAGGAGCACGCGCGCCCGCTCGCGGAGGAGCTCGGTCGTGATCCCCCGCCGCCGCTCGGCGAGCAGGGCCGTCGCCACCAGCGCCGCCGGCGTCACCACCGTCACCCGGTCGATCTGGTAGGTCGTCTGGTGCGCGATCCGCTGCACGAGGGTCCGCCGCTCCGGCGGCTTGATGCCCCGCCGCGTGCTCGCCCGCTCCTCCCCGAGCACCTCCTGGAGCACGTCCTCGAAGGGCAGGATCTTCCCGAACTGCACGTAGAGCCGCCCGTACTTCGAGCGGAGCACCTGCGGCGTCTTCAGCAGCCCCCCGACGTTCTCCTTCTTCTTCTCGCCCCCGCCGAGCTCGTGCACGTACGAGGTCTCCTCGATGATGCGCTCGTAGCCCACGGAGATCGGCACGAAGTAGACCTTCTTCAGGCGCAGCTTCAGCGCCGCGTCGACGATCATCGTGAGCAGCCCGTACTTCGGCGCGAGGAGCTTGCCCGTCCGCGAGCGTCCGCCCTCGATGAAGAACTCGATGGGGAAGCCCTCGACGATCAGCTTCCGCATGTAGGCGTCGACCAGCGCCGCGTAGAGCTTCTTGCCGCGGAAGGAGCGGCGGATGAAGAACGCCCCGCCGCGCCGGAGGATCGGCCCGAGCGGGAAGAAGCTGAGGTTGTCGCCGGCGGCGATGAGCGGCGGGGAGAGCGCCCGCGCGTAGAGCACGTGGCTGAGCACCAGGTAGTCGACGTGGCTCTTGTGGCTCGGCAGGTAGATCAGCGTGCCGTGCCGCGCCGCCTCGCGGACCCGCTCGATGCCCTCCTTGTCGACGACGACGCCGTCGTAGATGCGGCTGAAGACCCAGCTGAGCAGCTTGTTCAGGAAGCTCAGCATGTATGGCATCTGGTTGGCCTGGAGCTTCTTCAGGTCCTTGCGCGCGCGCCGCTTCACCGTCGCCACGCTCTCCTCGCGCCGCCGCGCCTCCTCCTCGACGGCCTTCCGCACGCGCGGGCTCCGAAGGAGCTCGTCCTGGATGCGCGTGGGCGTCTTCTTCGTCGGCCCGAGCACCAGCGTGCGCTCGCGCTCCATGCGCCGGAGCATCGCGTAGCGGACCTTGTCGGCGATCTCCCCGTCCGTGAGGTCCTGGTGCTCGGCGATGAAGGCCTGGAGGTCGAAGGGCTCGCCCGAGCGGAGCAGGGCGTTCCGGTAGTTGAACAGGAACTGGAAGAAGACGCGGATGCGCCCGGGCCACTCGACCGGGCCGAAGAAGAGGTCGACCAGGCCCCGCTTCCGATCGGGCGGGCGCTTGGTCCAGACGAAGGTCTGCGGGACGAGGAGGATCGGCTCGTCGATCTTCCGCTGCGATTCGACGAGCGTGCGGATGAGATCGCCCTCGAGCTCCTGCCCCTTTCGCGTCGTCGAGCCGATGCGCGGGGGCTTGCGGAGGAAGAGGAGGGCGCTGTGGCCCTCGCGGACGACGTCGCCGAGGGCCTGCTCCTCCGGGATCTGGCGCTCGAGGGCGACGCGCCGGTCCCCCTTGCCGAAGGGCTCGAGGATCCAGAGGCCGAGGTCGTTCACGAAGCGGACCAGCGGCAGCCCGAAGCGCTTCACCAGGAAGTCCAGGCAGAGGAAGTCCAGGAAGCTCAGCGAGCGCATCACGTAGACGACGACGCCGCGGCGCGCGGAGGCGCGGACGGCGCCGCTCCAGCTCTCGTCCACGTGGATGTGGGAGAAGTAGCGCCGGTAGATCCAGCGGAGGAGCGCGTTCGGCTCCTAGGGCTTGGCCGCCGGATCGGGGGCGCGGGATGGCCGCACCGGGACGATCGCCGCGTCGCCCGCGCCATCGGCACCGGCCTCCGACGGGGAGCTCCCGGGCGCCTCCTCCGACGCCTTCGGCTGGGGCTCCGTCGGGCCCGCCGAGCTGCCGGTCTCCTCCATCGCGCGCACCCTAACTCACGAGCCCCCGGGACGCGACGAGGCCGCCCCCGCCGTCGGGAGCGGCCTCGCGGGGACCCGGGCGCGGCGGCCCGGGCGACCCGAAGCAGCCGCTCGGAAGCAGCCGTTCTGGAGCAGCCGTTCTGGAGCAGCCGCTCAGAAGCGGGCGGTCAGGGCCCGGCGCTGCCCCTGGACGAGGCGCACGCCGTCGAAGGTCCGGCTCCCGTTCGCGTGCCGGTAGCCGGGCGTGACCGTCGCCGTCACCCGGTAGGTCCCGGTGCTGATGCGGGCGACCACGTGGCTGCCGATGGTGGCGACGAGGCGCCCGGAGGCGTCCCGGATCTCCGCCTTGCCGGGGATCCGCTCGCCGTTCTTCTCGAGGCGCACCTCGAGGATCGCCGTGGAGAAGCTCGCCGTCGCGCTCACCGTCGTGCCCTCGCGGACCGTGACCGTGCGCCGCACCGTCGGCTGATCGACGGCGCCCGTGAGCGTCATCTCGGCCGTGTAGGTCCCGGCAGGCGCCGTCAGCAGCGTGCCGCAGGCGCCCTCGGCGACCGGCGTGCCGTTCTGGAGGAGCGTGACCTGTCCGGCGGCGGGCGCGCCGTTCTCCTGGAGCATGCAGCGGAGCTGACCGTCCCCGGCGGGCTCCGGCGTGGCGGGCTGGACCACCGTCGTCGGCGCCGGGTTCGGGCGGCGAAGCGTGGTGTTCGCCCGGAGCACGCGGACCCGCGGGCTCAGCTGGACCGCGGGTCGTGGGCTCACCCGAATGGGGGTGACACGGGTCGTCTGGACGCGCGTCGTCTGGACGGGGACCCGAGCTCGGGTCGTCTGGACCCGCGTCGTCTGGACGGGGACCGAGGTCGTGGGGCGGCTCGTCCGCACGCGCACCTGGGCGTCGGCCAGGGAGGGGGCGGCGACGGAGAGGGCCAGGGCGAGGGTGGCGGTGAGGGAGAGCGAGCGGGTCATGATGACCTCCGGGGGCTGGGGAGGGCGCGCGGGGCGCCGTTCGGGAGATCGACGCCTCGGGGAGGGTCGCATTCATTTGGCGGCTCGAAAACGGGCCGCCTTCGCTTGACACGTCCAGACCACCCGGCTAAGCAACCCGCCCCCTGGCCCCGGCCAGCTCAGCACCCTCGCGCCGCGCTCTCGCCGCCCTTTCGGCGACCGGCGCACCCCTCGGCGGCTCCCGCCGACCCCTTTCGCGGCCCCGGCCGCCCGGACCCTCTTCTCTCGCAAGGTTTTCCCATGCTCACCCAGAGCGCCAAGGCTCACGAGATCGAGCGCCGCTGGTTCGTCGTCGACGCGACCGACGTGCCCCTCGGCCGTCTCGCCTCCCGCATCGCCAGCGTCCTTCGCGGCAAGCACAAGCCGGAGTTCACCCCGCACGCCGACGCCGGCGACTTCGTCGTCGTCGTGAACGCGGAGAAGGTCGGGCTCACGGGCCGCAAGCTCACGGACAAGCGCTGGTATCACCACAGCGGCTACCCCGGCGGCATCAAGAGCGAGCCCTACGGCCACCTCCTGGGCCGGCGCCCCGAGTTCGTCATCGAGAAGGCGGTCAAGGGGATGCTCCCGAAGAACGCGATCGGCCGAAAGAGCCTCAAGAAGCTCAAGGTCTACGCCGGTCCCACGCACCCCCACGGGGCCCAGAAGCCCCAGCCCTTCACCTTCTGAGCGACTACGGACGAGACGACCCATGGCGAAGCCCAAGCAGATTCACGGCCGCTTCTACGGCACCGGCAAGCGCAAGACCGCCGTCGCCCGCGTCTTCCTCTCCGAGGGGACGGGCACGATCGAGGTCAACGGCCGCACCTTCGAGGACTACTTCCCCCGGGAGGTCCTCCGGATGATCATCGAGCAGCCCTTCGACGCGATCGAGAAGCACGGCAAGTTCGACGTGAAGGTGAACGTCGACGGCGGTGGCCCCTCCTCGCAGGCCGAGGCCGTGCGCCACGGCATCTCCCGGGCCCTCGTCGCGATGGACGTGGACCTCAAGCCGAGCCTGAAGAAGGCCGGGCTCCTCACCCGCGACGCGCGGAAGAAGGAGCGTAAGAAGCCCGGTCAGCCCGGCGCCCGCAAGAAGTTCCAGTACTCGAAGCGCTGAGCTCCGCTCGCGCTCTTCCGAGCCCGCACGAGGCCGCTCCCACTCGGGGCGGCCTCGCGCCATTCCGTCCGTCCATCACCGCCAGTCCATCACCGTCGCCCGATCTCCGGTTCGTTCGAGGGAGGTCGCCCTTCTCCCAGCGGTCCCCCGCTCCCGGTCGCGCGTTGCGGCGAGGCGGCGCGTCGCATAACACGCCCCCGATGGATCGACCCCTTCGCGCCGCCGTCGTCGGCGGCACCGGCTACACGGGCGCCGAGCTCGTGCGTCTGTTGCTCGCGCACCCGCGCCTCGCGCCCGGACCGATCTGCGGTCACAGCAAGGCGGGCCAGAAGATCGCCGAGGTCCTGCCCAGCCTCGCCGGCTTCCTCGAGGGCGACGTCGAGGCCTTCGACGCCGACGCCGTCGCCGAGCGCGCCGATCTGGCCTTCTGCGCGCTCCCCCACGGCGCCAGCGCGCCCACGGTCGCCGCCCTCCGCGAGCGCGGCCTGCCGGTCTTCGACCTGAGCGCCGACTTCCGCCTCCGCGACCAGGCCGTCTACGAGCAGTGGTACGGCCCGCACGGGGCACCGGCGATCTTCGGCCAGGCCGCCTACGGGCTCGTCGAGCTCCACCGGGAGGCGATCCGCGAGGCGGATCTGGTGGCCGTGCCCGGCTGCTACCCGACGGCCGCCACGCTGGTCCTCGCCCCGCTCGTCCGCGAGCGGCTGGTCGCCGCCGACGGGATCGTCATCGACGCCAAGAGCGGCGTCTCCGGCGCCGGCCGGGTCGCCCGCCCGAACACGCACCTCCCCGAGGCCGCCGAGGGCATCCGCGCCTACAAGATCGCCAGCCACCGGCACACGCCGGAGATCGAGCAGGAGCTCGGCGCGCTCGCCGGCGCCGAGCTGAAGGTGCTCTTCACGCCGCACCTGACCCCCATGACCCGCGGCATCCTGGTGACCGCCTACACGCGGGCCGCCGAGGGCACGACCGCCGAGCGCTGCACCGAGGCCGCCCGCGCCGCCTACGCAGGCTCCCCCTCCGTCGTCGTCCGCGAGCCCGGCGCCTGCCCGGACACGCTCCACGTGCGCGGCAGCAATCGGGTGCACCTCGCCTACACGCACGATCCGCGCACCGGGCGCATCGTCGCCATGGCCGCCATCGACAACCTCGTGAAGGGCGCGGCCGGCGGCGCCGTGCAGTGCGCGAACGTGCGGCTCGGCTTCGACGAGGGCGCGGGCCTTTCCCTCCCGGCGACCTGGCCGTAGAGATCGGCGCCGTGCGCTTCCTCCACTTCAGCGACGTCCACCTCGAGGACGGCTTCCGCGAGGTGCCCTGGCGACGCTTCCTCAACAAGCGCTTCGTCGGCTACGCGAACCTCTTCCTCCGACGCCGGAAGTACTACGCACGGGCGCCCCAGAAGCTCGCGCGCCTCGCCGAGTTCATGGAGGCCATCGACGTCGACGTGGCCCTCTGCTCGGGCGACTACACGGCCCTCGGCACGGCCCCGGAGCTGGCCCATGCGCGCGCCATCGTGCGCCCCTTCGAGGCGGCGCCAGGCGGCTTCGTGACCGTCCCCGGCAACCACGACGTCTACCTGCCGGACGCCCTCGAGGTCTTCGAGGCGCACTTCGGCGATCTCCTCGTCAACGATCTGCCCGAGCTCGCGGCCGACGGCGTCTGGCCGCTGGTGCGCCTCTTCGGGGAGCACGTCGCCGTCGTCTGCGTGAACAGCTCACGGCCGAACCCGCCGGTCTTCCGATCGAGCGGGCGCGTCCCCGACGCGCAGCTCGCGGCGCTCGAGCGCGTCTTCACGCATCCGAAGGTGGCGGGGCGCTTCGTCTTCGTCATGACCCACTACGCGCCGCGGCTCGCGAGCGGCCGGCCCGACACGCCGCAGCACGGCCTCGAGAACGCCGACGCGCTCCTCGCGGCGACGGCCCGGCTCGAGCGGGGGGCGATCGTGCACGGGCACGTGCACAAATGCTTCGCGCTCCGGGTCCCGGAGACCGGCGTCCCGCTCTGCGGCGCCGGCTCGACGACCATGGAGGGGCGCGAGGGGCTCTGGATCTACGACGTGGAGCCGGACGGCGCGTGGATCACGCGGGGCCGCTGGGAGGGCGAGAGCTGGCGCCTCGACGAGGGCTCGCGGATCCCCCTCGCCGACCTGCCCGTGGTCGTGCCCCCGGCGCGCCCGTCGACCGCCGGCTGAGCGGCTTCGTCGGCCCCGAGGGGGCGTGGCGGGGAGCGAGTGGGGAGGGCCGGGAGGCAAGAGCGAGCGCGCCGGGCGCGCGGAGGGGAGGGCGCCGAAGAGCGAGCCGGGCGCCGAGGGACGGTGCGTGAACGCGTCTCGCCGCTTTCTGGACCCCGCTTGCCTACATGTAGGAGTGTGTGGGCAGGAGGCCTCCATGCTCGAACCCATCGACGTCGTGATCGAACGCCGCCAGTCCCCCCGCCGCGCCGGGGAGTTCGACTGCCTGGTCATCGCCGATGCCTGGGACCAGCCGGTCCCCCACGTCGTGCGCGATCTGAGCGAGGAGGGCCTCTTTCTCCGCACCGAGCTGCTCCTCGAGGCCGGCGAGGAGCTGGTCATCGAGCTGGCCCTGCCGAGCTGCCCGGAGCCCTTCTACCTCTTCGGGGAGGTCCGCCACGCCGTCCTCCGCCGCCGGGAGGGGGAGCGCCACCGCACGGGCTTCGGCGTGGAGCTCGTGGACACCGCCGAAGAGGTCCGCGAGGCCCTGCGGCTCTTCCTGGGCGACCTGCCGCCGGCGCTGCCGGGCGGGAAGGCGCCGGTGCGGCGCGAGCACGTCTGGGTCGACGCGCTGCTCACCTGGGAGGAGGACCTCGGCGATCGGGTGAACACCTTCGAGGTGAGCGAGGCGCTCCTCCTCGAGGACGCCGAGCTCGAGGCCGCCTTCCGCGCCGCCGAGAGCGGTGACCTCCTCAGCGCCGCCGTCCAGCCCTTCCGCTTCGCCGCGTAGCGAGCTCCCCCGAGCGAACGGGGCCCCGGGACGTCGGGCCCGGGGGACTAGGCGTCCGGCGCCTGCTCGTGCAGGTAGGCGATGCTCCGCACGAGCTCGACCAGCGTCTCGCGCTGCTCCGGCGTCAGCGGCTCGAACTGCACGCCCATGCCGGAGTTGTCCGGCCCCAGGCGCACGGGGTTGACCCACACCACCGTTCCGTCGAGCTCCACCCGCGGGCCCGGCTCGACGCCGAACGCGAGCGTGAGCTCGGTGCCGACCGGGAGCGGCTCGTTCGTCCGCACGAAGATCCCCATGGCGCTGATGTTCGTGATGTAGGCGAAGAGGAAGTGCTCTCCGCTCTGCACGTCGACGGCCAGCCGGGTGGCGTAGCGGGCGTGCTCTCGGCGCTCGTCGTCGTCCATCGTGGGGAGGGCGAAGGAGGCCGTCTCGCCCCCCAGCAGGTGGACCAGACCACGACTCCCCCCGCGAGTTCAAGCACCCCCACGACGACCTCGCCGCCGCCGGTCCGCGACGCGCGGGGTCGCCGGCGAATCGGGCCGAGTGGCCCACAGACCGCCGACCTGCTCCGACCGATCTGCTGCGACCGATTCGCTGCGACCGATTCGCTGCGACCGACTCGCTGCGACCGACCCGCTCCGACCGCCCGGGGGACCGGCCGACCGAGGGGCTCCGCCCTGCGCCCGCGTCTCAGCGGACCACGACGTGCCCGGCCCGCAGCCGATCGTCGCCGTCGTCCATGTCCTCCGGGGTCACGGCGAGCCGGTTGCTGCCCGCGTAGAAGCCGATGAAGAACGTGTAGCGGCCCGGCCGGTAGTTGGCCGGCACGGTCAGCGTCTGCCGGTCGACGACGATGTCGCCCTGGTCCCAGAGCCGCACCGGGTAGCGCCCCTCCACCGGGTCGTGGTCGCCGTTCATGCGGTTCCCCTGCCCGTCGATGTGGAGGAAGATCTTGTAGCTCCCGGGCACCCGCTGCCGCGCCCGCCAGTACCAGGTCACCGTGAAGCTCTGCCCGGCGCCCACGTAGCCCGGCTGCGGCGTCTCGAGGTCGTAGCCGATCAGCTCGATCCGCTCGTCGAAGAGCCCGCCCACCCGATGCTCCGGGTTCGGCTCCTCGTCGAGCACGGCGCCGGCGATGAAGTTCTGGTTCTCGCGCCCCTCGATGGGCCGGTTCGTCACCAGCAGCACGCGCGCGCTCCGGGCGTCGGCCACGAAGAGGTGCTCCCCGGCGTCCTGCCGGTACGCCCGGTTCACCGAGGCGAGCTCGTCGGCCGGGATCACCGCCCAGCGCCGCCCCTCCTCCGCCAGGTAGGCGAGCAGCTCGGACTGGCTCTCGAGGTCCCGCGTCTCGCCCTCGGCGTAGTAGGCCGCGGCGCGCCCGCTCACCCGGTACTCGGCCAGCGGCTCGCCCTCGCCGTGGAGCTCGTTGTAGCTGTCGTAGACCTCGCGCGGCGAGAAGTGCGAGCTCAGCTGGGGGATGTACCCGTGCGCCGCCCAGCCGCCGACCACGGCCCCGGCGAGCAGCACCGGCACCATGCGGAAGTGGCCCATGCGCCGGACCACCTGGAAGGCCAGGGGCACGGCGGCCACGGCCACCGGGATCACGACGGGCAGGAGCACCAGCTTCTTCCCCACGCGGATGGCGATGGAGGCGAGCGGCAGCGAGTCGCCCGCCACCCAGCACACGGCCCCGAAGGCGCCGGCGCCGCCCACGACGAGGCTGGCGAGGATCAGCCACGTGCGTTGCGCCCCGCCGCGGACCCACTGATCCCGCAGCCAACGGTAGGGGGCGCGCAGATCGGGCGGCTCCCCCGTCGGCGCCGAGCCGAGCGCGAGGCCGATGGCCACGCCGAAGAGACCCATGACGATCGCCCAGCCCTTGCGCGGGTCGAAGACCTCCGGCGTCTCGAGCCCCTCGAGCGGGAGCGCGTGGATCGGGCTCGCCGGGTACAGGCCGAAGTCGCGCACGATCAGGCCCACGAAGAGGATCCCGATCACGGCCTCGGGCCACCAGGCGCGCTCGCTCAGCTCCACGTCGCGGAGCAGCACGGCCACCGCCGCCGCCAGCGCGACCAGCGGGAGGAAGGTCCCGGGCCCGTAGCGCGCCGTGTAGACGGTGAGCGCGCCGTACCCGAGGGCGGCCCAGAGCACGAGCGAGAGGCGCGCGTCCCCGAGCGCGCGCCGGCGCATGCGCAGCCGCGCGGCTTCCCCCTTCGCGCCGTCCTCGGCTCCCTCGTCCGGCCCATCCGTCGGCACCTCGGCCGAGGGCGGCGGCGCGAGCATGCGCACGAGGGCCACGAGCACGAGCGCGCTCCACGGCGCGAAGGCGTGGAAGACGAGCTCGAGGGCCGCGTCGAAGGTGGGCGGATCCCCGCCGCGCGGCGCGCCTCCGAGCCAGGCGCTGTAGCCGGCCGCGTCGGCGACGACGGCGCGCACCACGAAGAGGGTCACGCCCGCGGCGAGCACGATGACCGCGCCGCCGCCCATGCGCCGCGCCGGGTCCCGCGGGACCACGCCCCGGAGCAGGAGCACGAGCGCCACGGCCGCCAGCGGGGGGAGGGCGCCCTGGAGCGCGCCCGCGGCGACGACGGCCAGGAGCACCGACGCGACCAGGCCCGTGATCCAGAGCGCCGCGTGCTTGCGCCGCGTGGCCTCGTCCTCCGCCTGCGAGGGGAGGAAGGCGGCGCCGGCTGCGCAGAGGCCGACCAGCCCGCTCGCCGCCATGCCCCAGGCGTCGCCGAGCATCTGCCGGGCGTTGAAGAGGAGCAGCGGCGAGGTGCCGGCCACGAGCGCCGCGTAGAGCGCCGCCCGCCGGCCCGCGAAGCGCCAGGCCCAGCCCGCCGCCGCGACGATCGCCAGGAGCCCGCCGAGGGCCACCGGGAGCCGCCCGGACCACTCGTGCACGCCGAAGACCCCGAAGGAGCGCGCCGTCAGCCAGGGGGTCAGCGGTGCGCGCTTGCTCTCGGCGGCCTCCCCGGCGAGCAGGTCCCGCGCGAGGTCCGCGGCGTTCAGCTCCCACGGGTCCCAGATGCCGAACTGCCCGATGCCGAAGAGCACGAGGGCGGCGAGGCCCGTCAGGACGAGCCCGAGCGCGATGAGGGCGTGGCGGCGGGAGAGCTCCATCGGAAGCGAAGGCGAAGGGGCCGGCAGGGCGCGCGGCGGACGCGCGAGAGTAGTAGGCCCGCCCCGAAGTTCAAACCGGGTCGCGCCCCCGTGCCTTCCCTCTGGATCCGCGCGGACTCATGCGCGCGCTCATGCGCGCGGGCCGCTCTGCTCGGCCGCCTCCACTCGGCTGCCTCCGCTCGGCAGTCTCCGCTCGGCTGCCTCCGCGGGCCGCTCTGCTCGGCTGCCTCCGCTCGCCGCTCTGCTCGGCTGCCTCCGCTCAGCCGCCGCGCTCTTCGCCCTCGGCCGGCTCCTCGCCCGCCGCCTCGAGCTCCGCGCGCAGCTCGCGCATGCGCCGCCGGAAGCGCCCGAGCTGCCCCGCCGGGAGCATGCGCCCCGGCCCGTTCAGCACCTCCATCGGGTCGAGGAAGCGCCCGTTCCGCTTGAGCCCGAAGTGCAGGTGCGGCCCCGTCGAGCGCCCGGTCGTGCCCACGGCCCCGATGAGCTGCCGCTGGTCCACGCGCACCCCGCACCGGATGCCCCGCTGGATGCGGTGCAGGTGGGCGTAGTGCGTCATGTAGCCGCCCTCGTGCCGGATGGAGACCAGGTTGCCGTTCGCGCCCTTCGGGCCGGCCCAGGTCACCGTGCCGTCCGCCGCGGCCCAGACCGGCGTCCCCGTCGACGCGGCGAAGTCCACGCCGTTGTGCGGGTGGATGCGCCGGAGGATGGGATGCATGCGCCGCGGGTCGAAGGGCGACGAGATCCGGTCGTAGCGGCAGGGCACGCGCAGCCAGCTCCCGCGGAGCTCGCGCCCGGTCTCGTCGTACCAGTTGCCCCGCTCCTGCCCCCGCGGGTGGAACCAGAAGGCGCGGAGCTCGCCGGCCCGCTGCCCCGTGTACTCGAGCGCGTGCACCTGCCCCCAGCGGAGGAACTCCCCCTCGAGGCGCTCCTCCTCCACGAGCACCCGGAAGCGATCCCCCGCCCGCGCCTGCGTCGAGAAGTTCACCTTCCCGTCGAAGACCTCCACGAAGACGCCCACCAGCGTCCGGCCGAGCCCGGCGTTCTCGATGGCGTCGCCGAGCGAGGTCCGCACCACCCCGCTCCGCGCCACCCGCTGCGTCTCCAGCTCCCGCTCGACGCGCTCGGCCTCGAGCGCGCCCTCGTCATCGCGCTGCACCACTACGTAGCTCGTCGCCTCGTCGTGGTACTCGAGCCCGACCAGCTCCCCGGCCGGATCGCGCTCGTAGACGATGCGGTCCTCCGGGCGGCAGCGGCGGAAGTCGAGCACCCCGTCGAGGGCCTGCTCCACGTCGGCGCACTCGTTCGAGCTGAGCCCCGCGGCGACCAGCGCCGGCCGGAACCCGAGCGCGTCGCCGAACTGCGTCTCGAAGCGCTGCAGCCCGTCCTCGCTCTCCACCGGCTCGGGCTCGGGGGGCGGCGGAGGCTCCTCCGGCTCCACCGCCTCCAGCGGCTCCTCGGCGAAGAGCGCGTCCTCGGGCAGCGGCTCCAGGGGCCCGGTGGCCAGCGCGGCCGGCTCCTCGATCGGCGCCTCGGGCTCCTCCTCGTCGCCGCCGAAGCTCAGGTCGCTCCCGAGGATCGCGAAGGCCAGCGCCCCGAGCGCGCCCACCCCCAGCGCGATCCCGAGCGCCAGCCGCTTGGCCCGTTCGGCCCGGACCTGCCCGCGCAGGAGCGGCATGTCGACGGACGGCAGCGGCCGCGAGAGGGGATCGCTCCCGCCCTCCGAAGCGCTGGCGCCAGGCTCGTCCCGGCTCCCGGCCGCCCCACCCAGCGTGGGGGGCGCGCTCGGCTCCCGCTCGGCCACGGGCAGGAGATTGACCGGGCGCGGGCCCAATCGCAAAGCCCCCGTGCGCCCCGGCCCGGCGCTCGACGGGGAGGCCCCGACGCGCTACCCGCAGCCGACGCCTCGCTCCGGGGCGCGCCCGACCCCCGACTCGCGCTATCCTCGCTCCCCGCTGCACATGACCGTCACCTTCCGCGACGTGCTCCGCGCCTGGCCGATCGTCCACCGCTACCTTCGGCCGACGCCCCTCTACCGCTACCCGCTGCTCAGCGCCCGGCTCGGCTTCGACGCCTTCGTGAAGCACGAGAACCACCTCCCCATCGGCGCCTTCAAGGTGCGCGGGGGCGTGAACCTCTTCGCGAACCTCAGCGACGCCGAGCGACGCAAGGGCATCATCACGGCGACCCGCGGCTCCCACGGCCTCTCCATGGCCTGGGCCGCGCGCACCTTCGGCTCGCGCGCCGTCATCTACGTGCCCAAGCGCAACAACCCGGAGAAGAACGCGCTCATGGAGGCCATGGGCGCCGACCTGAACGTGCACGGGCGCGACTTCGACGAGGCCATGGCCGAGGCCGGCGCGCGGGCGGAGAACGACGACCTGCGCTTCGTGCACGTGGCGAACGACCCGCTGCTCATCGCCGGCGTCGGCACCTACG
>MDTG01326582.1_pt1 | contig 18017 bp, 15 predicted proteins | sample 811421 | NCBI WGS metagenome assembly MDTG01 (sample SAMN05326645, study PRJNA326480) | marine metagenome | isolation source: seawater | place: Pacific Ocean: South East | collected 2011 | reverse complement strand
GAGCATGAATCTCTCGCTTGATAAAAACGATGATTATCTAGCTCTATCAGAAGCAGTAAGAAGAAGACTCAAAAATCTAGATGACAATAATAAACCTCTTCCAGACTTATTAATTATCGATGGCGGTAAAGGACAATTAAATTCTGTATCTGACGAGTTAGAAAAGAGTGGCTTCTGTGGAATCAACTTAATTTCTATTTCGAAAGGCCCTTTAAGAAATGAAAAATACGATGAGATTCATTTAAAAAGTTCTCCCTACAAGTTTAATATTTCAGATCTTGAAGGGTGCTCAAGATTAATACAATTAATTAGAAACGAGTCCCACAGATTTGCGATTAAAAAACATAGACAAAGAAGAAGCAATTCTTATTTAAAATCAGAAATAGACCAAATTCCCTCTATTGGAAAAAAATATGCAAATCTTCTGATTAGACATTTTGGCGGCACTAAAAGATTAAAAGAAGCTTCTTACGATGACCTTTTAAAGGTAAATGGCATTGGTAAGCAAAAAGCTAAACTTATAAAGAAATACCTAAACTAGAATATTGATGAGACTGATACCAAATTTTCTTTCTTTTCTGAGAATTTTTTTTGTTTTACCAATTATTTATACACTGCAAAGTGAGCTTTATTTATTGGCTGCATTTTTATTTTTTCTTTCTTCTATAACAGATTTTATGGATGGGTATTTAGCAAGAAAATATGAATTAGAATCAGAATTGGGAGCTTTTCTTGATCTCATAGCTGATAAAATCCTTGTAGTCACTATATTAGTTTGGTTAGTCTTTATTTACGCAAACCAAGCCTTAACAATTCTTTCTATTTTAATTATTCTGAGAGAAATTATCATCACCTCTTTTAGATACTTTTTAGTTTTAAACAATGCGGATTCAGAATTAATTAAAGCAAATAAGTATGGAAAATTTAAAACAGCTTTTCAGTTTTTCTCAATTTTCCTTTTGATCTTAAGTCCTTTATATAATAATTTTTACTTAACTTTTTCATTAATTCTTCTTTTAGTATCAACTTTAATTTCCTACTTTTCTCTTACAATTTATTTTTTAAACTGGAAAAAAAAATAAAGAATGGATAAGTACGAAGTTGATTGTTTGGTAATAGGAGGAGGGGTTGCTGGTTTATCATCAGCAAAATTTCTATCTCAAGAATTTAAAAAAACTTATTTAATTGAGAGAAACAATTATCTTGGCATCGAAACTTCGAGTAGAAATTCTGAGGTAATTCATGCTGGGATTTATTACAAAAAAAATTCATTAAAATCCGAACTTTGTCTGAATGGAAAAACAATGCTCTATAAATATTTAGCTGAAAAAGATATAAATTTTAATAATTGCGGAAAATACATTTTAGCAACAAATGAAGATGAGTGTGAAAAGCTTGAAGAGATCAGATTGAATGCCGTTGATTGTGGATTGGAAGATTTATCATACGAACCAAATTTAAAAAGGATTTATCCCTTTTTAAACGTTAAGAATTCTATTTTCTCTCCTTCTTCAGGTATTTTCGATAGTCATGAATATTTTAAAGCCTTAGAAAAAGATTTTTGTGATGCAGGAGGATTAGTTCTCTTGGGGAATGAATGCCTAGATATTGAAGAAATGAATGATTATTTTGAAGTTAAAATTAAAGATTTGAATAATGAGCTAATTTATATTCTACAAACCAAATTTTTGATTAACGCTGCAGGTATTCATTCCGCTGAAATAGCAAAACTCATAGATAAATCAAGAGAAATAGACGTACAGTACATCAAAGGCGAATATTACAATTACTCTGGCAAAGAAAAAATAAATCACTTAATTTATCCAGTGCCTGGGTCTCTAAGTTTAGGGCTTCACGCAACTATCGATCTCGGAAGTGGCATTAAATTTGGTCCTTCTGCCGTTGAAACAAAAAAAATAAATTATAAAGTAGAAGAAGAAAATAAAATGGACTTTATTAGATCACTTCAAAAGTATTGGCCTTCAATAAAAGAATGTAACTTATCTCCTAATTATTCAGGAATAAGAGCAAAGGAAAGAGGAGCTCAAGATTTTGGACTAGAAAAATTAGATAAAAAAAATAAAATCGCCATAAACATTATCGGCTATATTTCGCCTGGCTTAACTTCATCTCTTGCCCTCGGTAAAAAAATTAAAGATCTTATTACTGGCTAATAATTCCAAAATTTAATAATAAAAAATAAGTACTTGAAACTTAAATTTATAAAAGGAGAATGTCCGAATGTATTTAATTATTTTATAAAAATAGTTATTAAAATGTAAAAAATTTGGCTGAGTGGCAGAGTGGTCATGCTGCGGACTGCAAATCCGTCCACGCCGGTTCGATTCCGACCTCAGCCTCCAATTTATTAAATAATTGCTTTTTAAAGTCGTATAATTATTTAAGCTATTTTAGTAAGTAGCCCGGGTGGTGGAATTGGTAGACACAAGGGACTTAAAATCCCTCGATAGCAATATCGTGCCGGTTCAAGTCCGGCCCCGGGTACCAAGTTTTTGGTAAATTTTACTTATTTACTTTGAGACTTTTAAAATTTTGAAGAGTCTGAAATTATTAACTTATTCGTTACTTTAAATCTAAATACTTTTTCAAAGAAAATAACTGTGAATAATTTTTAGGTTAAAAATTCAAAAGAATAATATAAAATTAACTCGTATTAAAATATTCAGTCTGAATGCAAAAAGAAAGCAATATCCCACAAATTAATGATTCAAATGGTGAAATAGATATCCAAGAAATTTTTTCTATTTTAATTCAAGGAAAAAAGATTATTTCTTCAATAACTTTATTCTTTTTTGCAATTGGTATTATTTATAGTCTTGTACTACCAAACTTATATAAGTCTGTCGCGTTATTGGCCCCTGTTGATAACAATCAATCAGCTATCTCTGCTGCAATGGGTGAATATGGTGGTCTTGCAGCGCTCGCTGGAATAACTTTGCCTAACTCAAACAAAGATAGTAACTCTGCCAAAGCCGTAGAAATGATGAGTTCTTTAAATTTTTTTGATAATAATATAATGCCAAAATTATTCTTGCCTAACCTCATGGCAATAAGTTCTTGGAGCAGTGAGACAAATAAAATTTTTTATGATGAAAGTATTTTTGATGAAAAATCTAATTCTTGGGTTAGATCTTTCTCACATCCAAAACAATTAATTCCAAGCTCACAAGAAAGCTTTGAAAAATTTAAAAAAAAACACTTCACAATTACTGAAGATGTTTCTACAGGATTTATCACTTTATCTGTAAAACATCAGTCTCCATATATTGCAAAAAAATGGCTTGAAATTGTTGTTGAAGAAATAAATACGTTTTATCGACAAAAGGATAAATTAAAATCTGAAGAAACGATCGTCTACCTCAATGAACAAATGCTTAAAACAAGTCTCCGTGAAATTAAGGAAATAATAGCAGAACTTCTTCAAAGCCAAATTCAAAAGCTTGCTTTGATTGAAGCGAATGAGGATTATGTTTTTGAGTACATTTATCCTCCTGCCGCAATGGAGGAAAAATCTGAACCATTTAGAGCCGTAATAATTACTTTGTTTACGTTTTTAGGCTTTGCAATAGGAGCAACATTCATTTTGATTAGGCATTATTATTTTGCTAATGATAAGCAAAAAGTTGAACAAATAAGTAATTAAATTATTAAGGAGAAGAAATGAAAGCAGTTATATTGGCTGGTGGGCTAGGGTCGAGGCTCAGCGAAGAAACTTCTTTAAAACCGAAACCAATGGTGGAAATTGGGGGTAAACCTATTCTTTGGCACATCATGAAGATGTATTCTGCTCATGGGATTAATGACTTCGTAATTTGTTGCGGATATAAAGGATATTTTATTAAAGAATATTTCGCAAATTATTCCTTGTATATGTCAGATGTTACATTTGATATGAAGAAGAATAAAACAATCGTTCATCATAAAAGAGCAGAACCTTGGACGATAACATTGGTAGATACTGGCTCAGATTCTATGACAGGAGGTCGCCTTAAAAGAGTAAGTGAATTTATTAAAAATGAAGAAGCCTTTTGTTTTACTTATGGAGACGGCGTTGGTGATAACGACATTAAAGCATCAATTGCTTTTCATAAAAGTCATGGTAAAAAGGCAACTATTACAACTAGTTATCCTCCCGGCCGCTTTGGAGCTTTAAAAATAGAGGACGAAAAAGTACTAAGTTTTAAAGAAAAACCTAAAGGCGACGGTTCTAGGGTTAATGCAGGATTTTTTGTTCTGTCACCAGATGTTTTAGATTTAATTGAGGACGATTACACTATTTGGGAACAAGATCCTCTCAATCGTCTCGTAGACGAAGGACAGTTAATGGCATTCCAACATGAAGGCTTTTGGAAACCAATGGATACTCTTGCGGATAAGAATATACTTCAAGAAATGTGGGAAGGAGGAAAAGCTCCTTGGAAAGTCTGGTAAAAATATAAAATGGACTCATTAGAAGTTGTTGAAAGAGATTTAGTCTATATCGTTAATAGTTTGACTGAAGAGATGACCAAGTTATCTGGAAAAAGAGTTCTTATTACTGGTGGTGCAGGGTTTCTAGGGTACTACTTAGTTCAATCATTAGTTAAATGGAATGATATTAACGAAAATTCTAAAAACGACTTAATTGAAATAGAAGTTTATGATAATTTTATTAGAGGCAAACCATCTTGGCTTTCTGATCTTGAGATTAGAGACGCAATTAATCTCAAATCTCATGATATAACTCTCCCTTTGCCAAATGATGTAGGTGATGTGAGCTATATTATTCATGCAGCAAGTATTGCTTCACCTACTTACTATAGAAAGCATCCTATTGAAACAATGGATGCGAATGTCAATGGTCTTAGAATTCTTCTTGACTTCTTTAGAACTAGGGAAAGAGAAGATAAATTTGTTGGCGGTCTTTTATATTTTTCTACTAGTGAAATTTATGGCGATCCTTCAGAGGAATTTATACCCACTCCTGAGACTTTTAGAGGGAATGTTTCTTGTACCGGCCCAAGAGCGAGCTATGATGAATCAAAACGTTATGGCGAAACTCTGTGTGTTAATTTCGCTAGCCAATATAATTTGCCCATTAGAATTGCCAGACCCTTTAATAATTATGGACCTGGACTTAAAATAACAGATGGACGTGCTTTGCCAGATTTTTGCAATAATGTCTTATCAAATAAAGATATCATCTTGCTCTCAGATGGTTCTCCAACTCGAACATTCTGCTATGTTGCTGATGCAGTAATTGGTTATTTTAAAATTCTTATTAAAGGGTCTAACGGCGAATCTTACAATATTGGTACAGAGAATCCAGAAATCTCAATTCTTCAGTTAGCTGAGAAGGTTATTGAGTCTTCAAAAGTCCTATTTGGTTATAAAGGACAGCTTGTATTTAAGAAAAGTGAGGATAAAGATTACTTAACAGATAACCCCAATAGACGCTGTCCAACTATTGAAAAGGCTAAAAAAGAGCTTGATTATAATCCAACTATCTCAATTGATGAGGGAATTTCACGTTCCCTAATTTGGTATAAAGATAATATGGAAGGAAAAAGACAATGATGAATATTGCTGTGATTGGAACAGGGTATGTCGGTCTCGTATCTGGAGTTTGTCTTGCATCTAAAGGTCACAAAATCACTTGTTTCGACTCAAATGAAATCATTATAAAACTTCTTCAAAAGGGGAAAAGTCCTATTCACGAAAATGGTTTGAAAGAATTAATGTTTCAAAGCGAAAAGAATATTTCTTTTAAAATTCTGAATTCTAGCACTGAGTCAAGTCTTAAAGACTTTGATGCAATTATTGTTGCTGTAGGAACCCCTACATTAGAAGGTAAGACGGATCTTAGTCAAATCCAATCTGTCGCGATCATTATTGGTAGAATGCTAAAAAGTTCTAAAAAATTTATTTCATTGATACTTAAAAGCACAGTGTTGCCTGGGACGACTGATACATTTTTTAGGAATATAATTGAAAATGAATCAGGTAAAAAATTAGGACAATTCGGTTTGGGAATGAATCCAGAGTTTTTACGAGAGGGAAACGCAGTAAATGATTTCCTTTCACCCGATAGAATTGTCTTAGGTTATGAGGATCATGGTACCTTAAATATTTTAAAAAAAATGTACCAACCTTGGAACTGTGAAAAAGTTGAATTGAACACTCGTTCAGCAGAAATGATGAAGTACGTTAATAATTCTCTTCTTGCTACACTAATTTCCAGCGTAAATGAATACGCCAACATTGCCAGAGAGCTGGGTCAAATAGACTTTAAAAAAGTCATGCACGGAGTGCATTTAGATAATAGATGGTCTCCATTTTTGAAAGAAGATGGAATTAAAATATTCCCAGAGATTTTAGAATACTTGAAACCTGGTTGTGGGTTTGGAGGAAGTTGTTTTCCAAAAGACATTAAAGCATTGTCTACTTTAGCTAAAGAAACATCAATAAAACCAAATATCATTGATTCAGTGATTGAAGTAAATGAGGATCAACCTAAATGCATTGTAAGAATGCTGGAGAAAAGGGTTGAAGATCTTTCTAATAAACGAGTATTAATATTAGGGCTTGCATTCAAACCCGAAACAGACGATATAAGAGAGTCTGTTTCAATCAAGCTAATAAATCTGCTAGATAAAAAAGTTTTATCTATAAGCGCACATGATCCCATAGCCGTTGAAAATGCTAAGAAATATATAAATCCATCAGTGAATGTTAATTATGTTGATAACTGGGAAATTGAACTAAACAAGGCTGATATCATCATAATAGCTACTAAGTGGAGTGTTTATAAATCTATAAATGAATTATCTAATTCTCTTTCCGAAAAAGTTATTTTTGATACAAGGTCTATGTTGGATTCCAACAAGTTTGATAAGTTAAATTACTTATCTGTTGACTAAAAACTTTTTGAGTCTTCTGTGAATTAGACCCATCTCAAATAACAGTTTACTCACGTTGAAGATGCTTGTTTTTCTTTGGTAATACATGTAGTCTGTTTTCGAGACCTCAAATAAAAAAACAAGTTAATATAATTGTGAATATATTTTTAACAGGCGGAACTGGTTTTGTGGGATCAAACTTCTTAGAAATCATACTTACAGAAGATTATTCAGTCAAAGCACTTAAAAGATTGGGAAGTAAGACAGCCTTTACTTTATCTAAGGAACCTATTTGGATAGAGGGTAGTCTTGATATAAATAAACCAGGCCTTTTCCATAACACAGACGTTTTTGTTCACTTAGCCTCTCATAGTACCAATCCCCCTTATGATAATTTAGATAATTGTTTGTACTGGAATGTGTTGGCTCCAATTAAATTAGCTAGCCAAGCTGCATCTGAAGGAGTAGAAAATTTCTTAATTGCGGGTTCATGTTCCGAATATGGAGTTTCTGCTGAAGATGGAGAATTATCTGTGTCATCACCTTTGGAGCCAAACCTCTCATATTCAACATCTAAGGCCGCTTCATCTATTGCTTTTAAAGGGTTATGTAGAGATTTGGGGTTAAAACTAAGATTGCTGAGATTTTTTCATGTTTTTGGAGAAGGAGAACCAGAAAATAGATTTTGGCCTTCCTTGAAAAAAGCTGCCCTTGCCGGAAATGACATTTCAATGAGTGAAGGAGATCAAATTAGAGATTTCATTCATGTTCGAGATGTATCAAAAGCATTAGTCAAGGCATTGGATTTTAGCGATATTAAAAAAGGTATACCACATGTTGCTCATGTTGCCTCTGGCAATCCCCAAACTCTCCTTGATTTTGCTAAAAGCCAATGGAGAGAATTAAATGGTTGCGGTGAACTAAATACAGGACAAATTCCAAAGCGTCGTAATGAATCAGACTCGATGTTCTCTAATCCAAAGGATATATTCAGAGAGAAAATTATCAAAAAATATGAAAACAAATTGTAACTTACTTGTTCTAGGAGGCGGAATAGCTGGAATATCTGCGGGATTCCATTCTAAATCTAATGGCATCGAAAGTTTAGTTTATGAAGCAAGTGATAGTCCTGGTGGATTAACAGCAAATTTCTCTGTAAATGGCTTTCGTTTTGATAATGCAATACACATGTCTTTTTCTAAAGATGAATACGTAAGAGAGGTTTTTGACAAAACTCCGTATTTTGCTCATAAACCGGATTTTTTTTGTTTAGAAGATAATCGTTGGTTAAAGCATCCTGTTCAAAATAATTTATTCAATCTCCCAGTCTCTGAAAAGGTATCTTTGATTGAATCATTTATCTCGAGGCCAAATACCGAGCCAACAAATTACAAAGAATGGCTTTTATACCAGTATGGAGAAAAAATAACAGAACGTTATCCTCTTATTTACACTAATAAGTATTGGGGTTTGCCTCCTGAAAATTTATCTCTAAACTGGATCGGCGATCGTATGAGAAAGGCAAATACAGTTGAAGTTTTAGAGGGGGCTATGCAGCTTAAAGATGATAACCATTATTATACTTCAGAAATGAGGTATCCAAAAAAAGGTGGATACTATGAATTTATAAGAGAGATGGCAGAACTTACAAATGTAAAATGTAATAAAAAGGTTACAAAAATCAATTGTAAAGACAATATAGTTGAGTGCGAAGATGGCTCAGTGACTAAATATGAATCTTTAATTAGTTCATTGCCCTTACCGATGATCTGCCGTTTAATAGAGGATTGTCCCCAGAAAATCAAAGAAATAGCTGATACTCTTCTCTGGACAACGGTTGATCTGATTTCTTTCGGATTTAACAAAGAGGATATCCCACCTTATATATGTTTTTATATTTATGATGAAGATAACCTAGCAGCCCGAGGATACTCTCCTTCATTAAAGGCTCCTTCAAATGCACCCGAGGGGTGTTCATCACTTCAATTTGAAGTCTATAATTTGTCTACAAAGCCTACTTATGACTCTGAAGAATTAAAGAAAAATATTACAAAAAAACTTTTAGAAATGAATATTTGCAAAACGGAAGATATTTTGTTTTCTCACCACAAACATTTACCATTTGGAAATATTGTATTTGATCACGGAATGGAAGAAAGACGCAAAATTGTTTTAGATTATTTAGAAAAAGTAGATATACATAATTGTGGGCGTTTTGGAGAGTGGGAATATTTTTGGAGCGACCAAAGCTTTTTAAGCGGCAAAAAAGCAGCAGATAAAATTTCAAATTAAATTCTAAAACTTTAATGGGAAAAATTTTAGACGAAATACTTTCTTTTTGATGAAACCCGACATAAATGACTTTGTTTGGAATTATATTGCTCAAATTATAAGTATTGCCGGAGGCATAATAGCTCTGCCCTTAGTCCTTAGATACTGGGACGTTGATGTAATAGAAAATTATTTGATCCTAATTACTTTAATGGGGCTCTATGTAATTATTGATGGCGGACTCAGAATAAATTTAGTCAGAATAGCCGCTTTTGCAAAATCAGGAAGAATTCCAATATATGGAAGTACTAGAGACTATGTACTCGAAAATCTCTCTTCTCCGCAGCTATTTGATGTTGTTAATAAACTTGTGGCACAAATTTCTTGGATAGGGGGCCTTTTAATTTTTCTTTTAGGTTCGATATATCTATATCAAACCTCAAATAACGGAGGTTATCTAAGTAGTATTTTTATTTGGATTTTATTATCAACATCACAAATTTTATTCAGCCGCAATCTTGGCGTTATAGGTCTTTTACAAGGAAGAGGAAAGATTGCACTTGCAAATAAGATAGTTGCCGCATTTAAAGGGGGCATTTTGTTATCTTGCGTATTTGCCGTCCTTCTTGGTTTCAGCCTAACAGGTTTTGCGGCAGGAGTTTTTTTTTGTAGCGCAATTGTTTATGTTATTTCTCGAGAGGTATTTTCAAGACAGATTGAGGCTATTCCTGGTCGCAATAAAAATTTCGACCTTTCTAAAAAAGATACAGACCAAATTAGAGAACTTGTCTTAAAACCTTCTTTACGTTTGTGGGTTGTTCAAGTTGGTGCTTTTTTGATAAATAAAGGGAATATATTAGTAGCAGGTTTAGTTTTAGGAGTTATGGAGTCTTCAGCATACATGCTTTCTATAATTCTTATTTCAGTAGTGACTGGTTTAGCTTCTACAGTTGTTTTAGTATATCTCCCTCAGATAAACACGATTCAAGTATCTGAATCTAGAAAGGCACTTACCCTTATAGTTAAAAAAATATATGGAATAGCTTACTCAATTTATGTAGCTGCATTTATATGTATATTTTTTTTGGGAAATTACATTTTAGAATTTTTAGGTTCTGAAGCAAGACTAATAGATGATAATTTGTTAATTATTGTTGGAATAATAGCCTTTTTAGAGCTTAATCATTCTTTAGCTGCTTCTTACTTGACTACTCGTAATGAAGTAATCTTTGCCAGAGCATCGGTCTTGTCTGGCATAGCAACGGTTTGCATGGGCTATATACTTGGCTCAATTTATGGAATTATAGGTCTAATTATTGCACAAGGTGGAGTACAGCTAATTTATAACAATTGGCGATGGCCTCAGTTAATGATTAAAGATCTTCAAAGTAAAACAAAACATGATTGAAATATCCTCATTAACTTATAAAGCTGATCGTCAGTATTTTTATAAAGTTAACAAAAATTATGCCTAAGTATAGTATTTGTATACCCACATTTAATAGATCAGAAGTTGTTATAAATGCTTTAAATAGCGCAACAAATCAAGAGAATCAAGATTTTGAAATCTTAATAGTTGATAACAACTCTGATGAAAATCATAAGACTTTTTTAGAGGAGTACTTGGATGGAGCCTCACTAAAAAACTTAACTTACATAAGAAATAGTCATAACATAGGGATGTTTAAGAACTGGGATAAATGTATTGATATCGCAAAAGGTGAGTATATTTCTATATTGTCAGACGACGACCTATTGGCGCCAAATTTTTTAACAAACATAGACTGTGTAGTTGAGAGATACCCTAACTCTGCATACTTTGTTAAAAAAAATGAATTCGAAATATTACAACCGTTTTTTAGCCCAAGAAGGGGTAAGCCCTTTGATGTCTCAAATGTACGGCGCTTAAACAGAAATATTTTTAAGTGGTTCAATGGGATTGGCCCGCCAGCTGGCTTTGTTTTTCCAAAATCTGTTGGATCTTCAATTAGGTTCAATGCAAAACAATATCCTTCCGCTGATTATGATTTTTTCATAAAAATTAGCAAAGCTTTAGATATATTCTATTTAGACGAGGTACTTGCTTATGTTGGCATAGGTTTGAATGACTCCCTAAATAAAAGCACAATCTATGGTTTCATAGAAAAAGATAAGCTTTTACGTAAAAAATGCGGCCAAAACAGTGTTATCAATAATGTAATAGAGGTTTTTCAATTAAATAACTACCTTTTGTCAAATGGTCATAGAGATAGAAAAAATATATTTGCGGTTATTATAGATTTATTTTTTAGGCTATTGCGGAAATTAATCTTCAAGTGGTATTGCTGAATCAATGAAAGTAGTCATCTTAAGCGAAATTAATTGGTCTTTTTTGAGACAACGCCATCATTTCATAACTGAGGATTTTGCAAAACATCATGATGTTGTTTTTGTAGAGCGCATAGTATCTAGAGAGTTAAGCTTTAAAAACTTGAAATCATTTTTACTCAATAAATTGAGATCTTCAAAGAAAATTAAAGTGCAAATTCAAAGTCGCCCTAATATAAAGTTCGTGAAATCTTTTTACATTCCCTCCAATAGCATTTTGGCTACGATATTAAATAGACTTTGGTATAAGCTTTTTTTAGAGAAGTATGTAAAAGATGCTTTTGTTTACTCCTTTACACCAATGATAGATTTAGTACAAGGATATCATTGCCTATGCTTTGATATTATTCACAACTGGTGGGACATGAAATGGAATCAAAAAGTAATTTCAAAAAGGCTTAACTTATATTTGAAAAAAGCCGATGCTATTATCACAGACAGTCCTAGAATCAATGATCGTTTGGCTGAACTCAATCTTCAATCCTCACCAAGGTTACTCATACCTGGTTTAAGCAAAAGATGGTTTGATTTTTTCCAGATTGAAAGTAGAGAATACAAAAAAAAAATTTCTTCGAACAGATTAGTTTTCTTTGGTAACTTAAGAAGTAATAGTGATTTATCTTTAGTAAGAAGGCTCTCAGAGATATATAAAGTTGATCTCTATGGAGTTGTTCAAGATAACTGCAAAAACTTTATCCAAAACTGTAATTTGATGGGAGAATTTTGCCAGGAAAAGTTGATGCATAAACTATTAGATTATGACGCTGTGATCTTGCCATATGAAAATGAAGAGTTTTCAAAGTATATTAGCCCTGCAAAATATTTTGAATGCTTGTCTTTGAAAATACCTATAATAACTAACTCTGAATTAGACCATTTGCCATTATGGAATGAAGTCAAAGTTCAATTTAATAAACAAATTAACAGAGCAGAGCTAAAGAAAAATTTAGAGATAACTAATCGTTTAATAGAAAATAGCCATAGCGAAATTGATAAGGTTCTCTCAGAAAATATTTGGGAATTAAAAATACAAAAGCACAATAAGGCATTAATAGATGAATTCACTAAATCTCAATAAGTCGTTTTTTGTCCTCTGGCTTATATCTTTAACTGTTTTTAATAGCAGTATCTATGGAGTAAGAATTTTTTTTATACTTTATTCTGTCGCTTATCCTACTTTATACCTATTGTCTAATAGTAGTTTAGTAGTTAAAAAAGAATTTCTTTGGGTTATGGGATTTTCCTTTTTTTGGACTTTGTATTTTAGTTTTTGGTTTTTTCTCAATATTAACTCTATTTCCTTTGATCTATCCGGCCCAAACGTAGAAATGTTTACTCCATTTTTATACTTAACTAATATTTTTTCATTCATCATGTTGAGCAGGTTATCGAACTTTTTTTTAAAAGACTCTCTAAAAACTTTTTTAAAGATTTATTGCCTTTTCTTGGTTGTTGACTGTATTTATCGTTATTTTGTAGAGCCAAACTGCTTTTTAAATTATAGTTGCCGTTTTGAAGCAAAAACTGTAGGTTTTCATTCTACTACTAATGCTCTAGGTTTATCTCTAATAGTGATAATATCCTCCTTACTGTATATCAATGCTAAATCTTTTTATAAGATTGTCCTACCTGCTCTATTACTCTCTTCTATGGCTAGGGCCGCAATAGTTGCTCAACTTGTAGGCTATGGAGTAAAAACATATTTGAATCGAGGATTGATCCTTAAATTCTTCTTTATTTTTCTATCAATTAGTCTTTTATATTACATCTACCTGATCAATCCTTTTGATATATTTTCTGATGGAAGTTTTCTTACTAAGATCGATTTTTTTAACTCTGCTTTGAATATTCTTCCTCACTCAAATACAAGACAACTTTTGCTTGGTTATGGTTCTAATTTCAAAGAAGTGACTGAGATTGTTGGCGTAGATGGATTTTCTCCTCATGCACCAATGCTAAAAGCTTTTTTTTATTTTGGTTTTATTGGTGTTTTTTTATACTTTGCTTCTCTTTTAAGCTATCTGAGTTTGGCCCCCGGCATGTGGTTTGTAGCAATGGTTTTTTTGATTTGTAGTATTGCTGGAGCACCAATATACTTCCCGACACTAATACCAGCATTCTTGATTTTAAGATACTTTAAGGCAGCATAAGACCCGACATGAAAAAAAAAGTATTATTTATTGGGGCAAATTCTAGAATAGTTAAAAGTCTTAATGTTCCTAATGCAGTTGTTATTTCACATGCGCAGATAGATTCATTTACATTTGATGAATATTCTGAAATTTTTCTTTTTTCTTGGTCGAACTATTCTTTAGAACAAAATCTTGAACTTATAAATAAATTACCACGCTCTAAAATCATATTTATTTCCACTATTGCAGTTTTTGCAACTTTTCTTAAACAGCAATGGAATAACTATCCTAATTGGAAATTAGTTTGTGAGAGATATGTTCTCAGTCGTGGGGGAAAAGTAGTAAGGTTTGGCATCTTTGACGAAGATAATTTAAATAAATTAAACAATTTAATTCCACATACAACTTCTAAATTAATTGAATCTTATATTGGTTCCTCAAATAAGCAAGTCATAACTAATCTTTTCTATTTGAAACCCATTGATCGGCACAGAAAACTTCAAGGTATTGAGAGTTTCATAAATATCGTTTCTTCTTATCTGCCTGGCAAATTTATTTTCCAAGCTCCTTTTGAGTTAATCTTGAAGCTACTAGGTTCAAAATATTATGGCTATACCTATCATTGCCTACGTTTTTTTCGGCAAAACTTTCAAGTTGGTTACGGTGTAATTGGATCGAAATTCTATGCGAAAGGGAGCGGATTAGTTTGTTCAGATATCGAAGATACTTTGTTGAACGAAAATGGTTTTAAGATGAACCGCTTGGGTCACAATAAAATTGGTCTAGGAAAGTATTGGCATGGAGTAAGAATTGTATTTTCTGAAGGTCAATACTTTAAGAAAGTACCGCTTTTTGTAGAAAGAAAGTCACCTCCTTCGAATGTTTTGCCATTTGAAGTTTCATCAATTGAAGACCATTCTGATTTTTTCTGCTTAAGTTTATCTGATGAGTTTATTGATTTGTCTATAAAGGTGTATTGTAAATCATTAACTCTAGCTGCTGGTGCGATACAGAACTGTATCCTATTAGCTAAATTAAGCGAATCTCCTATGGAAGTTAAATTTGATGATCATGAACTGAGCTTGATTGGTAGCGTGGATACCAAAGAGCTCATTTCTAAATCCTATCTTAGTAAAATGATATTTTTGGCTTGGGGAAGAAAGGTTTTTGTTAATGATGATTTAACAGCACTTATTGATTTTAGGCCTACAAACATTAAAAAACATAGAAGTTTCTATAACGATACATCCTCAAATATTTTTATCAAAATTTTTAAAAATTTCTCTTTTTCTCAGCTTAATGAGGCTTTTTTCAATAAATTTGGATTTTGCATTATTACAGAAAGATTTGATTGTTATGTTCAAGTTTTAGCGAGAGATTCAATTACATTATCAAATGGAGCATTAACTCGAATTAGATTAGATAAATCATATATAGAAGATTCCCTTGTTTCTTTCACTAAAAGTTTTGATTCATTTCAACAGAACGCTGAACTTCAGACTACCGATGCTATCCATATTAATGGAGGCAGTAATTTATTGAACGAAACAACGTTTATAAAAAAGTTGATTGACAACAAACGTTTAAGAATATTAGGTTCCCCAAATTCTTATGATATAAAGTGTTTCCACCATACCTTGGACATCATAGATTTATTAGATGATAGGAGCATATAAAGTGCCTTTTAGTGTTCTCTTATCTCTTTACAATAATGAGTCAGGAGAAAATCTCATTTCTTCTCTTGAATCGGTATTAGTAAACCAATCGGTATTACCCGATCAAGTGGTTTTAGTAGTTGATGGTTATATTTGTGAAGAACTTGATATTATTGTCAAACAATTTAAGACTTCTTTTGATAATTTACAGATTATACCTTTAAAGTCGAACAAAGGATTAGCCAATGCTTTAAATGAAGGACTTAAGTACTGTGATCATGAGCTTGTTTTTAGAATGGATACAGATGATATATCTTTACCTAATCGTTTTGAAACTCAATTAGAATTTATGACTTTAAACGACGATATAGCTGTTTGTGGATCATATGTCTTAGAGTTTGACGAAAACGAAAATGATATTATTTCGACTCGAAAAGTTCCTCTAAGCCATGAAGAAATAATAAAATTCTGCAGAAATCGTTGCCCTATGAGTCATCCTTCTGTTTGTTTTCGCAAATCAGCAGTTTTAGACAGTGGAGGCTATCCGCTTTTATATCCCGAGGACTATCTTCTTTGGATAAAAATGATTAAGGCAGGATTTAAATTTGCTAATATTCCTAACTCCTTATTGAAGATGCGAACGAATAATGCGTTTATCAAGCGTCGAGGATTTAAATTTTTACTCGGCGAACTTAAAATATACTTTTTTCTTTACAAAATTGGATGGATTTCCATCATTCACCTAGCGAGCGTTGCCCTGCAGCGTTCTTTTTTGCGCCTTGCACCTTCTTTTATTAAAATCTGGCTTTACCGGAACATGCGTTAATGAGCATTTCAAGATAATTTTATGGCTAAAGATATATCTAATGTTTTAGTGACAGGCGGAGCAGGTTACATTGGCTCTCACACTATTCTATGTCTGTTAGAACGTGGCTATAAAGTTTGTTCATTGGATAATCTGAGCAATGGCTCGATTGAATCTCTTCTTCGTATTCAGCTTTTGACTGGAAAATCTATTAAGAACTATGATATTGACGTCACTGACGAGGTTTCTGTCTCTAAAATATTCAAAGAAAATTCTTTTGATGCGATTATACATTTCGCAGGTTTTAAGGCAGTGGGTCAGAGTATCCTAGATCCTTTTTCGTATTACCATAATAATGTAATAGGATCGCTAGTTCTTATAAAGCAGACTATTAAAAACAAAATAAATAAATTCGTCTTTAGCTCTTCGGCAACAGTCTACGGCCATGAGGCAGTTCCTCCTTATAAGGAAGCTATACCAAAAGGAACAACCTCTAATCCTTATGGCTCCAGTAAATCAATGATAGAACAAATACTTGAAGATTTGTCTGTAGCTAACCCATCTTTGAATGTTGATATTTTGCGCTATTTTAATCCTATTGGTGCCCATTCTAGCGGAGTTATTGGAGAAAACCCGCTAGGTTTCCCTGATAATTTGATGCCTTACATACTTCAAGTGGCAGTAGGTAAGAAAGATGAGCTTTCTATATTTGGCGGAGATTATGATACACCTGATGGAACTTGCAGGAGAGACTATTTACATGTAATGGATCTTGCTGAGGGTCACGTTTCAGCATTATCAAAATCTAAAAATTCTGGTTGTTCTATTTATAATTTAGGAACTGGCGTACCTCTGTCCGTTTTAGAAATTGTTAAAGCATTTGAATCAGTCACTGGAATTGAGATTCCTTATAAAATAGTGAATCGTCGAGATGGTGATTTAGACGAATTTTGGGCTGATCCTACAAAGGCCAATGTCGAACTTGAATGGCATGCCTCTCGTTCTTTAGAAGTTATGATTAAAGATGCGTGGAATTGGAAATCGAAAAATCCGTCTGGTTATAAATAGAGTAGATTTGATTTTTGGATGAAATCTATTATCAAGCTAAATTAAATTAATAATGAATTTAGCTTTAAGATTCAGGCTAAGTTATTCAAAAACCTTGTATGTATTAAATTATTCTGCGAAGTTAAAAATCAATGAGATTTTGCTTTTAATAAAATTTTAGAAGAATTTAATCTGTTAAAAAAATTATTTATAACATTTAAGAATGCTTAAAGATGATTGATAAGGTAACAAGGATTCTAGGAGGAGCCGGCTTTGTTGCTCCAGCAAAGCTAGAAGATCTTGTTTGAACGCTTCGTTATGAGTTTCCGGAAGATAATTCAAACAAGCAAACCTTCTAAACTGAATTTGGAATCAGAGAATAGGGTTAAAAATTTTTTAATAACAGTAATTGACAGAAGTTAATTATTCATTTCCATAACAAAGAAATCTAGTAAAATCTTTTCTAAAGCTTGGTTCTCAAAAAAAACTTTAAACAATGTTATTTTTAAAACATAAGCGTCTTTATAGATAAAATGAAAAAAATAAATAAAGCGATTATTCCTGTAGCAGGTCTAGGTACAAGAATGCTTCCCGCTACAAAGGCGATACCAAAAGAAATGCTCCCTATCTTGAATAAACCCATCATTCAATACATTGTCGAAGAAGTAATCTACGCAGGATTTAAAGAAATTATTTTAGTAACTCATTCAAGTAAGTATTCCATTGAAAATCATTTTGATAAAAGCTTTGAATTAGAGGCAACTTTAGAAAAAAGAGTAAAAAGAGGAATGTTGAAAGAAATAAGAGCTATATCAAAATTAAATATTTCTATGCAAAGTAT
>MDTG01261839.1_pt1 | contig 18021 bp, 18 predicted proteins | sample 811421 | NCBI WGS metagenome assembly MDTG01 (sample SAMN05326645, study PRJNA326480) | marine metagenome | isolation source: seawater | place: Pacific Ocean: South East | collected 2011 | reverse complement strand
AGCCTGGCAACGTCCTACTCTTCCGTGTCTTAAGACAAAGTACCATTGGCGCTGAAGGGCTTGACTTCCGAGTTCGGAATGGTATCGGGTATTACACCTCCGCTATAATCGCCAGGCTCGATCCTTATAAAGAAAAAAAATAATTTGTAAATAGATCATAATGATCAAAAAATACTAAAATTTATGCTTTTTTATGAATTCATTTATATAATTTATTAAAGATATTTTGCCAAATTTTTTGTGAACTTTATTAGTTAAATTCATTCCTGTTAATGCAGAAGCGTACCTTTCACCTTTCCGCTTAGGCAAAAATACAATTTTCGATTTAAACATATTGGCTACTTGAATTATTGAATAAGATCTTTTGTTAGAAATGCTGTAATGTCTGCATTTATTTATTTTCCAAGCATAATAACATATTTCAATCGTGTCTTGAATATGAGTAAATCTTCTACATTGAGATCCCGGTCTAACGACTGGTAAAGGTTTTCTTTTTTTATAATGGTCTTCAAAAATTCCAATTACTGTTGCCATTTGTCCTTTAGAAATTTGATGAGGTCCGTATACGTTATAAAAATAAATTATTTCAAATCTAAAATTAAACCATTTTTTAAGATTTTCTAAAAGTTCTAAATTTTTTGCTTTTGTAAATGCATAAGGGGAAAGGTTTTTGTCTTTTCCTTTATTGCCTAATGATGCTGAGGTTGCTGAGTAAATAAGCTTTATTTTATTTGTTAAACAATAGTTAAAAACTGAATTGGTTCCGACAGTATTAGAGTCTAGACATTTTTCCATTTGTAAAAAGCTTTGATAAATTCTTGAAAATTCTCCAAAATGAAAAATTGATTTAATAGTTTTTGGATATTTTAAAATCTTATTTATATTTTTTGTATCACCTTTTATATACTTTACTCTTTTAGATTTAATATGATTTTTTAATGAACTTGAGGAATAATTATCAATACTAATTAAATTATATTTCGTTTTTTTAAGTAAAAATTTAATTAGGTTTGTACCTACGAATCCTGCACCTCCAGTAATTATAATATTTTTTTTCATTATTTAGTTATTACTAAATACCTTTTGTTTTTAAAATTCCAATTTTCATGTTTACTTTTGACTTTATCATTTAATATAAAACCATCTTTATTCAAATAAAAAAAAGCATTTTTAAACGGATTATAGCTATATTGATTAACTTCTTTATTAATTCTTACAACATTTTTAGTAATAAAAATGATTGTTGTTAAAATTAAAATAAAATAAATTTTTTTATTAATTATTTTTGAATTAAAATTAAATTTTGATAAATATACTGATGTTGGTATAAAAAAAGTTAAAGCTAAAAGTGTATATCCTCCATATCTAAGAGCTGGATGGTTATAAAACCATTCAATTAATAATATTACTATAGAAATATAAAATAATTGATAATTATGTTTTATATTGTTTTTTTTGTCTAATTTTAATGAAAACAATATTGTTATTGTAAACGATATAAATACAATAAGTAAAAGGTTATCTGAAACTTTGGTAAAAAAATATTTTTCAATCCAATTACCTACCCAATTAAAATTATTTATATAAATTTCTGGATTTTCAACTCTGAAGTTTGGGCCGGCTCCTGCTTTTGACCATTGTTCATACCATAAGTGCATTTGATCAACTTGTTGTAAAGGTATTGACCAACTCAAATTTTCAAAACAGGTAAAACTTGCTGGATATATTAAGCAGCCTGTATTAGTAAAAATAGTAAAAATAGTAAATAAAAAGATTAGTATAAATAAATACGAAGAATAACTTTTAAAAATTAAATCTATTAATATTTTAAAATTTAAATGCTCCCTAATTTGGTAAAACCAAAGTAAAAAAATTATTGAATAAATTAAATAAAATGCTTTTAAGGATACAATAATGGCAAATAATACTGCAAGTTTAGAAAAATAGCTTTTAAAGTAGTCTTGACTTGAGTTAATATTTTTAAATTTCAAACTCTTTAAATAATATAAACTCATTAAAAATATTAAGATTAAGGCAGATCTATCTGTTCCATGCTCTGCCAATCTAGAAAAAGAAGAATTAATATAAATTAATGAAGTTAATGAAAGAAACAGAATATGATCATATTCTTTTTTTTTAATTGATGCTTTAATATTTTCAAAAAGAATAAAATTGGAAAAGCCTAGTATATAGGCTGCGCCACTATTCAAAAGAAAATACTTAATTCCAGGCATGTAAAACAGAGAATTTAAATAAAAAATTGACGAAGGAGTTCTAAATCCATGATTTAAATTTCCTAAACCAAATACTTTTTCAAAATTTGTGAGAATTATTGTATATGGAAAATGATAATAATAAAAATCGTCATGATTTTTATACATTAATAATCCGATAAAAACGATTAAGAAAATTATTGATAAATTTCTATATTCCAGAATCCTTTTGTTAAAGTTTTTATTAAAATCAAAAACAAAAATTAAAAATCCAAATCCAATAATTATAAGGTTGTGAGAATAACTATGAGGGAAGAAAATATTAGTGGTATAAGAAATTAAAATAAGAGTTGCTATACCAATAAGTCCATCGAAAGGGCTAGCTTGATACTTAAAATTAATTAATGTATATATTCTCCCATACCCAATAATTGAATACAAAATTATAAAATAAAATATCAATAAAATAAAAATTTGATACATTTTGATACAAACAAGTTATATAGTTTATGCAAAATTATAATCAATTAATAAATCAATTTAATATTTTCAATTTATTTGTCATTTTACTATTTAGTCTACTTCCAATTTCTATTCTAATTGGAAATGCTGGAATTAATTTAAATATTTTATTTATAGATCTAATTTTTTTAATATATTGCATAAAACATAAACAATGGTCGTGGTTAAAAAGTAAATTCTTTATATTATTATTAATATTATATTTATTTTTAATTTTAAATTCTGTTTTCTCTTATTTTTATATTGTTGAGGATGAAATTACAGGTTTAAAAAGATCTATATTATTTATAAAATTTATAATATTAACTTTTGCATTTTCAGTACTTCTTAAAGATAAAAAATCTTTTGATTTTGTAAATAAAAGTTGGCTTCTAATATCTTTGATTGTAATTTTTGATATTTTTTATGAAAAGTACTTTGGTTACAATATATTAGGTTTTGCAAGCCCAAGTTCATCACGTGTAGTATCATTTTTTAAGGATGAACTAGTAGTTGGCGGGTACGTCATGTGTTTTGGATTTACATCTGCAACTTACTATTTAAACAAAAATCTTAATCAAAAAACAGTATTATATTTTTTAATTATTGTTTTGTTTATCCTGATTTCTATTTTTTTAACTGGAGAAAGATCAAATTTTATAAAATCTATTATATTATTTTTAGTAGTAATTTATTTTTTTAATAAACAAAATTTCATTTTAAATACCAAAGTTCTGATTCCAATTTTTATTATATCTATATCTTGCATTATTTATTTTACCGATAGTGTTAAAGATAGATACTCTGATTTTATTAAAAGAATTTATATAGAAACACAAACTACTAATATAATTCATGTTATTGGTAATAATAGATATGGTGCACATTTCGATGCCGCTTTAAAAATATTTAAAAACTATCCTTTGAGTGGAGTTGGAAATAAAAATTTTAGAAGTGAATGCTTGAAAGATAAATATTATGATAGCAATATCAAATTTTCAAGATTAAGATGCAGTACTCATCCACATCAAATACATTTTGAAATTCTTTCCGAGCAAGGGATTTTAGGATATTTAATTATTATTTATATACTTGGCTTGTTTATAATAAAAAATGTAAAAGTATTTTTAAGAGATAAAAATATAAATCATTTAAATAATATCACATATATAATACTTTTCTTCCTGCCATTATTACCTGGTGCAGGTATATTTGGTACATTTAATGGATCTATTTTCTGGATTATTTTTTCTTTATGTTATTTAAATTATAAAAATACCGTTCCTAAAATATAGAACATAAAAAATAAGATGATAAATAATTAATTTGATTTAGTTAAATTCTTTAATAATATTTCTTAATGAATAAATTTAGAAGATTTTTCTTAGTAAGTTTTATTTCAAGTTTATTTTCATTAAGTTTTATAAATTCAATTGGAAATACCAAGGTAAAATTTCAAAATAAAAAAAAATTAAAGAAGAGAAAATATAAAGATCTTATTTGGTATCTAGATATGAACGATAAATGATATTTAAGTACTTATCAGAATTAAAAAATAAAAAATATCAAGTTACAATATTCGGTAGTGGACCGGCTGGAGTTTCACTAGCTTTAAAATTAGAAAAAAAAAAAATTAATTCATTAATCATAGAAGCTGGTGAAGAAGAGTATAGTGAAATTTCGCAAGAGGATTATAAATCTAAAGTAATAGGAGATGATATTACTGATTTAAGATATAGTAGACTTAGACAATTCGGTGGAACTAGTGGACATTGGGGTGGTTGGTGTAAACCAATTGAGGAATGGAATTTAAAAAATTGGTATATTGATCCAATAGAAATTAGTAAATATTCATCTGAAGCAAATTATATTTTAAATATAAATTCAGAATTTAAAAAATCAAAAATTAATAAAAATTTTAATCAAATTCAATTTCAATATTCTGATGTTAGATTTGCTGATAAATATAAAGATCATATTAAAAAATCAAATTTTATTGATTTATGTCTCAATTCTCAAATATCACATTTTATAGGTGTAAATGGAAAATTTAAACAAGCAAAAATAATTTCAGACAAGAAAGAATTTACTCATGAGTCAAAATTTTTTGTATTGGCATGTGGAGGTGTTGAAAATTCTCGGATATTACTTTGGACAAAAGAAAAAAATACTAATTTGATAAATCCAACTCTGCCAATAGGAAAGTATTGGATGACGCACCCTTGGATTTTAGCTGGGGTTGGATTTTTGAAAAAAAAAAAAGTTAAAGAATTATTAAAAAACGATTTTATTAATTACGACGGGCCACTTCATTTTGCGTCCAGTGAAAATCTTGTTAATGAAAAAAATATTTTAAGTGGAGCTGTATATATGAATGCAACTGAGGATAATAAAATTTATAAAGAAATTGTGAAAAATTTTTTATGTGTGTCACCTAAATATGGAAAAAAAATTGCCAGAATGTTATTTAACAAAGATCTAAAATGTGGAAATATATTCATGAACTTAGAAGAGGCTCCTTCAGAAAGCAATAAAATCACTTTAAGTAATAAAATACATGATTCTAATGGAATACCAATTTCAAATATATATTACAATAAATCCCAAAAGACTATTTTAAGTGCTAAAGTAATTCTTGAAGAGTTGGCAAATTTATTTGTTGAAAAAAATATAGGTAGGGTTGCTTTAAAAGAAAATATTGAAAATTTAGATTATTATGAAAATTTAGGTGTACATCATCATATGGGTGGAACTAGAATTGGTAAGAAAATTAAAGATTCAGTGGTTGATACTAATTTAAAACTTCATAATTCAGAAAATTTATATATTGCAGGAAGTTCTGTTTTTACAACCTCTGGATATGCTAACCCAACATATAATATTGTTAAACTTAGCTTAAGATTAGCAGATAAGTTATCGGAAAGAATTTATGAAGAAATTTAAATTGAATTATAAATTAAGTCTCGGAGAGAAATTTTTTTTATCAATTTTTTTTATTAGTTTTTTTTACTTTATTGAGAAAACCGACTTTATAAAAGATGCTTTATATCTTTATAAAACAAATGAAGCAAAGAGAATTGAAAATTTATATGGATATTGTTCGGGTGAAAGCATAGGTTATTTGAAATTTGCCAAACAAAAGATTAAGTTTGAATCTAATCCGACAATAGTAAATTTTAAACATACTCCACCAAATCAATGGGCAATTTATAATTCAAATTTAGGTAATTCTAAAAACAATTATATTATTTTACTTAATTATCCAGGAAAAGAAATAAATTTAGAAATTAAAAGAAATTATAAAGATTTATTTGAAATTACAGATATCTATTTTTTCAGTACAATTGCTGAAAAAATAAAATTTTTATCGTTAGATAATAAAAATATTAATAATCTGAAAATTGAATTTTATAAATTAGATAAACATAACAATTTGACAAGAATTAAAGATCTTCAACTAACTAAATATAGTTATGAAAATAAATTTAGTGTCAACGAATTTTTAAGTGAATTTGATATTATAGAAAGTAGATTATTTATTAAATTGAATAAATCAGATTTATCAAAATTAGATATAATTTTTCAAAATAAATATTTATTAGATCAATATGAAATTTTAGATAAACACAAAAATTGTTATGTATTAAAAAATGATTGAGATAGTTGATATAATATTATTGTTTTTTATATTTTTATTGTTTATTTCTGGACCTATAAGTGCCTACAGTCAAAATATATTAAGTTTAAAAATAGATAAAAATATTAATTTATATTTTAACCTTTTAATAAATTTAAATTTATTATTATACATATCAATTCTTCCATTAAAGTTGAGTAATTATATATATTTTTTTTATTTTATATTATTAATATTTTTTATAAAAAATTACTTAACAAGATTCGAGATAAATAATTTAGCAAAAAACTTCTACTATTTAATAATATTTTTTATAACTTATTTTATTATATCTATAGATATTTCTGCTCAACTTAATCTAAGCTGGGATGCAAAATGGTTTTGGTACATAAAATCTTTATATTTCTATCAAGACAATACATTTAATGAACTAGTTAATTATACATATAATGATTTTCATCCACATTTTGGATCATATATATGGGCTTTTTTTAGAAAACTATCAATTAACCAATATGAATATTTTGGAAGATTGTTTTACTTATTTTTATACCTTGGCTCATTATTATTAATATCAAGAAATATTTTTAAGGATAAATTTTATAATCTTTTAATTTTTATAGTTTTAGTTGTTTTTAATTATAAATATTATTATTTCTCTGGCCTTCAAGAAGTTTTAATTTTCAGTTTATTAATAATTATTTCTAAATTAATTCTAGATTATTTAAAAAATAAAAATTTTTTATATTTATTGTGTATAGCGCTTTCAATAAATCTTATTCTTTGGACAAAATCAGAAGGTATTGCATATTTTTTTATAACAATTTTATGTATTAATTTAATTCAAAAATTAAATTTTGATCATAGGATTAAATTTAATATTATTGCTATAGGATTTTTTGTTTTAAAAATATTTGTATTTAAAATATTCGATACCAATCTTAATAATCAGCCATATTATATTGAATATCTTTTATCTTTAGATTTAAATATTTTGCTAAATAAATTATTAAATATATCTATTTATTTATTTTACTATGGTATTACGAATATAATATTTATTTTGTTTCCAATTATTTTATTATTTAATTATAGAAATATAATAAAAGATCAGTTTATTAGAATTAATTTATTTTTCTTTATACTTAACTTATTGTTTATATATTTTGCCTATATCTTAAGAGACATGGAGGTAGTTTATTCTTTGAAAACTACTATTGATAGATTGATATTTTCTTCTTCAGGTTTTTATATTTTATTTATTTTAAATTACTTTAAAAAATTATCTTCTAAGATTATTTAATATTTTTAAAATAAAACTAGGAATAATATTATAAACAAACATAATAATGCGCCAGTAAGAGGGTGCAAAAATAATTCTTTTGTTTTTTAAATAAGAATTATAAATAATATTCCCAATTTGATCAGGTTTAGACACTAATATATTTGGTAATTTTAGACCTTTTGTCATTTTAGTTCTTACATATCCAGGTTTTACAGTAATTACATTTATCTCTTTTTGAAATAACTTTTTCCTCAAATCATTAAGATAGTTTGAAAAACAAGCTTTAGAAAAAGCATATGTAGAAACTTTATTATTCTTTCTGTCCCCAGCAACTGAGCTTATTCCTATTATTGTTTTTAGATCTTTGTCTTCACCATAATGGATCAAAGCTTTATCAATATAGTCGGCCAGAGATTTGTAATTTAAATTTGTTATTTTACTCTTATTTACCTCATCTTTTTCTAAATAACCTACGGCCATAATTATTATTGAAACCTTGCTCTGTTCACTTTTAAAAAATAATTCGACTTGTTTAGAGATTTCTATATCTAGCTCAGTAATTTTACATTGAACAGAATATTCTTTTTCAATTAAATCTTTTTTTTTTTGTAAATTAATAAGATTTTTTGAAATTAAATGAATATCAAAACCATTCTCAGCAAACTTTTTTGCAACACTAAATCCTATATCTGAATTTCCTCCAACAATTTGTATATTTTTGATCATATTTCAAGTCTTCTGGACTGAACTGATGAAAATTTATTTTCTTTATCAATTTTATGCTTAATTTTTTTAAACATATTAATTTTTTTATAACTTTTGTTAAAATGTTTTTTGGACATGTAGCTATCTTTAGCCAAATAGACTTTTATATTATGTTGAATAAATATTTTTTCAAGTTTTGGGTAAAGTAAATTTAATTTTTTTGTAACAGGAATATCTAAAGTTATAGTTAATCCTTTTTCTGGAAATGATAAGTAGTTTTGATTGGCATACCTAAATTCTTTCATTGTAGTCAAATAAGAATATAATTTATTTTTATTTAAAAAGTGAAAAATTTTATTTACAATTTCAACTAATTTTTTTTTTTCTGGAATTAATATCTGAATTTGAGCAAATCCTTTTTTGCCATAAAATTTATTCCAATTTGAAACTTGATCTAATGGGTAAAAAAAAATTATCAATATCTTGCTTAAAACTTATTTTTTTTTTATTTAGATGATAATAAAAATAGTTAAATATTCTAATAGTTGTCTTATTAATAAGTATTTTTCCAATTAAAGCTGGAAATTTTATTTTTGTTTTTTTTTTAAAATTAAAATCTTTATCATTTGAATGTTTTCCTGAAATAATGATTGATCGACCAAAATTTTTTCTACTAACTGTATCCATCCAAGCAATCAAATATTTTCTTTTTTTCAATTTTTTAAGTTTTGATATTGTTTCTCTAACACTTGAGCCGTAAGATAATGAGACATCTATATTTTTAGAATTTATTTTTAATAAATTTAATTTTGCACTTATAATAACTCCTGTTAATCCAGCGCCACCGCAAGTAGCTTTAAATAAATCTTGGTTTTTTTTTAATGAACATGTTTTAAACTTTCCGTCTGAAGTAATAAGCTGGATTTCCTGCAAATAATTTGAAAATGATCCATCAATATGATGATTTTTACCGTGAACATCATTCGCTATAGCTCCTCCAATTGTTACATTTTTCGATCCAGGAGTTACATGGAAAAAAAAACCTTTTTTTATAAGAATATCACAAATTTCATTAATGGATAAATTTGCTGTACAAGATAAAGTTTTATTTTTTTTGTCAATTGAAAATTTTTTTTTATAATTTGATAATAAAATAACATTTGAGTTTAAATTATTATCACCATAGCTTCTTCCTAGCCCACGGCAGAGAATTCTATTTATTTTCTTGTCTTTTAAAATTTTTATAATTTCTTTATTATTTCTAGGGTATAAAATATTGCTATTAACATCGATATTGTTTCCCCATCCTGTGAGTTTCATATAAATCTTTAATTTAATTCAATTTGTATTAAGTATAAATATTATATTTTTTTATGAAAAAATATTATTATTTATTTAGAATAAAGCATTATTTCAAAAATTTAATCATTTTTACTCCTATTTTGTTTATAGAAAGCGAAATTAATTATTTTAAAATTTTAAATTTATTAAATGTATTTGTAATTTTTTGTTTAGTTGCATCGCTAGTTTATATTTATAATGATATATTGGATATTCATTCTGATAAAATACACCCAAGTAAAAAAAAATTAAAACCTCTTGCTAATGGTCAAATTTCAATAAACCATGCATATAATTTATTAATACTGTTGATTGTTTTTGTTGCCACAATTTTATTTTTTAATAAAAAATTATTTTTTATTATTTTAATTTATATAATAGTAAATTATTTTTACTCAAATTATTTTAAAAAAATTATTATTTTAGATATATTAACACTTTCCTCAAATTATTTAATTAGAGTTATTGCGGGATGTATAGGTCTAGAAGTTCCACTTTCATATTGGATGGCGGCTACTATATTTAGTGGAGCAATTTTTTTATCTACTTTAAAAAGAAAACAAGAACTATTCTTATATGGGGCTAAATCAAGAAAAGTATTAAAATCTTATTCAATTAAAGGACTAAAATTATTTTCGAATTTTGCAGGGTTATTATCAATATTATTTTATTCATCTTATGTAATATCTGTTAATCAAAAATTATTAATAACAGTGCCACTAGTAATATACGGTATTTTTAGGTATAATTATTTATCGAACAGTAAAAAATTTACAGACTCTCCAGTGGATGAAATTATTAACGACAAGCAAAATATATTACTAATATTTACGTGGGTATTATTTGTCATAATTGCAAGATTGAATTAATTAATGAAATATTTTTTCTTATTTTTAAAATTAATATTTAAGAATTATAGTATTTTAAGAATTTTACAAATTATTGAAATTACTAAAACAAATTTAAAAGGGCAAACTATTGAATTTGGTGCACATAAAGAAAAAAATAAAAATTTTTCATATCACATAAAAGAAAAAAAATATTTAAATTATTCAAATATATTCGTGAATAAAAATTCTAATATTATTTATGCAGACTTAACTAAAAAGTTAAAATTGTCTTCTAATAAATATAAAAATATTATTATTTTTAATGTTTTAGAACATTTGCAAAATCATAATTTTACTTTTAAAGAACTAAATAGAATACTTAAAAAAGGTGGCAAACTTGTTGGTTCAACTCCATTTTTATACCAAATTCATGGAGCACCAAAAGATTATTTTAGATTTTCAAAAGATTATTTTAATTACATTTTTAAAAAAAATAATTTCAAAAATATAAAAGTAATTAATTTAGGATTTGGTCCTTTTGTAGCATCTTATAGCTTGCTTCAATCATACCTTAAATTTTTACCATTAATTAATCAAATAATTTTTTTAGTGTGCTATTTACTCGATGGTTTTATACAAATATTTGTAAAGACAAATCTAAATGAAATTTATCCAATTGGATATTTTTTTGAAATTAAAAAATGAAAATTTATTATTGGTCTCCATTTTTTACTAATATTGCAACAATAAAGGCTGTAATAAAATCAGCTGAGTCCTTGATTAATTTTGAAAAAAATAAAAAATATGAAGTAGCACTGATTGATGCCATTGGTGAATGGGATCTTTATAAAGACAACATTAAAAATGAAATTAGTATTATTAATTTAAATAAAATTAAATTAACAAAATATCTTCCAAAAGATAGTTTTTTGAAGAGTAGATTTTCATATTTTATGATTTTTTTTTTGGAACTTTTTTAAACTTAAAAGACTTATAAATCTTGATAAACCAGACTATTTAATTATACATTTAATGACTTCTCTGCCAATTTTTTTGAGTATTTTTTTTACATCAAAAACAAAAATTATCTTAAGAATTTCAGGATTGCCAAAAATAAATTTTTTTAGATTTCTTTTGTGGAAAATTTTTAATTATAAAATTTATAAAGTAACCTGTCCTACTAAATCTACATATGATTTTTTGATTAAAAAAAATATATTTAATCAAAATAAAATACAAATTTTAAGTGATCCTATTATTGATATTAAAGATTATTTAAAAAAAAAGAGAGAAGTTTTAAAATTAAATAATTTAGAAAAAAAAAAATTTATCATCGGAATTGGTAGGCTGACAAAGCAAAAAAATTTTGAATTACTAATAAATTTTTTTGAAAAAGTGTCAAAAAAATATGATGAATTTGAACTCGCAATAATTGGACAAGGGGAAGATGAAATTAAACTTAAAAAACTAACTAAAAAATTAAATATCGAAAATAAAATTTATTTTCTTGGATATCAAGAAAATGTATTTAAATTTTTACACAAATCTAATTGTTTTGTATTAACTTCACTTTGGGAGGATCCGGGATTTGTAATTGTTGAAGCTGCATTATCTAATGTTCCTATTATTTCTAGTAATTGTCCCAATGGACCTTCAGAAATAATAAAAGAAAATGGATATTTGTATAAAAATAATGATTTAGATGATTTATTTTCAAAATTTGAGTTATTTTTAAATTCAGATAAAAAAAAGATACATAAAGATACATTAATACTAAAAAAAAGAATAAAAAAATTCACACTTTTTCAACATTATAAAAATCTTACTGAAATTTTGGAACAAAAAAATTAATGAAATTATTAATTTGTATTTGTACTTATAAAAGAAATAAAAGCTTAATTAATTCATTAAAGAGTTTTAAAAAAGCTATACTCCCACCCGGTATATCAATAGAATTTCTAATTGTAGATAATACTAAAAATGGAGATGCAAAAAATATAATTAATAAATTTAAATTAAATTTTAAATTTAAAATAAATTATTTTATTGAAAAAAAAAGAGGTGTAGTTTTTGCTAGAAATAAATGTTTAAAAGAATTAAGAAAAATTAATTGTAAATATTTAGCTTTTTTTGATGATGATGGAGAAATAGATAAGCATTGGTTTATTAATTTTAAAAATATTTTAAAAACCACTAATGTAAAAATAATTACTGGACCACAAATTTATCCAAAAAATAATCTAGGTAGTATTTTTGAAAAAAAAATAAAAAAGAATAATTCATATGTAAATTGGGCCGCAACAAACAATGTTATAATTAAAAAAAAAATTATTTTATCTACAAATTTGTATTTTGATGTCAAATTAAATAAATTTGGAATGGGAGAGGATCAGCTGTTCTTTCTTAAACTCAATAAGCTTGGAAACAAAATAATATGGAACAAAGACCTCAAGGTTTACGAAAAATCCCATTCTCATAGAAAAGGAGCAAATTGGATTATGCAAAGAAGTTTTAGATTGGGAGTTTTAGGCAACCATATTGATAAAAAAATATATGGAACAATTTCGGGTTTTATTATTAATTATCTTAAATTTTTTTACTATATTGCTAGCTCTGTTTTGATGATTTTTAACCCCTTGCAAAGAAATTTTATTTATAAATTTATTAATTTTTTTTTTACTGCTATTGGGAGATTAATTGGGCCATTAATTTTTAATAAAATTGAATTTTATAAAAAATGAAATTAAAAAATAATTATATTATAATTTACTATTTTATTTTATACATAAGTCTAATTTTTGGGTATTTCCTGGGAGAAGATTTTGCTGGGGGATTTAAATACGATTTAAATATTCATAAAAATCTTATTCGAGATTTATTTAGTGAAAGTCTAGTCTACGGATTGATTAATTATGATAAAAATTATGTCCCGCATTCACCTTTATTTATAATTTATATTATCATTTTTAAGAAATTATTTATTACAGAAGAAATATTCAGATTGTTTAATCTACATTTATTTCTTCTAATTCCTATTTTTGTAGGACTTAGTCTAAAAATAAAATATAAACTAGAAAAGAATGATATAAGATATTTGCTTCCATCAATTTTCTTATTATCACCATACTTTAGAGCTGGATCAATTTGGACAGATGACAACATTTTTGCACTAATTTTTTTTTCTATATCAATCTATAACTTTATAAAATATGAAAACAATAAGTCTGAATTTAAATATATAGTTTATCTTACAGTTTTTTTATCAATTGCATGTTATTTCAGACCTATTTACTCTATTTTTAGTATTTATTTTTCTATTATTATTTTTATGGATTTGGGTTTAAGTAGGAAAATTGTTTATTATATTTTATTAAATTTATTATTAGCTTTTCCAGCTTTTTATTATGTTTTTATACTACAAATAAATAAGTGGGCAACTGAATATCTTTTTAGAGAAAATATTGTAACTCAAGTTTCATTAGTTTCTTCTGTAATTGTTTTTTATTTTTTCCCCTTCATAGTTCAAGAAATTTTAAAAAAAAATAATAAAATTTTTAATTTTAATAGTTTATTTGCTTGCATATTTTTTCTTATATTTTTATTTATATTTTTTGATTATAATATCGATTATTCAGGTGGAATTTTTTACAAATTATCAAATTTAATTTTTAAAAATGATTATTTATTTTATTTAATTTCGACTATCTCATTATTAATCATTTATTTTTTATTTATAAAATATGAAACAAATTATAAAAATTTAGATATATTATTAATAATAATTTTATTTTTACTTGAAATTGATGGAGTTATATATCATGAAACTTATGATCCATTGATTTATATCTTAATATTACTTTTATTTAAAAATGAAATAATAAAAAAATTTATTTCTAATTTTAATTTAAATAAATTTTTATTGTTATTTTCTTTTTTAGTATTTTTCTATTTATCATCAATTTTCAAAACACTAATTCTTTAATTAAATTTTTTTTTATTTTAATTTTTTAAGGTTTGATTTTAATATAATATACAAAATATTATAGATTAGGACTGATAAAAAAGCTAATGCTAGTTGATATTTTGTATTTGAATAATTATTTGATGCAAAATAAAAAATAATTAAGTTATAGACATTTATTAGAATTCCTGTGATTGAATTTGCATATTTAGCTTTGGAAGTTTTCTTTTTAATATGAGAGTAAATTAATTGATGCAAATGAAAATTGTCAGCCCTGAATGCAGAATTATTTGTCAATATTTTCCTAATAATTGAAAATAAGTTTTCATAAGCTGGATACCACAATAAATTCATGATGAAATAAGGTGATACTAATATGTTCTCATTTGAAATATTGATTAAATATAAGCCAATAAATATCGAAATTAAATATGATCCGTTATCTCCTAACATCAGTAAATTAAAACAATTTAATATAAATAGAGTAGATAAAGTAAAAATTAATAAATATAAAAGATTTAAATCAAATGCGTTATTAATCTCAAAATGTATTTGAGATAAAAAGAAAAGAATTAGTAAATAATAACCTATAACTAAAGTATTAACACCATCTAAAAAATTTGTACCGTTCATTAAAATTAATACACAAAATGTGGTAAAAAATAATTTAAAAGCATAATTTTCTAACAAATTGTCAAAAAATTGAATTCTTAAAGATTCTATAAATTGATCAGATGAAACAACAATTAATATTACTAATATTATTTGTATATAAAATCTTAAATTTGGAGATTTAAAAAAATTTGTATCTGAAAAATACCCAGTAAGAAAAATTAATAATAGAAGAAATTTAAAAATTAAATCACCAGGGAAAAAAAAATAAATTGTTATCAACAAAAAGATACCTCCAGAATATGGGGGTTCTACTTTGTGTCCAATAAATCGTTTATGAGGGGAAGTTTCTTTTTTATCTCTTATTAAATTAAATTTATTAAAAAAAAAACTTAGAATGATTATATATGAAAAAACAATTAAAAAGTTTTCATAATTAAACATTAAAATTTATTTATTTCAATTTCAGCCAACTTCAAATCGTTTATTATCATATCCTTCACAAGATCTTCAAATGAATATTTTGGTTTAAACTTTAATTTTTTATAAGCTTTTCTTGCATCTCCTTTAAGATAGTTGACTTCATTTGGTCTAAAGTATTTTTTATCTATTTTAATTATTAATTCCTTTTTTTTATTTTTAACTAAATAACATTTTTCATTTAAACCTTTTCCTTGCCAAACTATCTTCATATTTAAAAATTTTGCCGCAGTATTTATAAAATTTCGAACACTTTGGGTTTGTCCTGTAGCGACAACAAAATCATCCGGTTTTTTTTGTTGTAAAATTCGCCATTGCATCTCAACATAATCTTTGGCATGACCCCAGTCTCTCTTGGCATTTAAATTTCCTAAATATAAAATATCTTTTGACCCTAATTTTTTTTTTGTTAAAAATCTCGTTATTTTTCTTGTAACAAAAGTTTCTCCTCTTCTGGGACTTTCATGATTAAATAAAATTCCATTGCAAGCAAAAATTCCGTATGACTCTCTATAAACTGATGTTATCCAATATGAATAAAGTTTCGCTACACCATATGGTGACTTGGGATGAAATTTTGATTTTTCATTGAAAACATTTTTTTTATAAGTTTCTCCAAATAACTCTGAAGTACTTGCTTGATAAAATTTTATTTTTTTTATTTTTAAAAACCTTATTGCCTCTAATAATCTTAATGTTCCAATGCCAGAAACTTCTGATGTGTATTCGGGATTTTCAAATGATACACCTACGTGGCTTTGGGCACCTAAGTTATAAATTTCATCAGGCCTAATATTATTAATAATATTATATATGCTATTACTATCTGTGAGATCCCCATAATGAAGAAAAAAATTTGTCTTATTATGTGGATCAACATAAATATTATCTATTCTAGCTGTATTAAACGATGAAGATTTTCTGATTAATCCATGAACAATATAATTCTTTTTTAGCAGTAGTTCAGCGAGGTAAGAACCATCTTGTCCAGTTATACCTGTGATTAAAGCAATTTTATTTTTCATTTTTAAAAAATAATAATCTTAATATAGAAATAAGAATTAAAAAACCATCTTTAAATTCGTTAACTTTTTTTATACCTGCAATTCTTGATCTTTCAAAAGAAGGCAGGGTATCTAGTTTGTAATTTTTTTTTTTTGCTTTTATTGGCAATTCTACACAAAATGAAAAATCATTATATTTCATATCCAACTTTTTAAATGCTTCTGTCGAGCCTATAACGTAAGTAAACAAAACATCTGTTAACTTTAAGTTAAATAACAAATTACATAAACCTGTAAAAAATTTATTACCAATATATGTTAATATTGTGTCGTCCTCGCTCCCACCTTCGCTCTCATATCTAGAACAAAAAACAAAATCTTTATTTAAATTCATTTTTGAGTTCAGCTCAGCCAAATATTTAGGATTAAACGAACCATCAGCATTAAATATACAAAAATATTTAGTTTCTACTTCATTAATTCCTTGGATTAGAGCATTTCCAAATCCTTTGCCTTTTTGTGATAAAATTTTACATTCAAAATTTTTAATTGCATTTATTGTTTCTTGATCATCAGGCGGAATAACAACAATTTTTTTAACATTATAACTTTTTAATTCACTTAAAACCTTTGGTAACGACTCGGACTCATTTTTTGCTGGTATAACTAAAGTAATATCTTTCATTTTATCTATAAATATTTATTTTTTTTAAATATGCAAAATACGAAAGTCTTATTACATAAAAAAAAGATGTAAAAAAATCAAATTTTTCATAAATATAATAAAGTCTGAAAGCATCAAGTAATCTTTGTAAAATTGAACTTGAAAGAGAAGAGCTCAACTTTCTCCAAGATACTAAGTATCTATTTATTCCAAATAAATTTTTTTCTTTTTTTATTATTTTAAGCCATAAGTAAAAATCTTCCTTTGTTTTAAGTTTACAAAATATATTTTTATTTTTAAGAATTGATTTTTTTACAATTACGGATGATAAACCAATATCGCAACTTTTTAATAATTCCTTATAATTAATTTTTTTCTTTACTTTAAAATTTCCAATTTTTTTTCCAAGCTTATCTATAACAAAATAATTTGAGTGAGAAAAATTTAAATTATTTTTTTTCATATATTCAAGTTGGAATTTTAATTTATTTTTATTCCATAAGTCGTCTGCATCACAAAATGCAATATATTTTCCTTTAGATAAAAAAATACCTTTATTTCTAGATAATCCAGGTCCTAAAATATTTTTATTTATGATTAGTTTTATTTTTAAATATTTTTTCTTTATTTTTTTTACAAAATTTAATTCATCAAGATTAGTATCATCATATACAATTATGATCTCAAAGTTTTTAAAACTTTGATTTATTAAGGATTGAATAGTTTCCATAAAAAAAAATTTTTTTTTATGATATGGAATAATTATGCTCACAATTGGATTTCTCATT
>MDTG01432259.1_pt1 | contig 18022 bp, 21 predicted proteins | sample 811421 | NCBI WGS metagenome assembly MDTG01 (sample SAMN05326645, study PRJNA326480) | marine metagenome | isolation source: seawater | place: Pacific Ocean: South East | collected 2011 | reverse complement strand
ATATCCTTGGCCATAGCGACGACCATTTTTCTGAAGTTTTCTGCTTGAGACTCTTCTTTCGTTTTAAATTTAATTTTTGAAATTTTTGTTAAACCAACAACAATTTGTGCCACGGCGGGGTTAAATTCATCTTGAATTTCAGTCGGCTCAATTCCACAATCTTCTACAACATCATGAAGTAGACCTGCAATAATTGAATCTAAGTCTAGTCTTAGCTTTACAAGCGTCGCCGCCACATTTATTGGGTGAATTATATAATCTTCACCAGACCTTCGTTTTTGTCCTTCATGGGCTTTTGTTGCGTAGTTAAATGCCTTTCTTAGCATGACAAAATCAGCATCAGGATAATAAGCCGTCACCCGAGAAATAAGGGTGTCACAATCTAAATCGCGCTCATGTGAAAAATCAAAATTATTAACCATCTACTACCTATTATAACCTAACTTATTAACTTTTTTACCAGCCCATATAATTCTTCGTAAGCCCTATCAAGATCATCGTTTACGACAACATGATCAAAATCATCACTTCGCTCAAGCTCCTTTTTTGCATTTTCGAGCCTTATACTTAATGCCTCTTTACTCTCAGTGCCCCTTCCCTCTAATCGTTGTTTCAAAACCTCAAAAGAAGGTGGTTTAATAAAAATCGCCACAGCTTGATGAGGAAAGAACTTTTTCATAGCGTCCGTTCCTTGAATATCTAGATCAAAAATCAAATTATGGCCTTTATTCACTTTTTTTTCCACAAACTTCTTTGAGGTTCCTTTGTAGTCTCCGTGAACTAAAAACCATTCTATGAACTCATCGTTATCAATCATTTTCTTAAATTCATCTTGGGATACAAAAAAATAGTCTTTCCCATCAGTTTCACCTGGGCGAATAGGACGAGTCGTATACGAGATAGACTCGTCTAGGAGCAGGTCTTCCTCTTTTAGGCGTCTCATCAAAGATGACTTTCCGGTTCCGGAAGGGGCGACAATAACAATAAGTTTTCCTACTTTTTCTTCCATGACTTACTCAATATTTAAGTTTTGCTCTCTTACCTTTTCAAGATAGGTTTTCATTTGAACGACACATGAGGAAATCTCACTGGAGTTAGACTTAGATCCAATCGTATTAGTTTCACGATTAATTTCCTGAAGTAGAAAATCAACCTGACGGCCTATTTCTTCTTTCTTAAAAAGTGATCTCAATTTTTTCAAATGTACTTCAAGCCGATCAATTTCTTCATGGATGTCTAATTTTTCAAGAGTGTGGATAATCTCTTGGTTATATCTCCCTTCATCCAATTCAAACTTCTGCTTAAATTTCTCAAAAGATTCTTCAAACTTTTTTTCCACTGATACTCTAAAGTCTTTGGATAAGTCTTTTACTTTTAAATACTCTTTTTCATAAAGATTTACGTAATTTTCAAGATGCTCTTTAATTCCTTCGCCCTCGCTCTTACGAACAGACTTCAACTCAACGCAAGCTTTTTCAAAAACTGAGACAATATTCTTTGACAACAATTCTTTTTCCTCTTTTGAGAGATCATTATCAACTTGAAACTCAGATCGCAAAAACTGTCCAGGAGAAAGAGAAATATCTAATTTGGTTTGCACATTACTTTCAAATGACTGTAAAAAATCATTCAGTTTATTAAAATCAATTAACAGGTCATCTTTTGTTTCTTTTTTAAGAGAAATATAAACATCAAAAGATCCACGTTTGAAAAATGATTCAATCTTCTTTCGGAGAGAAATTTCAACAAAACTTAAAAAATTTGGCATTCTAAATCGCACATCACGAAAGCGATTATTTACAGACTTTATCTCAATATTTATTGTATAATTCCCGCTTTCTCCGTCAGCGGAACCAAAACCTGTCATTGAATACATCACGACCTCACGTATAAATCTTAATAATTTAGCGGTTATACAAAATAATCACTGATATTCAAATGTTTAAAAAAAGAGTGTGCTCGTGCTAGTTTTTAAAAACCTAATATCAGAATTTTTCAATAGATATTTTGTATAGATTTTCTTATCTCTTAGCTTGAGATTTAAAAAAAATATTCTCTCATTCCTTGTCTTCAACCTGGTTTTCACCATGTAGTAGAGCCGTAGGTCGGCTAACTCTTGTTTCTCCTCGTATATTTTCAGTAACTTATCTACCGAGGAATTCTCTACTCTATTTGCCATCGCAAAAGGGTGAAAACTTAGCGCCATGAATAAGGGAACACCCCATAACCATTTAGACATAATTACCTCCTAATTTGTAACCTTATCGATTTCAAGAGGTTCAAACCCTAAGAGGTCACATTTATGAGGAATATTTTTCATACTCCCCCCTAATATTAAAAATATTGATTTTCAAGGCCGATAAGATGATATGCGTTGGGATCAATATGAGGACAAATTAAATTTCTATCTTAAATCAAAATGGGATAATTTTTGTGCAAGTTTAGTTGAACTTTATAAAAGATTAACAAGTTTCATTTTAAAAAAAATAAATGAAATTACTAATATTGATTTTAAAAAACTAATTACCGAGACTAAAGATAAGGTCAAAAACTCAACATATAAATTGGCCCACTATCTCCAGGATCATTACTACGCAGTCCCCAAAAGAGTTGCAAAAAAATTTAACAAAATAAAAAGTGACACTCGTAACTACTACTCATTTGCTGCAATCGCGTTGTTCTTTTTTTCTATAAACCAAGCATATAAAAACTATCGATTAATAGTTCCCGCCGATAAACCAAAAAGAAACATATCATCAGAGCAAATAAAGAGAAGGCCTGCGTATTACAACAATGAAAAAAAATTAATAAAAATTTATAATATTAATGTCCCTGTTTTGAATGATGAGAATAAAAAAACAAAATCCATCGTTGTTAACCTAAGTGTTCAACTATCGAACCGTTTTTCAAAAGAAGTATTAGAAAGTTTGCATCATGAATTAAATGATTACATCAACATGGACACGAGACCAATTGTAAAAGACTTTCCACTATCCGATGAAGGGAAAAAAATACTAAAAAACAAACTCCACTCAAGCCTACAAGATTTACTTAACAAAAAAAAGATTAATGCTGAGGTAAAAAATGTTTATATCACTTCCATTCTCAGTTCTTAATTGCCCTTTCTAAGGTTGCCTTGGAAACACCTAAACTAGCTGAAGCAAGCTCATACTTCCCTCCGAAAAATCTTAACCTTTGTTTAAACACGTCTATTTTGATTTTTTTATAAGTATGCTGATTTATCTCACTTAATAAAAAATCCTTCTCACAGCTATTTTGGACTAATGAGTGGTCTAAATCTTCAAGAACGAGCTTTCTATGTTGTGAAAGGACTACTTTTTTTTGTAAGTGAGCTTTCAACTGTCTAAAGTTACCAGGCCATGAAAATTTCATATAAAAATCCAATAGTTCCTTAGATAGGTATAAATCTCGTTCATTCGAAAACTTCATCAAAAAACTTTTAATAAGATCCGGTTTTTCACGAATACTAGGCAAAGACATACTAAATTCACTTGTAATTCTATAATAAAAATCTGTCCTAACCCGGCCCGCTTTTTTTAGATCTAAAAAATTTTGTCCTGAAGAAAAAATCATACGACAACTTGATTTTTTTTCTCCATTTGACCCAACAGACCTATACCTTCCGGAATCAAGAAAAAGTAGTAACTTTTTTTGATGTTCAAGACTCAATGAGTCTATTTCATCTAAAAACAGTGTACCTTCTCTTGCTTCGAATATCGCTCCTGGGTGGTCAGATATCGCTCCCGTAAACGATCCTTTTTTATGGCCAAAAAATTCGCTTTCAAAAAGATTGTTTGAAAATGAACTAAGGTTTAAATGCACAAATCTCCCGGAACGTTTCGAACGATCATGGATAATCTTTGCCATTCTGGTTTTTCCTGTACCCGTCTCTCCTTGTAAGAGGATATTCATATTTGAAAAAACAATTTTTTGGTCAATTTCAAATTCAAAAAACTCCTCGTTACTCTCTAACTCCTTAGCTTTTAAAAAAATTAGCCGATTGTAACCAATCCTTATTTCATCGCCTCTTGATAATATGAGCTCTCGAATATATGACTTATTAACCTCGAAGAGATCATTTTCACCAGTAGATCTCAAAACATACCAACTGTTATTGGTCCTAGAATTTTCACAAAATAACTTAAATGAAAAACTCTCTCCTCTTTCTGAAGGTAATACAAAGGTGAACTCTTTTTTTGAAAGTTCTTCTGTCTCGGATGAGACAAAATTATAACTTTGACGATTTATCGTAATTTCACGTCTTCTCCCTCGGAAAGGGATGATTACAACTCTATCTCCAGATTGAAATAAAAATGACATACTTTCCTCCGTTTTTTTCATACTTTCACAAGAGGTTTTGACAGGTACTCCATATTAAAGTTAATTGATATCTAATACATGTTGAACCCATAAGGTTTTCATTTATGAAAAGAATAAACAGACAAGAAGTTAGATTCCTTAAAGGAATGGCAACTATCGAGCAGACTAAAAAGTGGATCAATGATGAATGTGATTCGATGCCTGGAGTTTGCTTTATAGGTAGGTCCAATGTTGGAAAATCTTCATTAATCAATGCTCTTTTTGGCAATAGCACAGCAAAAGTAAGTCAAACACCAGGAAAAACAAGGGAAATCAATGTCTTCTCTGCTCAGGCAAGAGACGTGGATTCAGGTGACGTTTCTTCATTTTGGTTAATCGATCTACCTGGTTACGGCTACGCCAAAGCATCCAAAAGTGTAATCAAAAAATGGCAGGAGTTAATGAACTTCTTTTTCGAGAATGCACCTAAAAACCTCCTGATGATAAGTATGAGAGATGCAAGACATCCAGATCAAGAATCTGACAGAATCTTTATGGAATATCTTAAAGAATATGAGAGACCCTTCGTCACCGTTTTAAATAAGTTGGATAAATTAAAGACTCAAAAGGAAAAAGCTGGGTTAAAAAAGTTTTCTGAAAAATTTAAGGAAGATTTTGGAACAAAGCCTTTTAAAGTTTCGGCTCAAAGAAGAGATAATCTGCAAAATTTAGAAAATTACATTATTGATCATATTGAAAATAATTAATTATTTTTTTTTATATTTCTAACCTCTCCTTCCATCTTTTCGAGTTCTTCTTCCTTAGTTTCAATTATTGAGATTAATTTTGATGCCTCAGGGTTATTCCATTCGATATTTTTTTGTTTAATATCTTGAAGAATTAAATGTCCAAGCTGTTCATAAGTTTCATGTAACTCCGAACTCGTTTTCGATGCATTAATCATCTTCTTCCCAATCTCAGTTGTTTTTTTTAACTCTTCCTGACAAAGACTAAGCATTTCTTGCATTCTATTTTTCCATTGGGATTGCATAAATTTTCCTTAGTGAGTAATTGTTATCTTTTATGTAAAATAACACGTATGGGAAAATTATAAACATGAATTTTACAAATCTAATAAATAAATTCTCTTTACCTGAAAGTGAAATTAATCATGTCTATGATAGGCTCTCTGAGAGGTATACAAAAAACCCGGACCCTTGGGGTCTAAAGGTCGAAAATACGAGGAAGTCTCTCAAGATTGCTGGTGGACTATATAGAAACTATTTTAATACCCGAGTATTTGGCAAAGAGAATGTGGGTGAAGAAAATTATATCGTAGTTTCTAACCATTCAGGCCAAATTCCTTTTGATGGGATGATATTGTCTTGTGCTTTTTTACTCGAGTTTGAAAACCCCAGAATTTTAAGAACAATGGTCGAAAGATTTGTCACTACAATCCCCTTTTTCAGCTCATTTGTCAGTGAAAGCGGAGGAGTCTTAGGGGATAGATCAAATTGCCTAGAGCTATTAAAAAGAAAAGAATCTGTTCTTGTTTTTCCTGAAGGCGCAAAAGGCATCGCAAAAGGCACAAAGGATTTTTATAAACTTCAAAACTTTACTCGCGGTTTTTACAAGTTAGCATTAAAACAAAATACAAAAATTCTTCCTGTATCTGTAATTGGTGCAGAGGAATTTTACCCACTAGTTCACAATTTTAAATCCATTGCAAAACTACTTAAAATACCTGCATTCCCTATAACACCATTTTTTCCTTTTGCGGGAATAGCTGGGGCACTCCCCTTACCTTCACCAGTGGATGTACACATTGGCGAACCAATTGAAGTCAATAAAGACCTGATAACTAATTACTCCGATGACGATATTGACCTTGAGGTTGAAAAGGTAAAAAACAGCATAAAGTCCCTTCTCAATGAAGGCTTAAAGAAGAGGCGCCCTTTTTGGGCAAATAAAATAACCGAAAGCTTAAAAGAGAGCGAACTAAATGGTTAAACAAAAAACAGCTCTTATTCTTGGAATATCAGGAGGCTTGGCCCAGATTACTGCAAAAGTGCTCAGGAGAGAAAACCCAGAACTTAGAATAATAGGTGTTGATAACCGACCTATTTCTAAGTTACCAGAACTCAGCGGTGTCGTTTACAAAAAGCTGCGTTATTCGAGAAATGACTTCGAAAGATTGTTTCGATCCTATAAGTTTGATTACGTATTTCACTTAGGACGTATGACCCACGCGAAATCAAACCCAAGGGCCAGTCTGGCTCAGAGACTTGATTTGAATGTTATGGGAACAAACAGGATACTTGAGTTGTCCTTAGAACATAATATTAAAAAATTAATTATGCTCTCAACATGGCATGTTTACGGTGCATTTCCAGACAACTCGATCTTCATTAATGAGAACTCTCTTTTAAGAGCTTCAATTCAAAATGCTGATTTGAGGGATGTTGTTGAAATGGATCAACTTTCGACAAACTTCATGTGGAAAAATCAAGCTGAAATAGAGACCGTTGTTTTTAGGCCATGCAGTATTATAGGACCTACTATACAAAACTCAATGACTAAATATTTAACCAATAATTTTGCCCCTGTCGGTATTGATTACGATCCCATGATGCAGTTCATTCATGAGTACGACATGGCAAAAGTATTGTCGAGAGCACTTAAAAGTATTCCTACCGGTATATATAATGTTGCACCTGATGATTTCATTAGCATCCAGGATGCAAAAAAGTTTATTACCCCAAAGGCACTCCCATTTAGTATTATTGCCCTTGAAGGTATTGCCAAAATAATTAATCAAACCTCGTGGAGTGTCCCGTCTTACTTGATAGACTACCTGAAATATCCATGCCTTCTTTCAAATAAAGAACTACAAAAACATCTTCCAAAGAACTTTATGAGATATAGCGTACAAGATTCTTTAGAGTTGATGAGACTTCCCTAAGCTCTGATCGACAAAATCTTTGACATCAGACGTTATTTTCTTTAAATTTCTCTCATTGGCCTGGTGGCGGAATGGTAGACGCGCTTGATTCAAAATCAAGTATCTTCGGGTGTGCGAGTTCAAGTCTCGCCCGGGCCACCACAAAGCTCTTATTTATGCGAACGCAAGTGAGTATGAATAAGAGCTTTATTTCATTATGAAATAATCTACAACTTATTAACTTTCTTAAAATATTTTATTTAAAATCAAGTCAAAAAGCTCAGCCAGCTTCACAAGAGGATAAACCAATGGGGTTAAAATAAATTGAACCGCTTTGCCAAAAACTTTCATCCCCTTAAGTAATGGTGGAGTTATCGAAGAAATAATTTTAGATGATATATCTAGGGAAATATTGATGAAGCCACTTAAAATATTGGCAAAAAACTCCAAAGGTGGCACGACTGCTTTTTCTAAGAACTTCGACAATAAATTAAGCGGCGGAATGAGGCAAAACTCTAGAGCCTTTGAGAAAAAAGACAATGGAGGAACTAGAACTTTTTCTAAGACCGTAGAAAATAAAGTTAATGGAGAGACAAGTGCCATTTCTAAAACTTTGGATAGAAATAATAGTGGTGGTACCAAAGTTTTTTCCAAAACCTTCGCCGAAACCTCCGCAAACTTATTGATGATGGGATTCAAACGAGTAAGGACATTGTTTATAATAGGAATGGATATTTCAGCTAGAACCTCTATCGGCTTAACAAAAAACATTACCACTTTTTCTAATACCAACGCGAATATTGCAATCGCCCCTGCCATAAAGCCTCCCCTGATAATAATCATTTAACAAAATAAATATCGGGCAATCTGAAATAAAAATTTATCATGAGAAAAGATATCTTTTGTTATCCACAAAAAAATATATGTAAGGTAAACAAAAATTAACTAATTTATAAGTTTAAGATCTACGTCGCGTTGTAATAATGATTATAAATTTAATCTAACGCTAAGGTTATTTATTAGTCCACTCACACGCAGCGTACGCATTACATGCTCTTTGTGATGTAAAATTGTAGCAATAATTTTTGGAAAGTTCTGAGAGTTTATCACTTACACCGCACTGAAATGTTTTACATCTAACTCTTTTCGCTCCACTCCCGGTGCTATCACACATGAAATTAGTTTTAGTTGTGGGGTTGTGACATGAATATCCATCGTATCCAAGTAAGGATCGACCCCCATACTTATAAATATATTCTCTTTTATATTTATGACAGACCTTATTTCTTAAAAAACCTTTTTCACAGACTTTTGATAAGTTCACGTCACCATCTCCAACACTTTTTTTAACACGATGGCTACTGTAATAAACATTCTCGCAGAGTCCTACACATGGATTTCGAGAAGGATCAAAGCTTTGCCCGGACTCAGACTTTCCTCTCTCTAAACAAGTAATTAAGATACCATTGGCCTCTCCACCCCGAGCGAGCTCTAGACAATTACGATAATCCCTTCGATTAAGCTTATAGTTTTTCTTGGCCTTGCACTTAAAAGCTTTGGGAGCTGGGGTTGCTTTTTTATTTTCAGTGGGAGTTATTTTGGAAGTATCTCTATTGTCAGATTCATTATTGTCCGATTCATTTAGCTCTGTCGAAGAATCTGGGGCTCTACTGTCGACCTCAACAGGATAATTTGGCTGAACACGTTCAGCTTCCGCCTGTACTCTATGCGAATCTCTGATCTCACTCAGTCTTTTCTTTTCGGCCTCCTCTCTTTCCTTTTTTAGCACAAGACCTATCCCTGGAGAGACCTTTCTTCTTCTTTTAGATGAGAGATAATACTTCGATTTTCGAGATAGGCTTTTACTTAATTTTTTTTCGTCCTCTTTTGATGCTAAATAGAGAATCCTTTTTCGTAAGTAGGCAGGCATTTTATCTAGATTTTTTTCGATTTCCTCCCAGGACTTCTTCGAAACTCTTCCTCCCTCAACAGCTTCCTCAACAAGCTTTGCAAAGTCCAAAATTTGGCTCGTATTACTCTCTTTAATTTGCGTTATTTTTCGCTTCTGTCTCTCCCTGATTACCATCTGTTTTTCTATATCAAACCTTTCCACACAGTTTTTGGAGTTAACTTCTTCTGAAGTCCTTTTTTCGCTTTTGCACCATGCAAGCTGTTCTCTGAACTTAGTAGCATCTAAACCCCTTGCCTTTATGGACTCTTCAAAAGTCGGTATTTTTTTTAGTTTTTCTTCTTCCTCTTGAAGCTTTGTAGAACTTTGAACTTTTTCATACTCACCCAACGTTTGAGACATATCACTTTGGATAGATTCATTTAGATTAGAATTTTCTATGCTTCTAATTAATAACCCCAGGGGATTATTACTATCTCCAGCAGAAATAGAAATACCAGTGAGGTTTTCATATAAGTTAATTATTTCTAATTTTCTGGATAGCGTGATCCCCTCTTGACTTAAGAGATTTAAAATATGTTGCTCAATCTTCTTGTTACTTTTTAATATCTTTTGCCACACCTGTTTTCTTCTTCTATGTTCCGGAATCTCCTCACTAAATTTATTCAATAAACCTTCAAGAGCAAGAAGATTTTGATCCATTCCCTTGTTAGATCGAAACATTTTATCAATCTCTTCTTGAATTTTTGTTTTAGTTGAATCTTTGTGCCGCTTATAATCGCTTTCTGAATAAGAGATATGTTTCTCCAATAAGTTTTTGGTATCACAGATATTATTTCTCGGCGAAAAACCTCTTGAGTATGCAGAAGCGATACTCTTAGGTCTTCTTAAATCCCTATCACCTGTTCCATAGTACTTTGACTGAAAAACCTCCCAGAGACACCGATATTGTTCGCCGCTCAGTATTTTATCGAGGTCTCTTTTTAAAATAGACATAAAATCACCCTCACTTAAAAAGTCACGATTGATCTCACGGCTTAAACCTCTCCCCTCAAGCTCCGATTTTCTTGCCTGTAAATAACGATTCGCTTCTTCAAATGTTCGGGCATTCATTCCTGTTTCCAAAAGAAACTCAATAGATTGCTGCAAATGTAAAATCATTGAATCAACAGAAGAGCTAGTCGTTCCTGGAGCTATGCCTTCCCATCCATGAACAAGTGCCCTTGGAAAAGCAGCTGAATAAGCGTTTGTTACATGGAAATTTTTTCTATCATTATGAACTATAGAGTTCTCATCGGTATTTTCAGTTCTGAAAGTTTCCATACTTCTTTTCAGTTCAGAAAATTCAAAAACTGCGTCTTTTTCATTAAAAACCTGAGGATCATATCTTTGTTGATCTATGTCCTCATCAATTGTGTTACATCCCTGAAGCCATACAGTGGAAACATCTTTGATTAAAGAGTTCTCACATTGCATGAGCAATAGATCTGCAGGAGTAAGTTCGCCCTCAACGAGATCCCCCCAAAAACTTCCATTTTGATGCCCGCCTATGACAATACTGCTGCAAGGTGGTTTAACACTACAGCTTGATAATCCATTAAAGTTTTCCATGATAGATTTGCTGGGATCTGTGTTACTGGTCATTAATTCAAAAACTTCAACCTTGTCAGTTTGTTCATATTTTTTCTTGAGAGCTCTAAACTCATCACTATTGTTAAGCGAAATATAACAAATTCGATGTGAGTCTTTGTTAACACCTGAGCAGAAATCTGCCTGCGCACTTAAAGAATAGGTAAATAAAAGAACGGCCAATAATATATACACTCTCTCTTATCGGTTAAAACAATATATTTTTCATTGAATTGACTAAATTTCGAGTTTGATGCGACCGAAATTACGACAATCGTTATTAGGATTAGTAGTTGAGCACAAATAACAATATTTTCAATGAGTTAGAGATTTTGATCAGATCTAGATACCCTTTAATTTATTTAACCTCCCACGAGGAAAATCGAGTTATCAGCGAAATAATTGATATTTCAAAAAAAAATAAAAAAAATTTATACTCATGGACAATTACTTCTGGCTTAATCGATGAACTTGCTACAGAAGATGATATTTCAGATTTAGATGCATTTAATGACCCGCTAGATATTCTTCAACACATAAATACAATTGATGAGAATGCTATTTTTATTTTAAAAGACTTTCATTCCTATCTTGAGGATTTTACGATAATTCGAAAACTTCGAGATCTTTATAGCAGCCTGAAACTAACTCATAAATCAATCATCCTTCTGTCACCACTTCTTACTTTACCGAAAGAATTATCAAAAGAAATAACAGTACTGGATATCCCTCTCCCTGGAATGAATGAATTCAAAGAACTCATAAACGATATCAAATCAAACAATAGTGCTCTGATTGAACTAGATAAAAATGAGTCATCAACATTATCAAGAGCAGCTCATGGTTTAACTTTAAGTGAAGCCGAAAATGTTTTTTCAAAAGCAATCGTTTGCCAAAGGAAGCTCACCAGCAAAGGATTAAACTTCATACTCAATGAAAAAAAACAGATTGTCAGAAAGTCTGGCATATTAGAATTTTATCCAACAGGACATAACATTAACCAGCTTGGAGGTTTTGATAACTTAAAAAAATGGCTTCAGGAAAGGGGGCGTGCATTATTTTCGCAAAAAGCGAAAAACTTTGGTCTACCGTCACCTAAAGGCATTCTATTACTTGGCCCCCCTGGGACTGGGAAGAGTTTGACGGCAAAGATAGTTAGCAATTACTGGAAACTCCCATTATTGAAACTTGATTTTGGAAAAATATTTTCAGGGCTTGTGGGTAGCTCCGAAGAAAACATGAGAATGGCCTTAAAAACAGCTGAAGGTTTATCTCCATCGGTCCTTTGGGTCGACGAAATTGAAAAAGGCTTAGCAGGAGGAAAATCAGGCTCCAGCGATGGTGGAACAGCTGCAAGAGTCTTTGGATCACTCCTTACCTGGATGCAAGAAAAAAATTCAATGGTATTTGTCATTGCCACAGCAAACGATATCTCCAAACTCCCCCCTGAGTTGATGAGAAAAGGAAGGTTTGATGAAATATTTTTTCTCGACCTTCCCTCTGATGAAGAAAGAGAGGAGATATTTAAAATACACCTTAAAAAAGTCGGAAGAGATCCCAGCAAATTCGATATACAACTATTTTCAAAAATTTCTAATGAATTTACGGGCGCCGAAATTGAACAGTCAGTAATTGATTCATTATTCAAGTCATTTAATATGAAGTCAGAACTGAAAAATGAGTATATTCAAAAATCAATTTCTGAGTGCATTCCTCTGAGCAAAACTTACAACAAAGAATTAAGTGCTCTTAGAGAATGGGCAAAGCTTCGCGCAAGGAAGGCATCCTAAAATGAATAAAAAAAATCGATTCAACATGCTGGAAATTGAGCAAGGACAAGGCAATACCAAAGAGGCGAAAGCACTTGGCAAGGAAATCTCCAGGAAAATCAAAAAGAAAAACAAGAATAATAAAAATAAGAGAGACTTCAAAGTAATTATTGATCAAAAAGACTTTGAACAAAATCTAAAAAAGCATCAGTTAAAAAATCATCGAGAAGAAATCAAAAAAAATAAAGTTAAACTTAAAGAAACAATTAAAAGTCTTAAGCTTCAGGCTTACATTCAAATGGCTTTAGGTATTGCCCTTACAATATCCGGGGTAATTAACATGTTTAGTGACCGTACTACATCCACTGTCGATGGCCCTTTAAAAACTTTGGGCGACGGTGACCCATATTTTGAAAGAACCATTACAAAAGAAAAAGTCTTTTTAGATAGAGAAAACTATATTCACATTTTATGTATGCTTATAGGTATTCATCTAATTTTTAAAAAACAAAAAATTAAAACGAGGAAGTAATTCTATGAGCGTAGTGTGTAAAATAAATATAAATCTTGTACGTGCAAATGCCAACAGATCCCATATTAATGGCGTTGGCTTAGGCATTGCCATTCTTACCCAAGGCATACAAGAGCTCAATTATGCTATAGCTAAAGAAAAAGAACTTGTTGATTGTGATAATCAGGTAAAAAAAGTCGACCTACTAATTCAAACTATTGACGGAAAAGAAATTGGTGCCATTCAAACCGAAGAAGGAATCGAGTTCGTTACCAAGGACTTAGAGTGCGCTATCACACAAGATGCTATCAAAAAAATTAAACAAAGGTATTCAAAATACCTTGTTCTTCATGAACTCAAACATAAGGGCTATGAAAAAATAAAAGAGGAACGTCTCCCAAATGGAGCAATTAGAATGGTGGTAGAAAAATGGGAGTAAAATATCAGATCATTATAGAAATAGACCCTGAAGATAATATTTCATTGGAAACAAAAGGTTTTAAGGGGCCGGAGTGCCAAAAGGAGATAAAAAGAGTGACTGAAGAATTTGCAAAAGTTGAATCCAGCAAAAAAACAAAAGAATTCTATGAAAAAGCTAAGCAAAAAATCAAAAAAACCATCAATCGCTTTTCAAAGTGACATTGTCATTGATGAGAATGGTGAAGTGTTCATTAGTTTTCTCGGGCCTGAGTTGCTACACTTAGCTGGCCAAGTTAAAGACCATCAAGCAATCGGTGATGAGAAATTTTGGGAACCTCCAACCTTAGATGAAATCTATTTTAATGAATTGGAATATAAGAACTGTAAAATATGCCCGAGGTCTTGCGGTTTTGATCGAACAAAAATGCCTCATCCCCTTTGCGGAGATAGTAAATTGCGTGTTTCAAACTTTGGCATTTCTTTTGGCGATGAGGATATCATTTCTGGTTCAGGGGGGTCCGGAGTCATTTTTTTAAGTGGGTGCCCGTTAACTTGTCCATCATGTATCAATAAAGAAAAAGTTCACACTCAAGGACAGGAGGTTACACCAAAAGAATTTATTGATCTGATTAAATGCCTAAATGGAAAGAGTGTTTCGAATATCCAAATATTGTCTCCGACAGTCCACCTTCCGAACCTTCGAGCGATACTCAAGGCTCTTAAAGACTCTAATTTTCCTATTCCAATTGCTCTAAAAACCTCCGGACATGACCTTCCAGATCAAATTATGTCCCTAAAAGGCCTAGTAGACATATTCATTCCAGACTTAAAGCCTTGTTTTAATATTGAGTGGAGCAAAGATGCTAGGATTGAGCAAAGTTACCCTAAGTTGTTTGAGGAGTCGATTAATGAAATGTTTAACCAGCTAGGTTCTCCAAAATTTTCAAACTCAGGGACAATACTGAGCGGCATTATCATTAGATACGTAAAGCCTCCTTTTTTAAGCAAGGAGCAAGAGCTTAAAACGATAGAGTTTTTAAACTCATATAAAGACAGAGCATATATCTCTATTCTTGATAATTACGTCTCACAAAAATAATTAAATATTTTTCACAAATGCCACAATAGCGTTGTCGGAAGGACCATTTTCAATAACAAATTCTTTAAACTTATTTTTTTCGGAGCTTTTCAAACAAAAATTAACCATTCCAATTTGCTCATCCTTTAAGTCATAAAAGCAAAGATAAGACTCAAAGAGCCGATAATTTTGCCTCACATAGATAATATCTCTCCAGGGTAAATGGTAATATTCAGTTTTTAGAAAAAATGAACTTTGAATCGCGCTTTTCATGCAATTTATTCCATTTTCATCAAGATGAAGATTACCTCTTGGAGAAATGACATACACGTACATCACAAACATTAAAAGTTTTATGAATGTTGTATTCATATTTTCATTCAAATAAATTGATGAGTAGTTCGCTTGATCAAATACATTCACACCGTCAGCAGCATTTGAGAAATGAGCAATTAAGTCGACAACAATCAGGATTATCGTGTAACTCAGAAGTTTCTGAAAAAAAGCGCTTTTAAAATCTATTGAAAAACTCGCTTTTAATTTTTTGTGAATGACAACTACATCTGGATCCTGCTTATCCTTATTTGTATTTCTTTTAAATGATTTTTGTTGTTTGTTTTTTTTCTTAGATTGATTTTCTCTTCTCTTTTTTTGTTCATGAAGACCTGTCGTCTCTATTATTTTTTCAGTCTCATGCTCACTATTTTCTTGTGAAAATCGTGTTGTCTCCTCCTTTAGCTCATTTAAAGACTTTTTTATCACCTCTGTTTTATCGAGCACCTCAACAAAATTTATCAATTCCTCATCTTCATCAAGCTCTGTTAATTTTTGCTTCTTAACCATTCCACTGCTCTAAAAAAGTTATAATTATAATATTATGTCAAATCCTGGAATCGAACAAACAGGCCCTGTTTGGGCATTATTAAAAAAACTCTCTACCAAATCAGGTCTTACTGAAATTGTAATTAATGGACCTAATGACATATTCGTTGAAAAAGGGGGCGAGTTTATACCTATCGATGTAAAAATAAAACAAGATAGTATCAACCAATTTATTCAAGACGTATCTATTTATAATAAACGTGACCTGGATGAGAACAATCCTTTATTTAATGGATCACTTCCTGATGGAAGCAGAATAAATATCGCCGCTCCCCCAATAAGAATGGAAGGGCCAGCGATCACAATTAGAAAATTTCTTAAATCAATTCAAACTTTTGATTCCAGACAAGGTATTTTTGGTCTAAGTCCCGACTGGGTAAACTTTTTAAGAGCAGCCGTAAAGGCCAGACTAAATATTGTAGTGTCTGGCGGTACAGGTGTAGGAAAAACAACATTTTTAAATTTGCTCCTTCAAGAAGTAGAAAAAAAACAAAGAAAAGTCATCATAGAAGATGTTCGAGAGATCAACATCAATATGCCCAACACCATTAGAATGGAGTCCATGACTTTAGCTAGTGGTAAAGACGTGACCATTCGAGACCTTGTTAAAAATAGTCTTCGAATGCGTCCAGATAGAATCGTTATTGGAGAAATAAGAGGAGAAGAGGTTTTTGATCTGCTTCAAGCGATGAATACTGGGCATGATGGATGCTTTGCCTCCATTCACGCAAATACACCAAAGGAGTGCCTAAAAAGATTAGAGGCACTATACCTACTTTCTGGGTATGATGTTCCCTATAAGGCAATAACCCATCAAATCGGACGAAGTATCGACCTTATCATCCAACTCAAAAGAAATAGAAATGGCCTACGGGTCGTTAGCCATATAGCAGAACTTACTGATATTTCAGGTGATCAAGTGCTTATGCAAGATATTGGAAAGCTATCCGATGATATGAGCTATATTGTCTCTTGTGGACTCGTTCCCAAGTCAATAAAAAAACTTGAGAAACATGGTTTTGATCGAAAACTGTTTGCAACTGACTTTTAAAATAGATTTAATTTAAAAATTATTGATGCGTAAATTTTTGGGAGTCTCATTCCGATAAAACTTCCATGCCTGAAAAGATACTTTTGAATCTAGATAAAAAACTTAAAAAACTAATCCCCGGTTTTTTAGAAAATCGTCACAGAGAAATAACTGAGATTAACTCTGCTATTGATTCTAAAAAGTACGAAAAACTCAACGACATTGGCCATCAATTAAAAGGCAGTGCTGGAAGCTATGGTTTTATGACCTTGTCTCAGCTAGGTGGAGACCTAGAAGAAGCCGGCAAAGAAAAAAATATCCAAAAAGCGAAGCTCGTCGTAGAAAAAATTAGTGATCACCTAAAACATCTTGAAATTGACTTTGATTAATGCCAATTTACTTTTGAGGTAATCATGGCATCACTTTATTTAAAATCACTTCACATTATTTTTGTCACCACCTGGTTTGCAGGACTTTTTTATATAGTAAGACTATTTATCTACGATCGAGAGGCTCAAGACAAAGATCCCTCGGAAAAGAAGATTCTTACAGATCAATATAAAATTATGCAGCGAAGACTTTGGTATGGAATTACATGGCCTAGTTGTATCCTAACAATAATTTTTGGACTCTCCTTGATCCATGATTTTTTTCCTCTAAGTGAAGAACCGTGGCTCATTGTTAAATTAATTTTTGTTTTTCTTTTATTTCTTTACCACTTAAGCTGTGGGCACATCCTAAAAGCGTTTGCTTTAGGTAATTATAAGTATTCATCCATGCAACTTAGAATCTGGAATGAAGTCGCCACTATTTTTCTCGTGTCGATTGTTTTTCTAGTAGAACTCAAAGAAGTTCTTGGGCTTTGGTATGGACTAGGAGGTCTCTTTTCTTTAATGATTATTCTCGGATTTGGTATTAAGATTTATAGAAAGAACCGATTAAAGTCAGAGAAAAAAAATGGATAAAAAAGAAAGCAAACTTGATCACATAGAAAATTTCACAAAAGAAGAACTCAAAGAAAAAGACGATCAGTTTTGGAGAAATAATCTAACACCCCTCCAATATGAAGTAACTAGAAAAGCAGCAACAGAACACCCGAGAACTGGTTTTTTTGATCAATTTAATGAATCTGGCGAATATTTTTGTTCATGTTGTGGAGAAGTTCTATTCAAAAGTGATTCAAAATTTGACGCTGGCTGCGGATGGCCTAGTTTCTCCGAAGTCGCAGAACAAGGAAAAATTAATTACCACGACGATTACTCTCTTGCTCGCCATCGTATTGAAGTAACCTGTGCCAACTGTGATGCCCACCTTGGCCATGTTTTTAATGATGGGCCTATGCCTGGCGGCAAAAGATACTGTATCAATTCAGTCAGTTTAGGATTTAATAAAAAAGATTAAATGACAGAAAATTAAAGTTCGCTGCTTAGATTCAACTATTTAAAATACTTCTTACAACATCATCAAGAAACTCAAGACGAACTTCACCGCCACCACCTTGCATATTGACAAGGTTTTTAAGATACTCTAACT
>MDTG01268160.1_pt1 | contig 18022 bp, 17 predicted proteins | sample 811421 | NCBI WGS metagenome assembly MDTG01 (sample SAMN05326645, study PRJNA326480) | marine metagenome | isolation source: seawater | place: Pacific Ocean: South East | collected 2011 | reverse complement strand
TTGGGGACTAGAAAAAAAGTTTCTTGTAAATTCTAATGGAGGGAAAATTGTTACTTCGTGATTTGGAGAAACTTTATTTCCAATCTCTTTTAAAAATTTTTTGACTGAAATAGATGAAAGAAATTGATCTAGAAATAATTTAATAAATTGATTTTCAATCTCATGCAACCATAATGTCCTTGAAAAGTTATTATTCTTATAAATTTTCTCTAGCTCATCTCGTAAATTATTTAGAAAAATATTATCATTATTAATATTCTCAATTAGGCAAAAACCATTTTTAATGTAAGATTCAGTTGCATAATTTGATTTGAATAATTTTTTCATATAAAGATTTTTTTATATTATATTTTTAATTGGTTATTTATCCTATTTCTAAAAATAAATTTTCATTATTTATGTTAATTTAGTATGAATAAAAAAATATTTATCAATTTTTATAAATATGATTGATAATACTTATGATCTGGAAAAAGATCTTAAAAAAGAGGGATATTCCTTTATTAAAGATTTTATTGATGAATCTAATATTAATAGAATTAAGCAATATGTCAAAGAAAATTCAGGTGATAAAATTCAAACCTTTACAATAGCTCTGTTTGATAAAAAATCAGGTCAGCTAGATGTAAAACATAAAGAATCAATGGAATTAATAAATAATATTGAGAATATTCAAAATTTAACAGCAAATATGAAACATGTCGGCGATACTTCATCTTTGTACAGGATAGATGCTTATACTTCTAAAATTGCCTCTAAAGCCGTACTACCATGGCATAATGATAGAGCATTTTCAGGAGATAAATTAATACATAATAAAGTGCAAAATAAACTTTTTTCTTATAAAGCATTTGTATATTTAACAAATACATCTATTTGTAATGGGAGCTTAGCTTTCTTACCCCAAAGTCATTTAATTTCTAGTGGATTAAGATCTTTAATGAGAAAAAATATTATTTCCTATGAACCTTTTTGGAGTATTGAGGACTTTTTAAAAATAATAAAAAAAGATAATGTAATGATTAATTTAATTAATTTAGATAGATTTTCTAAAAAATTACTTTATGAATTTATTGAAAATGTTGAATATATTATTATTAATCCATCAACTTCTAAATTTGATATACCGGGTAAGAAAGGAGATTGTATTTTATTTGACGAACGAGGTTTTCATCGAGGAGGAATACCTATTAATACAAAAAGAATTGTGTTGAGATTATTTTATTTAAATGGATCTGGTAAATATCAAGATCAACCAATCACTGAATATGGAAAAAAAATGAAAGATTCTTTACTTGGTGAATTTAATTCAATTTCTTAAAGTTAATTTAATAATAAATTTAATCATTTCGAAAAAATAAATTAATCCAAATAATTAGTTGATTTATAAATTATAATATATTTACTCTTTGGACTTTTTTAATGGATTGGGAAGTTTTTAAAGGGAAGAATATAATTATAACTGGACATTCTGGATTCAAAGGTTCTTGGTTGACGAGATGGTTAGAAATTTTAGGTGCAAAAGTTATTGGTATCTCAATTGACATACCTACCGAACCATCGAATTATAAAATTCTAAGAGAGAAATCAATAATAAAAGATTATTGGACAGATATCAGAGATATTGATACATTAACAAGGATTTTTCAAGATACTAAACCTGATATGCTATTTCATCTGGCTGCTCAGGCATTAGTATCAAAATCTTACGAAAATCAGCTTGCGACATATAATACAAATGTAATTGGTTCAATTAATGTTCTACATGCTGCGACAAATTGTGAGCAAATACCAAAAGTAGTAATGGTAACTAGTGATAAATGTTATAGAAATAATGAGTGGTGTTATGGCTATAGAGAAAATGATTACTTAGGAGGAGATGATCCTTATAGTGCATCAAAAGCAGCCGCAGAAATTTTAATTAATTCTTTTTTAAAATCATATAACTCAAAGAATAAAATCCCTTTATATTTAGCTACAGCAAGAGCAGGGAATGTAATTGGGGGAGGTGATTGGGCTGAGTCTAGAATTGTTCCTGATTGTATACGTGCATGGGCTAATAACAATAAGGTAATAATCAGATCACCTAATTCGACGAGGCCATGGCAGCATGTCCTTGAACCATTAGGCGGTTACTTACTGCTTATGCAAAAATTATTCAAAGGAGATAAACAAATAAATGGTGAATCCTTTAATTTTGGCCCATCTCTTTTACAAGAAATAACTGTTGGAAATCTTGTTGAATCCATGTCAAAAGAATGGGGAGAAAAAGGATCCTATGATTTGCATGAATCTTCATTTAAAGAGGCAGGTTTATTAAAATTGAATTGTGATAAGGCTAATGCTCTTTTGGGCTGGAGACCTGTTTTCTCTGCCTCTGAAACCTTTGATATGACAATAAAATGGTATAAAACATTTTATAATTCAACAATAAAAGAACTTTTGGAAATGACAGACAATCAAATTAAAGATGCTATAGATAGAATTAGTAATTTAGAAAATTAAAAATTATTTAAAAATTTTTGAATGAAATACCATTTTAAAGAAAAAGATAAATTAATAATTTTTTTATCTAACTATAGATTTTCTAAAACAGATTGGGAAAGATTTGAAATAAAATATTTTAAGAAATCTTATGATGTTATTATTCATGATCTTTTAGATCTTATTCATCCTGATTATCACTGTGGGTTTCAAAATATTTATAAAGATAAAATTATTTTTAAATTTAAAAACTTAGGTGAGTGGCTAAAAGTAATTTTTAGTCTAAGAAAAATTTATAAAAGTAAAAATATAAATGTAGTTACTAATCTAACTTATGAATCATTTAAAGAAAAATTATTATTATTAATTTTAGGTATTTTAAAATTTAAAGTAATTAATTTTTACTTACCTGGAGTAGCCGTAAAAGGATTTAATACAAGCCAAAAAGGTTCATATTTAACTTTTCTAAAAAATATTTTAAAAAAACAAACATTGGATTTAATTATCAATGTTCTTTATAGGTATCTTTATTCATTCATATGTCAAAAAAAACTTGCTATTCTAGTGAATTTTAGAGATTTAAAAAGAGTCCAGAAGAGATATCCTTTTTCTAAAGTTATACAAGGATCTTCTTTTGATTACTCTTCTTTCTTAAGAATTAAAAATGCAAAAATTAGTACCTTTGAAAAACAATTACCACTAAAATATGCGGTACATCTTGATGGTGCAGGACCAGCATTTATTGGGGATGAATATATTTATAATGAAAAGAATCCAGAATCAATAGAATCTTGGTACGGCAAATTAAATAAATTATTTGAACATATAGAAAATACTTTGAATCTTAGATTCATTATTGCTGCTCACCCAAAAACAAATGCTGAAAAGGTATCAATACTATACCGAAATAGAAGTACTTTTATTGGAAAAACTCTTCCTCTTGTAAAGAATGCACAATTTGTTACTACAAGACAAAGCACTGCAATCTCATATGCTGTAATTTTTAGTAAGCCAATATTATTTTTAACTTCAAATGCTTTATTAAATTGGCAGCATAGTAATAGAGCCGTTAAGCCTATCTTAGATAATCTTAATGTAAATCAATTTAATCTTGACAATGAGAATTATCTAGAAAATTTCTCGATTCCTAAAGTTAATAATGATATATATTTGAGTTATAAAAAAAATTGGTTGTCCTCTGCAAAACTCCCAAATTATAAAATAATAATTAATTTTTTTGAGAGTTAAGAGGTTATTAATTACAACTAAAATAACATTTCTTATCTTTAGTAAAAGTTTTAAACTAAGTGTTTTTCTTTATAACTAAAGAGTTTATATTTATTAGGATTTTAAGTAAGTTAAATTTAAATTTAGGTTATTATATAATTCTAACGTTCTTAAAATTTTTGATATAAATATTATGAAAAAAAAGGCTCTTATTACAGGTATCACTGGACAAGATGGAAGTTATCTAGCTGAGTTATTGCTTTCTAAAGATTATGAAGTCCATGGTATAAAGAGAAGATCAAGTAGTTTTAATACGAGCAGGATTGATCACTTATATCAAGACCCTCATGAAGAGAAGACAAATTTTAAATTGCATTATGGAGATTTAACCGATAGTACGAGTCTTATAAGAATTATTCAAGATGTAAGGCCTGATGAAATCTATAACTTAGGAGCACAAAGCCATGTAAGTGTAAGTTTTGAAACACCAGAGTACACAGCAAATTGCGATGGTTTAGGTGCTTTAAGGATTTTGGAAGCAGTAAGATTATTAGATTTATCTGAGATAACAAGAATATATCAAGCGAGTACAAGTGAAATGTTTGGTAAAGTAACTGAATCTCCTCAGAAAGAGACTACTTCTTTTAATCCAAGAAGTCCTTATGGTGCAGCAAAATTATATGCTTTTTGGATTACAAAAAATTATAGAGAAGCTTATGGAATTTATGCATGTAATGGAATCTTATTCAATCATGAGAGTCCCAGGAGAGGAGAAACTTTTGTAACGAGGAAAATCACAAGAGGATTAAGTAGGATACATCATGGAATTGAAAAATGTCTCTATGTTGGTAATTTAAATTCTTTAAGAGATTGGGGGCATGCAAAGGATTATGTTTGTATGCAATGGCTAATGTTGCAACAAGATGAACCAGATGACTATGTTATAGCTACTGGCCGAATGGAGAGTGTTCGGAAATTTATAGAATTAACAGCAAAAGAACTAGGTTGGCAAAAAGAAGGAAAAGGAATATCTATTGTTTGGGAAGGTGAAGGGGTTGATGAGGTTGGAAAAAGAGCAGATACTGGAGAAATAGTTGTTAAGGTAGATAAAAGATACTTTAGACCAACTGAAGTGGAAAAATTAATGGGGGATGCTCAAAAAGCAAAAGATAAATTAGGTTGGTCTCCAAATTATTCGTTAGAGGAATTGATTTCAGATATGGTTATAAATGATATGCGGTTAGCAGAAAAAGAAAAAAATTTTAATCTTTCATTTTGGGATTCTATTAATAATAATGTCTAAAATTTTTTCCTTTTCGAATGAAAGAATCTTAATAGCGGGTGTGAATGGTATGGTAGGAAGTGCTGTAAAAAGAGCATTCCTTAATTTAAAAAATAAAGAGGAAGTTGACTTCCAGATTCTTACCCCTTCTAGACAAGAACTAGATTATTCAAACTTTAACAAAGTTTTGGAATGGTTTGAAGAATTTAAACCCACAATTGTAATAGTTGCAGCTGCCAAAGTTGGTGGAATTTATGCTAATAAAAGTAATCCTAAAGATTTTCTTTTAGATAATTTAAGAATTCAAAATAATCTAATAGAAATTTCTCATATTAAAGGAATAAAAAGATTACTTTTTTTGGGTAGTAGTTGTATTTATCCTAAAAATGTAGATCAACCTATTAAAGAAGAATATTTATTAAGTGGTGAATTAGAAAAAACAAATGAAAGTTATGCAATCGCAAAAATTGCAGGGATAAAATTATGCGAAGCTTTTAGGAAACAATGTGACTTCGATGCTATTTGCTTAATGCCTACAAATTTATATGGTCCAGGAGATAATTATAATCTTCAAAATAGTCATGTCTTACCAGCTCTTATAAGAAAATTTTACGAGGCAAAAGAAAATAATCTAAAATCAGTAACTTGTTGGGGAACAGGTGAACCTCGGCGGGAATTTTTACATGTTGATGATATCGCAGATGCCTGCATTTTCGCTTTACTAAAATTTAATCCTCCAATATTTAATGATCTCATATATTTAAATGTTGGAACTGGAAAAGATATCACAATTAAAGAATTAGCTTTAAAAATAGCAACTTTAACAAAATATGATGGTGAAATTATATGGGATAAAAAAATGCCAAATGGTACAATGTTGAAAAAACTTGATATCTCAAGGCTTACTAGACTTGGCTGGACAAGTAATATTTCTCTATCGGAAGGAATAGCTCAAGTAGTTGGTGATTTTACTAAAGAAAATAAAAGATAATATATTATTCTTAAACCCACACTATTAAAAAGCTTTTATGAATAAAATCAGAAATTTATATGTAAAACCAAATTATTCTATTATTGAGGTATTGAGAATAATAGATAAAGGTGGCCAACAAATAGCTTTAGTAGTTAACGATTCAGATATCTTAATTGGGGTAATTACTGATGGAGATATTAGAAGGTTTCTTTTAAAAGGAAATAATCTAGAAAGCAAATGTTTTAAATGCATGCGAAAAGATTTTAAATTTATTTATGAAGGTGATATTCACAATGCATTTAATTTGATTAAGCAAAATGAAATGAGAAATTTACCAGTTTTAGAAAAATCAGGAAAAGTTATAAAGCTAATTGACGGTAATGAAGAATATGGAGTTCAACCTTTAGATAATTCTCTAGTAATCATGGCTGGAGGGAAAGGTAAAAGATTACTTCCTTATACAGAAAATTGTCCTAAACCAATGCTTAAAGTCGGAGGAAAGCCTATCTTGGAGAGACTTCTAGAAAAAAGTATTAAGAATGGTTTTAGTGATTTCTATATTTCTGTTAACTACTTAAAAGAGCAAATAATTGAATATTTCCAAGATGGGACAAAATGGAATGTAAGTATTAAATATTTAATTGAGGATCGACCATATGGAACAGCAGGTTCTCTTAGTCTTATTGAACAAAGGATAACAAAACCAATTTTAGTATTAAATGGTGATGTACTAACTGGACTTGATTATAGAAGTCTTCTGGCTTTTCATAATGAGAATAAAGCTGTAGCAACTATATGTTCAAGAAGTCATGCAATATCTATACCTTTTGGAGTTATTAATTCAAAAGGAACAGCACTTGAAAATTTAGAGGAGAAACCTACTTATTCTTACAAGGTAAATGCGGGGATTTATGTCCTTAATCCAGAAATATTGAGTCAAATTAAATATAAGGAATTTTTGGATATGCCAGATTTAATCAAGGAAATTAAATCAAATGGGTCAAGTGTAGCCGTATGCCCCATTTATGAGAATTGGCTAGATATTGGTCGTCCAGAAACTTATTTTGAAGCTGAAAAGAGCTGGCAGCACTACTAAAAAATAATGTTGAAAATAAAAATAGGTAAAAAAATATTGATTTGTAGTCAGGGAAGTATTGGGAAAATGTATACAGATTTATTAATAAAAAATTGGCCTAATATAAGATTAGGTTTGCACACTTCAAGAAAGGAAGTAGATATTTTTCGTAATGAAAAGTTTGAGTTCATAAATTCAAGTTTAGATGAATGTATTAATTGGAAACCAGATGCAGCTATCATTTGTAATCCTGCAATAATGCATATAGACTTTTCTATAAAGTTATTAGAGGCAAATATTCCAGTACTTATTGAAAAACCAATTGGAGTGGGTGAAGAAGGTTTTGAAAAATATAAAAGAATTAAAGAATTATCTATAAATTGTATCGCTTTGGTAGGCTACGTTTTGAGGTATGAACAAGGTTATAAAATTATTAAAGATATACTTCTAAGAAATAAATTAGGAAAAATTTCTGAAGCGAAATTTTTATGTTCATCTTGGCTTCCAAGTTGGCGTCCTGATGTTGATTATAGAACTAGTGTATCTGCAAAAAAGAAACTTGGTGGGGGTGTTTTACTGGAATTAAGTCATGAATTAGATCTTGCTTTATCCTTACTTGGATCAATAAATTTATTTTTTTCTCATTTAAATAATTCTGGAAAACTAGAAATAGATGTAGAAGACTATGCATTGTTAAAAGGCCGTAGCGATAAATGTGAAAATATTATTTTTGAGTTAGACTTTTGCTCCAATGAAAATAAGAGAATTATTAATATAAGAGGAACATTAGGAGAAGCTTTCTGGGATATAAAAAATGGTTTTTTAAAAGTAGAGTTTTTAAATAAAGAAAAAATTCTTTACGAATTTAAAGAAGTTAAAAGTCAAAAATATTTAGTACAAATTCAGCATTTTTTTGATTGTATAGAAAATGATATAAAACCGAAATGTGAAATTAAAGATGGATTATTAGTAATAGACTTAATTAAAAATGCAAAGAAACTATCAAATAATAAAAAATTATGAAAAATATTACTAGAGCATTTGTTTTTGCTAGAGGGGGTTCAAAGGGTATCCCTAAAAAAAATTTACAAAAGATTGGGAATATTCATTTGGTTGGACATAGTATAAATATTGCTAAGAAATTAAAAACGATTGAGAAAATATATGTTTCCACTGATTGTCCTGAAATAGCTAGGGTCTCAAAAGAATATGGAGCAGAAATAATAAATCGTCCAAAGGAGTTGGCTGAGGATAAAACACCTGAGATTCTTGCTTGGAAACATTCAATAAGTTATTCACTTGAAAGAGATGGATTTTTTAATCGATTTATTAGTATTCCTCCTACTGCTCCATTAAGAAATATTGAGGATATCAAAAATTGTTTAAATGCTCTTGGAGAAAATATTGATATTGTTTTTACGATATCAAAATCAAAAAGAAATCCTTGGTTTAATATGGTAAATAAGGATAAATTTGGATTGATTTCACTACTTAATAAAGAACTTTCCATTAATAGAAGACAAGATGTTCCAAATTCGTTTGATGTCACAACAGTAGCTTATTCAGCAAAACCTGAATATATATTGAAAAATAATTCTTTATGGAATGGTAATGTATATGGTGTTGAAGTTCCTGAAAACAGGGCAATTGATATTGATACCCCATTTGATTTAAATGTTGCCAATCTTCTATTTAACGCAGATTTAAAAAATGATTAATTCCTGTAAAAATATTGTTATTACTGGAGGGGCAGGAAGGATTGGATTCGCAGTTGCAAAAAAATTAATAAATTCCAATTATTGTTGCTTGATTGCAGATATTAATAAAGATCATCTTGAACAATCTTACCTTGAATTAGAAAAAATTAATCCAACACATATTCAAAAAATAGTATGTGATGTAACTTCATCCAATGATCTAGATAAATTAATACTCAAAGCAGAAGAAATGTTTGGAAAATTTAATGGAGCGATACATTGTGCATATCCAAAACCAGAAAAATGGGGATTAGGGTTTGAAGAATTAACTGAACTTGCATTAAAAGATTCTTTATTTATGCAATTAGGATGTTCAATTCTTTTCTCACAGAAAATTATTGAATCTTTTAAAAAATTCGGAGGAGGAGATTTAATACACTTATCTTCAATTCAAGGTATTCAAGCCCCAAAATTTGAACATTATGAAGGAACTAATATGGAATCTCCTATAGAATATACAGCAATTAAGTCTGGTATTATTGCAATAACAAAATGGTTAGCAAAGAAATATAAAAGAATGAACATAAGGGTAAATTGTATAAGTCCTGGTGGAATTTTGGATAATCAGCCTGAAATATTTTTAGATAGGTATAGAGAAAGTTGTACTAATATTGGTATGTTAAATCCATCTCATGTAGCGGATGCAGCTCATTTCCTTTTCTCGGAACGCTCAAAAGCAATTAATGGTCAGAATATAATTGTTGATGATGGATGGTCTTTATGAATAATAAAACTATTTTAATTACTGGAGCAGATGGATTTATTGGTTCTCATTTAGTAGAGTCACTATATCAAAAAGGATTAAATATTAAGGCTTTATGTTTTTATAATTCTATGGGAAGTTGGGGTTGGCTTGAGGCTATACCGAAAGAAATTAAGGAAAATATTGAAATTATCATGGGAGATATTAGGGATCCTGGATGTGTAAATGATGCGGTTAAAGGCTGTTTTTATGTTTTTCATTTGGCATCATTAATCGGTATTCCTTATAGTTATAAAGCACCCCATAGTTATATTGAGACCAATGTAATAGGTACTTTAAATGTACTTGAGGCAGTTAAAAAATACGAAGTTAATAAATTAATCCATACTTCAACTTCTGAAACTTATGGCACTGCCAAGAAAGTTCCAATTAATGAGGAGCATTCACTTAACGCACAATCTCCTTATGCGGCAAGCAAGGTTTCCGCAGATCAATTAGCACTAAGTTATTGGAGAAGTTTTCAAACACCCATCGCTATAATAAGGCCATTTAATACATATGGACCTCGTCAAAGTTCAAGAGCTGTTATTCCAACAATAATCAGTCAAATTGTATCTGGTAAATCTTCTATAAAGTTAGGCGCGTTGAAACCAACGAGAGATTTTAATTATGTTGATGATACATGTTCTGCTTTTTGGGAGATAGCAAAATCAGATAATACTTATGGTGAAGTAATCAATGCAGCAAGTAATTTTGAGATCTCTATTGGTGATACAGCTAAATTGATTGGAGAAATTATGGATACTGAGATTCAAATAATTACTGATTCGATAAGAAATAGACCGCAAAATTCAGAGGTTTATAGACTCTATGGTGATAATTCAAAATTAAAGCAATTGACAAATTGGGAGCCTAAATATGCAGGTATTTCGGGGTTAAGAAAAGGATTGAAAAAAACAATAGATTGGTTTTCTTTAAAAGAAAATCTATCTTTTTATAAAACAAATTTATATATGTTTTGAAAATAAAACAAGAAACAATTCAAATTTTAAATAATATTAAGTCTGTTGTGGGTGGTTTTGATAAAAATAATCCTATCTATCTGCATGAACCTGATTTTAGAAATACAAAAGCCTTAGATTATGTGAAAAATTGTATTGAAAATGGATGGGTTAGCTCAGCAGGATCTTGGGTAAGTAAATTTGAGGAGGAAATATGCAAATTTACTGGAGCTTCCCATGCAGTAGCGGTGACAAATGGAACAGATGGATTAAGATTGGCTCTTTATTTAGTGGGAGTAAGGCAAGGGGATGAAGTCATAATACCGCCACTAAGTTTTGTAGGTACAGCAAATGCAGTCTCTCACCTTAATGCAATACCTCATTTCGTTGATATTGAAGCTAAATCATTGTCAATGTGTCCTAAATCTCTGGAACAAAGACTCCTTGATGTTGGAGAATTCAATGATGGAATTGTAATTAATAAAGAAACAGGAAGAAGAATTGCAGCTATTATTCCTGTAGACGTATTTGGTATTCCATGCGATATCAAAGAATTAAACAAAATAGCTCTTCGCTGGAATTTACCTATTGTTGAAGATTGTGCAGAAGCTTTAGGAAGTAAGCTTTCAATTGATAGAAAAATAGTTCATTGTGGTATAGACGCTCAAATAGGCGTAATTAGTTTTAATGGTAATAAGCTAATTACTACTGGAGGAGGAGGTGCTTTAATAACTAATAATAATGATTTAGCTAAATTAGGAAAACATATCTCTAATACTGCAAAAATTCAACATGACTGGGAATATGATCATGATCAAGTTGGATGGAATGATCGAATGCCAAATATAAACGCTGCTCTTGGAGTGGCTCAATTAGAAGTTATAAAAGAGAGATTACTTAAGAAAAAAAATCTTTATGATAAGTATTCTTATGCATTTAAAGATTGCCAATTTGCTGAAATAATAAAAACTCAAGAAGATGTTTTTTGTAATAATTGGTTAATAACTTTAAGGCTAAAAAATAGAGATGAGGAGGTAATAAAACAATTAAGAAATAATTTATTAAGTAAAGCCTTAAAAGAAGGATTATTTCTTAGGCCAGCTTGGAAATTATTAAGTTATTTACCTATGTATAAAAATTCTCCATCTGGAGATATTTCTGTGGCAAAATTTGAAAATAAAAGAATAATAAATTTACCAAGTAGCCCTCAATTGGATGATCTTTAACGATTTTCATTGTTTGGTAATATAGTAAAAATTCTTTTTAATAACTAGGGTTATTTTAGTTTATTTCTTTAATAACTAATTGGATAATTTGCTTTAAATGAAGAACTTATTATTAATTGGGTGTGGAGGACATGCTAAATCTGTAATAGATGTAATTGAAAATATTTCGTCATTGAGTATTTATGGCTTGATTGGTAAAAATAATGAGATTGGGAGCAAAATCTTTGGCTATTCAATCATTGGCAATGATGATTCTTTAAAAGACTTAAGAAAAATAGTTTCAAATGCGTTTATTTGTATAGGCAAAATAGGCCTTGATAACAGGCGTACAGAAATTCTAAGATTATTAGAAAATTTAGATTTTGAATTCCCTACTATTATTTCAAAATATGCTGTCGTTAGTAAGTATGCATCAATAGGCAATGGCACTTTTATTGGACATTCAGCTATAATAAATGCTGGTTCTAGAATTGGAAATCATTGCATTATTAATACAAAATCTTTGATTGAGCATGAATCTATTATTGAAGATAATTGTCATATAAGTACTGGATCAATTATCAATGGAAATGTAAAAATTGGTCAAAATAGTTTTATAGGAAGTAACTCAATGATTAGAGAAAACTTATCTTTACCTAAAGACACAGTAATCAGTGCAGGTAAAAGAGTTATGGGATGGCCAATGTATACAAAAAAATAGATGAGTAAAGTACTAATAATTGCTGAAATAGGAGTTAATCATAACGGAGATATCCGAAATGCAAAAAAATTAATAAAATTATCAGCTGAAGCGGGGGCGGATATAGTAAAGTTTCAAACTTTCAAATCTGAAAAACTGGTAACTAATAATGCTAGAAAAGCTAATTATCAAATTGACAATTCAAATATAGAGGAGACTCAATTGCATATGCTTCAGAAACTTGAATTAAACAATAATCAAATTGATGACTTAATAAAATGTGCTCATAAAAATAAGATTGAATTTTTATCAACTGCATTTGATATGGATAGTTTAGATTATTTAATTAAATTAAATCTAAAGAGATTCAAAATTCCTTCTGGTGAGATTACAAATTTACCATATTTAAGAAAAATTGGTGAACAAAAAAAACCTACTATATTATCCACAGGAATGGCAGATATGGATGAAATTCATAAAGCGATATCAACACTTTTGACTGCTGGACTAAATAAAAATCTATTAACAGTAATGCACTGCACAAGTGAATATCCAGCTCCTTTCGATGAAGTTAACTTAAATGCATTAAGTTCTTTAAAGAGAGATTTGAAATTAAATATAGGGTATTCGGATCATACTATAGGAATGGAAGTCGCAATTGCATCAGTAGCTCTTGGTGCAAGAGTCATAGAAAAACATATAACTCTAGATAATTCGATGCCTGGACCAGATCACTTTTCAAGTATGGAGCCTGAAAAATTTTCTCTCATGGTATCGAGCATAAGAAATATAGAGTTATCAATGGGTAATGGTATTAAGAGCCCAACTAAAAGTGAAATTAGAAATAAATCAGTCGTAAGAAAAAGTATTTATGCATCAAAACACATTAATAAAGGAAGCCTCTTTAGTGAAGCCAATATTATCATCAAAAGGCCAGAAGGAGGCATTAGCCCCATGGAATGGGATAATGTTATTGGAAAAATAGCAAAAAAAGATTTTCTCGAAGACGAGATTATATCTTTATAAATATGAATTATTCTATATTTGACTTAAAAATAATACCGACAAAAGGTGGAGATGTAATGCATGCCCTAAAGGCAAGTGAAGAATCTTTCAAAAATTTTGGTGAATTATATTTTTCTTGGATTATGCCAGATAAAGTTAAGGCATGGAAAAAACATAAAATTATGACTATGAATTTGATCGTTCCAGTCGGTTTGGTAAAATTTGTCTTATTTGATGATAAAGTGAAAAATCCAAAATTTCATGAAATAATCATAGGAAATATTGAGAAAAAGAAACAATTTTATAAAAGATTAACTATACAACCAAATACTTGGTTTGGATTTAAAGGTATCTCTAAATCTGAAAGTCTAGTAGTTAATTGTGCAGATATTGAACATTATCCAGATGAGATTGTTAGAGCAGACCAAGAATCCATAAAATATTATTGGTAAAATGAAAGTTGTAATTCTTGCAGGTGGATTTGGGACAAGGTTGGGAGATCTTACTGAGATTTTACCTAAACCAATGATTGATATTGGAAATATGCCTATTCTATTGCACATTATGAAAATATATAGTTCTTACGGTTTCAATGATTTTGTAATAGCACTTGGATATAAGGCCTTTGAAATAAAAAAATATTTTTCTAATTTTTTATTAAATACAAGTAATTGCCATATTGATTTATCAAGTGGTCAAATTAAATTCTTTAAAAGAGAAGATTTTGATTGGAAGATTACATTGGTTGATACAGGATTAAATACAATGACAGGAGGAAGAATTAAAAGATTAAGAGAATTCTTAGGAGATGAGACATTTATGCTTACTTATGGTGATGGAGTTTCTGACGTAAATATTTCAGATTTATATGATTTTCATAAAAACAAAGAGAAGCTACTAACTGTAACTGCTGTTAGACCAATCGCGAGATTTGGCGAGTTAATTATTGAAAATAATATGGTCAAAAACTTCTATGAAAAGCCACAAATTTCTAATGGTTGGATTAACGGAGGATTTTTTGTCTGCCAACCAGAAATTTTTAATTTTCTTGATAATGATCAAACTATTTTTGAAAAAGAGCCAATGGAAACCTTAAGTAAAATTAATGAATTAGCAGCATTTGAACATCATGGATTTTGGCATTGCATGGATACTAAAAGAGATAAAATTATTTTAGAGAGTTTATGGAATTCAAAAAAAGCATCCTGGACTAAAAATTGGCAAAAATAATGTTGACATCTTTAGTTGTTGGAGGCACTGGTTTTATTGGTAGTCATATTGCTAATTTTCTTATAAGAGAAGGTTATGATGTTACTGTAATAGGCTCAGTGAAAAGGGATAAATCTAACTATTACCTAAACTCTAAAATAAAGACTTTCTTTGTCGACTTATCAAATATTGAAGAGCTCAAATTATGTGGAATTGATTGGAAATTCAACCTTGTTATTAATTGTGGTGGTTATGTTGATCATTGTACATTCTTAGACGCTTTTGATTCCGTAGTTAGAACTCATTTAGTTGGGACCTTGAATATCGTTAAATTAATTTATAATCACCACTTAATGAAATATATACATTTAGGAAGTAGTGATGAATATGGAAATATTGACTCTTACTGTGAAGAAAAAATAAGAGAGGCGCCGTTAACTCCCTATTCATATTCAAAAGTTGCATCTACATATTTATTGCAAATGTTGGCTCATTCTGAAAATTTCCCTTCAGTAATTGTTAGACCTTTTTTAATATATGGTTCAAATCAGAAGTCCAATAGGCTTTTACCATTTGTAGTTCAATCTTGCCTAAAAGATAAAGAATTTGAACTTACTCATGGGATGCAAGTAAGAGATTTTTTATATATTTCAGATTTTGTTGAAGCAATTAATTGTTTGATTAATGCTCCAATTGAGAAAATAAGAGGAAAGATTTATAATGTTAGCTCTGGATACAGTATATATTTATATGAAGTGATTAATTTAATTGTAAAAATAACTGGTGGCGGCCGTCCACAATTTGGTAAAAAGGTTGCAAGGCAAAATGAAGCTCAAATATTAAAGTCAAATTCAGAAAATTTTAGGAATGATTTTGATTGGGAACCCAAAATTAGCTTAAAAGAGGGAATTTTAAAATTAGTAAAATTCACCTCGGATAATTATTTTAAAAAGTAATTGATCTTTATAAGTAAAAAATTCTGTTATTTATTCTTTAATTTAATTATGCAATAAATCATGAATCTTTATCAAAGTGATCTTTGCCATTCAGGGACTAATTCAGATAATTGGTCTAAAGCAGATGATTCGTTATTCTCGATAATATGTTCATGCAGTTTTGCAAGCTTTGGAACTAATTCTTCTATAGGGCTGAAACTCTCAACAGCTTTGTATATTAATTTATGATTTGTTTTTTCACTTTTTGCATCTATTAGAAGTTCCTCAAATAGTTTTTCTCCAGGTCTAAGTCCAGTTACTTCAATTTCGATGTCACCAAAGGGGTGATCATCATCTTTAATATTTAAACCACTAAGAACGATCATCTGTTTCGCTAAATGAAAAATATTCATTGGTTCACCCATATCTAGTAAAAAAACTTCTCCACCTTCAGCGAGTGAAATTGACTGAATTACTAATTGTGCAGCCTCAGGTATCGTCATGAAATATCTAGTTACTTTTTTATGAGTTACTGTAATTGGACCTCCATTTGAAATTTGCTTTCTAAATAAAGGTACAACTGATCCAGAAGAGTCCAAAACATTACCAAATCTAACCATTGAAAAAATTGTTTTTATGTCATTAATAGAATTATTTTTAATTTCTCTTCTGGAGTACTCAGAGTATGCTTGAACTACTAATTCAGCTAATCTTTTTGAAGCTCCCATTACATTAGTGGGTCTAACTGCTTTATCTGTAGAAATTAACATGAATTTATTAACGTTTAATTCAAGACATATTTCGCATATTATTTTTGTTGTCCAAACATTATTAAATATTCCTGATAATGGATTCTTTTCTACTAGAGGCACATGTTTATATGCGGCTGCATGAAAAACTATATTAATATCATTTTCATAGAAAAGCTTTTTTAAATCGCTCTTTTTTTGAGCATTAATTAAGACATATTCAATTTCAAAATGATGAGAAAATTTTGATGTCAAACATTGTTCTAACTCATAAAGGCCTAGTTCATTTTGATCTATGCAAATTAATTTTCTAGGTTTTAGCTGAACAACTTCTTTACATAATTGTGAGCCTATAGAGCCTGCACCACCAATTATGCATATTGTTTTATCTGAGATTTCCTTAAATAATAAATCTTTGTCTGGGATAACAGAGTTTCTTCCTAAAATATCTTCAATTAGGACAGGTCTCAAAGTATTTATGGGTATCTTTCCAGAAGAAAGCTCCTCAATACTGGGAATAATAAAGGTTGGAATTTTTTCTTTTGTTAAAAAATTAATTATGTTTTTTTTAGATGTAGAATTTAGCGAAGGAATTGCCAACATAACTTGATCCACTCTGCCTTTCAGTTCTAAAAGCTTTTTGCGAGGGTGAATAGGTTTGCTATTTAAGTATCGATTAGTAAGATTTTTATTATCATCTATAAAACAAATTACTTCATATTTTTTAGAAAATCTTAGTGATATTTCAAGTTGAGCCCCAGCATTTCCTGCTCCGTAAATAGCAATTTTTTTTGGCTTGTTTTTCTCTGATGTATAAAGATTATTTAGAATATCTTTAAGAAATAGTCTCACTAATAGACTTATGGAATTAAGAAAAATAAAAAACTCGATTAAGTCAGAAAATTCCCAATTGATTTTAAATATTAATCTAAATATCAATAATGAAAAGATAGATAAAGTTAAGTTTCTATAGATTAACTTGTAAAAGAATTTACTATCTTGAAATCTTGTAATACCTTTATATTGACCGGTAAATAAATAAAGTAATAAACCTAATGTGGAGTAAATAGTGAAATAAAATAGATTATCTATAAATAATTTATAAGAGTAAATTACTATATTTGAATTTACTAAAATTAGTGATGTTAGTATGATTACAAAGTCAATTATGATTAATAATATTCTTCTTAATTTAGGACTTAAGTTAATTAAAAATTCTAATAATTCTAATACTATTTTCCTCACGTTTATTTAAAAGTTTCTCATTGTTTATTATATTTCTTCCATGAAAAATCATTTATATATTCAATATAACTGAATACAATTTTAACAATTTGGTTAGAAACATTCTTATTCATATAGTCTTTAATATCAGATGAGACTTCTTTCTCTTGCCTTATAGTAATATCAATACAATCCAATACATTTTCACTCCTTAATCCTGACATTATTAAAGTACCAGCATCCATCCCTTCAGGTCTTTCATGAGTATTTCTTATCGTAATTGCAGGAAATTTAAGAATTGATGATTCTTCTGTAATAGTTCCACTATCTGAAACGACGCATTTTGAATGCATTTGCAATTTAATATAATCGAAGAAACCAAATGGTTTCAGAAAAATTATTTTCTCATTAAATTTCTTATTTATTATTTCATCTAACCTTTTTCTTGTCCTCGGATGAGTGGAAACTACTATAGGATTTGGATATCTTTCCG
>MDTG01174498.1_pt1 | contig 18022 bp, 18 predicted proteins | sample 811421 | NCBI WGS metagenome assembly MDTG01 (sample SAMN05326645, study PRJNA326480) | marine metagenome | isolation source: seawater | place: Pacific Ocean: South East | collected 2011 | reverse complement strand
TTTCAATGAGATTTGGGTAGTCTAGTTTTTTATAATTAATCTGATTTTTTTTGAGCTCATCCTCAATTTCAGAATGACTAAATGAAGGGCCAAGATACGCGCCCGACATTCTATCGTATTGATCGTTATTTAATTGTTTTCGAGGCATATTCAAAAATATATGATATAAGGATAGTGCGGCTCCAATTGCTCCACCCGCATCACCAGAAGCAGGCTGAATATAAACATTTTTAAATATCTTTTCTTTAATTATCTTGCCATTCGCTACACAATTCAAAGCAACGCCTCCAGCTAAGCATAAATTTTCTATTTTATACTTTTTAGCTGACCATCTAACAATTTTGAGAATTATTTCTTCTAAAACGCTTTGAATGGATGCAGCAATATCCATATGGAATTGTGTTAATTCTTCATCTTCATTTTTTCTGATATCCACTCCAAAAAGGTTTATAAATTTTTTTGATATCATGTGTAATTCGGTAGAAAAATTAAAAAAAGTTTGATTTAGTCTGAATGATCCATCTTCTTTAATATTTATCAAATTTTGAATTATTTTATCATGATAAATTGGTTTTCCATATGGAGCTAATCCCATAACTTTGTATTCTCCACTATTTACTTTAAATCCAAGATAGTAAGTAAAAGCAGAATATAAAAGTCCAAGTGAATTTGGAAATTTAATTTCTTTTTTGAAATTAATTGAATTTTTGCTACCGATGGCTATGGATGTAGTGGTCCATTCTCCAACTGCATCCATAGTAATAATTACTGATTTATTATATGGAGAAGCAAAAAAGGCGCTCGCCGCATGACTTAAATGATGCTCAGAAAAAAGTATCCTATTTTTTTTAAATAAAGGATATTCTTTATGAATTTCATTCAATATGATTTTTTTTATAAATAGTTTTTTCTTGATCCATTCGGGAATTGCAATTCGAAACTGCTTGAATCCTAGAGGAGCATTTGCAATAAATGTTTCAAGAATTCTCTCAAATTTAAGAAATGGTTTTTCATAAAAGATAACATAATCTATATTATTGAATTCTAATTTTGCATTTGATAAAACATATCTAATAGCATTTTCAGGATAAGAGTTATCATGCTTTTTTCTTGTAAATCTTTCTTCTTGAGCTGCGGCGATAATATTTCCATTAACAAGTATAGCTGCTGCGCTATCGTGATAGAAAGCTGAGATACCTAAAATTTTTACCATTTAGAATAATGTATAAATAAATGGGGCAACTGCTGAGCCTTGACTTAAGAAAATAAATATTCCAAATACTAATAATATTATTGAACTCGGGTAAATCCAAAATTTCTTACGCACCAATAAAAATCGTAAAAATTCTATAATAAAGTCCATAACTTATTAAAATTGATCATGAAATGAGTTTATATTTTTTTCTTTTTTTTCCCAATAGCTATTTCTATTAATATCTTTCTTTTGGTTTATTAAGTCTATTTTTAGTAATTTTATAAGTAATCCGATTGGTAAAATAGTAAGTGTATATACTAAAAAAATTACTGGAGGAGAAATGATTTTATTCAAAAAAATTCCAAATTTTAACCATAGTCTAGATGGGTAGATAAAAATTTTTGAAAGAAATATCGTTGAAATTAAAAAAAATATAAATATGTATATAGCAACTACATATGCATCATTTTCTACAATCTTAAGATAAAAAGCAATGAGTAAAAAAAAGATAGCAAATGTATATCCAAAGTTTTTTTCCATACTAAAAGTAATTTAAAATTACAAAAAAAAATAATATATTTTTAACTACTAATTTATCTTGTTAATTTTTTTTAAAAAGCAAAATGTATACTATTCATTATTTAATATCATTTTAAAAGAAATACTTGAAGTTTTTGATTATTTGACAGAAGTTTCAATTAAGACTATGTTTGTAAAATTTTTCTTTATCGCGGGGTGGAGCAGTCTGGTAGCTCGTCAGGCTCATAACCTGAAGGTCGTAGGTTCAAATCCTACCCCTGCAACCAATAAATAACTTAAATCTTTTTTAATAACAATCTCATACAGTTACCATTATCCCTGCTTATATTGTTAATGATTGAATTATCAATTTCAGCAATAATCTCCTCACTAAGTTTATAGCCAATATTAGAATTATAAAATTCAGTATTGGTAATTCCAATTTTTTTTATATTCAAGATTTCAAAACCATGACTGATAAATAATTTTTGTAATGATTGTTCTGTAAAAAAATAAGTATGCGGGATATCTTTTATATCAAGTCTCCAATAAAATTGATCACAGTTTGGGACTTCAATAAATAATTTTGCATTTTCACGCATATTTTTTTTTAGATTTTTAAGAGTATTATCTAAATTTGATGTATGCTCAAGCCAGTGTGAAGCAATTATAAGATCATAATTAGAAATTTTATTATCAGGATAAAAATCTGAAACCTTTTTTAAATCATTTTCTTTATAATATTCTTCCCATTTAGTGCCAGGCTCAACTAAATTTATGTTAATTGAACTATTTTTATCTTTTATCATTTTTGATAAAGAAGCACTTCCAGCGCCAATTTCTAAAATATCGATAGATTTTTCTGAACAAATATCTTTTATAAATTCAAATTGCCCTTTCGCTCTTTTAATTTGAGATTCATCTTCATTATGAAAAAAAATAAATTTATTTTTATCCCAGAAAGAAATACTATAGTAAGAACGTAAATCGTCTTCAGATATTTTCTTTAAATATTTACCAAATCCACAAATGCTACAGACCTTAATATTTGAGGTGGATGTAAAAAGAACTTTACTTTTTAATCTTTTATTAAAAAAGAAAAAAATATTTATCAATATATATATTAATAATTGTCTAATATAAAATATGTTTATTTTATTTAAGTGATTGTTGTAAGTATATTTTCTAGTTTTTAAACTGGAGCATATCTCACAACTACTATCCATTAAATTTTATTTAATAATAAGAGCAGTTGGCTGTGAAGAGAATTCAATTTGCTGTATTCTTATTTTTTTATCAGATATAAATTCATCAACAGCATCTGATTCACCCCAGCCGCGTTTAGCATATTCGTCTAATACCACAATTCCACCAGGAACTATAAGATTCCAAAAACTCTCGAGAGCTAGTTTGGTCCCATGGTATGTATCTAAATCTAAATGAAGCAAAGATATTCTAAATCCAGGATTATTTTTAACATATTTAGGACAAGATTTTATTACGTCTCCTTTTATTAATTCACTTCGCTCTTTCATTTCTAAATCTTTTATGACTTTGTTAAGTTTTGTAAGATCAGTAGATTTAAAACTTGCCTCACTCATAAACTTTTTTGCAGATATTCTTTCATAATCTAATAGTGAGTCAGAAAAAGCTCCAAAAGTATCAAAGCCAATTACTTTTTTATGGGAAAATTGCTCATATATTTTTAATAACTTAAGCCAGTATATAAACCCAACGCCCTTAAAGACACCGCACTCAACTATATCTCCTGGTAAATCTCTTGTAAGCTTATAAAGATCATGTCTCACTAAAATCTTTTTTAATCTTTGAATATCATCACTAAGTAAAAGATTATTATAAGAGTCCCATATATTAATACTTTTTGACATATATAATAGTGTTGTAAAAAAATCTTGCTTTGTTATAGCATATGTCTTAATGATTTATAAGTTAAATCTAATTAAAACAATATTAATATGTCTATATTTATCGTAGCTGAGGTTGGCATTAATCATAACGGAGATATGAAAATCTGTAAGCAACTAATAGATTTAGCTGCTGATGCCGGATGTGATGCAGTTAAATTTCAAAAAAGAGATATAGATTTAGTGTATACGGAAGAATTCCTTAAGTCTAAGCGTGAAAGTCCATTTGGAACTACACAACGAGATCAGAAAAATGGTTTAGAATTTAATAAAGATGAATATGATGAGATAGACACTTATTGTCGTTCAAAAAAAATTGAATGGTTTGCATCGGCTTGGGACTTAAAAAGTCAAAAATTTCTAAGTCAATTTAATTGTAAATATAATAAAATTGCCTCTGCAATGATTGTTTATTCTGATCTTTTAGAAGAAGTTGCAAAAGAAGGTAAACATACTTTTATTTCAACAGGCATGTCTACACACGATGATATTGAAAATGCAGTAAATATATTTAAGAAATATAATTGTGATTTTGAATTAATGCATACAGTTTCCACTTATCCAATGAAAGAAGAGAATGCTAATTTAAATCTTATCAATACGTTGAGAGATAAATATAAATGTGATGTTGGGTATAGTGGACATGAAGCAGGGTTGGCCATTTCTTATGCAGCATCAGCAATGGGAATTACCTCACTAGAACGTCATATAACACTTAATAGAGCTATGTATGGATCAGATCAAGCAGCTTCTGTTGAACCTGCTGGATTAAGGCAATTAGTTGGCGCGGTTCGTAAGATTGAAATGGCAATGGGAGATGGTAAAAAGATAATTAGTGAAGAAGAGCAAAAAATTGCAAATAAATTAAGAGAACATCTTAGCTTATAATTAAAAACTATTGTATTTTAAACTCACTCTACAAAAAATTCAAAATGACATTAAAACTAGGCATCATGCAAGGAAGGCTTAGCAATAAACCAGGTCAAAAATTACAGTCATTTCCTTACGAAAGTTGGGAAAGTGAGTTTAATTATGCAAAAGAACTTGAATTAGATTGCATTGAGTATTTAATTGATAATCTTTTTGACTCTAATAATCCAATAACTAGCCAAACAGGAAGATCTCGCATAAATGAAATTATTGAAAAAACAAATGTTAAAGTAAATAGCATATGTGCGCATAATTTTATAGATTATGACTTTCTAAACATAGAAAATAATCAAAAAATTACTTCTGAAATAGAAGAGATTATTGAATGGGCGAATGATTTAAAAGTAAAATTCATAAATATTCCTATTGAATTTAAAAATAAAAATTTTTTAAAATTGGATAATATAATTCAAATTTTTCATCAAATTAAATTTCCTAATAACATGAATCTTTTAATAGAAAGTGATTTGAATGAAAGAATATTCAAAAAATTTCTAGAAGATATTGATAACAAGGGTATAAATATTTTATTTGATACTGGTAATACCAATTTTTCAAGAATTGACTCAGGAGAATTTCTAGATTCTCTTTGTGACCGAGTCCTGGAAATACACCTCAAAGATAGGTCGAAAGAAAAAGGATCATCTCATAGACTTGGTAATTCAAATACACCATTTAATTTAATAGCAAATAAACTAAATGATAATAAATGGAATGGGCTGATCGTCCTTGAAACCCCTATTTTCGATAATTGGGAAATAGAAGCTACTTACAATGTTAAATTTGCAAAAAATTGGATTTCAAGTATTAAAGGATCAATATGAAAGCATTATTTGTTGGTTTAGGTTCAATCGGACAGAGACATCTGAGAAATCTAAAAGTAATAAATCCAAATATTGAAATAATTGCTTTTAGATCTAGCAATAAGAATCTAGTTCTTTCTGAAACTAATAAAATTATTAAAAATAAAAAAATTAAAAATTATTATAACTTAGTTGAGGTAAATTCATTAAAAAAAGGTTTAGAATTGAATCCAGATTTGATTTTCATTACGAATCCATCGATTTTTCATACAAAAATGTTAAGAGAGTCATTAAATACAAATGCTTTTATTTTTCTTGAAAAACCAGCATCTCATAGTTTTACTGAATTAAAGAAAATTATGAACGATAAAAGTAGATCAAGAATAAAAAATGTATTTGTTGGATATCAGTATAGATTTCATCCTGCTCTAAAATATCTAAAAAAAATGTTAGCATCAAAAAAATTGGGAAATATTATCTCAGTTCGCGCAGTTAATGGCGAATATCTTCCTAATTGGCACCCATATGAAGATTATAAAAAGAGTTATGCTTCAAAGAAAAATTTAGGTGGTGGCGCACTTCTTACTCAGATACATGATCTTGATTATTTAATTTGGCTTTTTGGTTTTCCAAAACGAATTTCCTGTTTTGGGGGTAAATCATCAAATCTTAAAGTTGATGTTGAAGACAATGTACAGATTTTAATGCAAAATAAAAATAATTTATCAATAAGTTTAAATTTAAACTATCTTGAATTTCCACCTAAAAGATCTTTAGAAGTAATAGGAGATAGAGGTTCTGTAGTATGTGATCTTGTAAAAAATAATTTATTAATAAATTTTATAAATAAAAGATCTTTAAAAGTAAATTTTAATAGATTTAAAAGAAATGATATGTTTATGGATGAATTAATAAATTTTATAAATTTTTATAAAGGAAAAAAAGAAAATATAATTACACTTAAAGAGTCTCTTCAAAGTCAATATCTTGTTGATAAAGCAAAAGCTTCCTTATTGTTAAATAAAACAATAGAATGTAAAAAAAATGAGTTCTAAGAAAAATATAATTTGGGCAGTCATTTCTGCAAGAAGCGGCTCACAATCTATAAAAGATAAAAATATTTTTAAGTTAAATAAAAGACCAATGATTGCATATAGTATCGCTGCCGCAAAAAAATCAAAATTAATTTCAAGAGTAATAGTTTCAACTGACTCTCTTAAGTATAAGAAAGTTGCAGAATATTATGGTGCAGAAGTTCCATTCTTAAGACCAAAAAAAATATCAAAAAATACTTCTACAGATATTGAGCTTTTTAATCATTTAATAAGATGGTGTAGAGAAAATGAGTCATTTGCTCCTGAATATTTTGCTCATCTGAGACCTACAACACCTATTCGAAATCCTAATATTATTGATAAAGCAATAAAAAGTTTCATTGGAACTAAATATACAGCTCTTCGATCTGTTCAAAAAATGTCTAGTACATCATATAAAACTTTTGAGATTGAAGATAAAAAACTAAAAAGTGTTTATAATAAGAGTTTTAATGTTGAAAAATCTAATTTACCTCGTCAATCATATAAAGAAACTTATGAAGCTAATGGACATATTGATATTGTTAGAGCTAGTATGATTGATAAAAATATTATTCATGGTAACAGGGTCAAAGCTTTAGTAACTGAATTTACGCCAGATATAGATGGCGTAGAGGATTTAAAATACTTACAATATTTAATAAAAGAAGACCCAGAGGTCTTAAATTTTTTGTTTAACAGATAAATTAAAATAATATCTTTTTTATAAGTAATAAAATGTTTAGTTTAGATAGCAAAGTGGTAATTATAACAGGAGCTTGTGGGCTGCTTGGAGTAAACCATTCTCATGCAGTTGCATCTGCTGGTGCGATTCCAATTTTAATTGATATTAAAGCAAAAGAATTAGGTAAGCTTAAAGAAGAAATAATGAAAAAATACAACATTGTCTCTATGTATATAAAAGCAGATATAACCAAAGAGAAACAAATCAGAGAAGCTACAAAAATAATTATAAAAAAATATGGAAAAATAGATTGCTTGATAAATAATGCAGCTAATAACCCTAAAGTTGAAGAAAGTGAAGAAAATACTTTTTCAAGACTTGAAACATTCAATTTAAAAAAATGGCAAGAAGATATTAATGTAGGTCTAACAGGAGCATTTATTTGTGCAAAATATTTTGGAAATGAGATTGCTAAAAACAAAAAAGGAGGTGTTATAATTAATATATCTTCTGATTTAGGTCTTATCGCTCCTGACCAACGGTTATATATAAAAATTAATAAGGCCCTCAAAAAGCAATCAGTTAAGCCTGTTACCTATTCAGTTGTGAAACATGGAATTATTGGTCTTACTAAATATATTTCAACTTACTGGACGCATGAGAATGTAAGATGTAATGTTCTTTGTCCTGGACCAATTGAAAATAATCAACCCAAATCTTTTATTGAAAGAATAATAAATAATATACCACTTAAGAGAATGGCTCAGGCGAACGAGTATCAAAGTACATTGATTTGGATGTTAAGCGACGAAACTTCCTATTTAAATGGCGCTGTTATACCTGTAGATGGTGGTAAGACAGCATGGTGAGTTAACTGAATATGAATGAGAACTCTAACTTTAAAAAAGAAAATTATATTAATCTTTTATATTCTTCCGAGAAAAGACCAGTGACGAACTACCCTATTAAATTAGCAAAACATATTAAAGAAAATTATTTTCATAAAACTGGAACTTTATTAGATATTGGTTGTGGCAGAGGAGATATGCTTAAAGCATTTAATGAAATAGAATTTGGGGTTCATGGATCAGATATTTCTCCTGTATCTGAGGAACTTATTAAACCAATACCTTTTACTGTCTGTGACTTAAGTCAAAATCAATTAGATTACCCTGATAATACATTTGATTTTGTATTCTCTAAATCTGTAATTGAGCATTTAAGAGAGCCAGAAAAGCTATTGAATGAAGCATATAGGGTATTAAAACCAGGAGGTAAATTTCTAGTGATGACACCTAGCTGGATGCATACTTATGCCGGAGCATTCTATTTAGACCATACTCATGTAAGTCCATTTATCCTTAACTCTTTAAGAGATGCGATGTTATTAGCTAATTTTAAAAATGTTAGTTCAAAACATTTTTACCAGTTACCTTTTCTATGGAAAATGCAATTTTTGAAACCTTTTATATATATATTTTCAAAGTTACCTATTCCTTACGCACCACTATATGATTCAAGACTACCTCAGCCACTAAATAGATTAGTTAGGTTTAGCAAAGAGTTAATGCTAATATCATGCGGCGAAAAGTAGATATTAAACTACTTTAATAAATTTATTTTGAAAATTTTTTCAAGTAATTCTCTAATCACTCCATCTCCACCTTTTACGTTAAGCAGATAATTAGATATTCTTATTATTTCATCGTGACTATCTGAAGGACAAACCTTATATTTACAACATTTCATTGCATTATAATCATTCAAATCATTGCCGACATATAGGCAATTCGAAAAATCAGTTCGATTTTTTTTAATATAGTTTTTTAAAAAAACCTCTTTGTTTGAAATATTGTTATAACATTCTAAGTTAAGTTTTTTTGCTCTATGCTTAACAACTTTATTTTTTTCAGTTGATAAAACAATCATCTTTACAGAAAGTCCGTGTAGAGCCTTTATTGCCATACCATCTGATCGATCACAAACTACAGTTTCTTTTCCGTCCTCACTCAAATATACTTTATTATTCGTAAAAACCCCATCAAAATCAAAAATAATCAAATGGATATTCTCTAAATTAATTTTATTCTTTTTTTTTTTTAAAAAATTAGACAATATTTTACTTAATTAATTACAAAACCAATAATGAGTTTGAAATTACTCGTGACTTTCAGCTCTTTTAATTTCAACATTCTTGATTCTATCAAATTTTACAAACTTATTATTTTTGATAAATTCATCATCAGGCATGTAAGGAAATTGATCATTAAGAGTTCTTTTCATTTCAAGTTTTGGTTCGATTAGAGTATTCTCAGCAAAAACTATTTCTACAACGGATCTCTTTTTTGGAATTTTAAATTTTCTAATTTCATCAAGAGTAGTCAATTTATGATATTCAATTCCATATGCCTCTGCAACTTTTTGTATATCTGGAACACTGTATCCATTATTGATACCAGTTGCGTGATATCTTGAACTCATATAACTATCTTGAAATTGTTTTACAATTGCGTAACCTAAATCGTTCATTACAACGTTACATATGTTTAAATTTAAGTTTGTCATAACTTGCAGCTCCGATGTTTGAACTTGAAAGCTACCATCTCCACTGAAACTTATAACTTGCTTATTTGGCTTAGATACAGCTGCACCAATCGCTGCAGGATGTGCATATCCTATAGGTCCAAAACCAGCAGCAGTAAATATAGTTTGAGTTGTTCTTAAAAAACTTTGATATACCCAGCACAAATGAGCTCCACAATCAACTGTAACAATAGCATCATTATCAATAATTTTTTGAAACTCCTGAATTGCTAAGTAAGGTGAAAGAGATTTGTTTTCATTTGCAAATGAACTTATATCTTTACCAAAATATTGATTTTTTATGTCATTAATATAATCAATCCATTCATTCGAACAGGATGGTATTTTAATTTCTTTTATAAGTGAAATGACGTTCTTTAAGTTAGCATTTATAGTTAAATAATCATCATTATGATATTTTCTTAATTCTTCATTATCTACGTCAATTACTAGCTTTCTTGCAGCTGGAGCAAAACTAGCTGGATTTGAGGACCTTTGTCTATTATCTAATCTACTGCCTAAAACTAATATTGAGTCACAATTTTGAAGTATGAAGTTTGCGCCTCTATTTCCATAAACTCCAATATGTCCACAATAATTTGAGTTACTATGATCAAAAAAAGAAAATGCACTCCAGGAAGCAACAAAAGGAATATTATTATTATTAATCCATTCAATAGTTTCCATTTGAACTGATGCAAGACCTACTCCAGCACCAAAAAGCACTAATGGTCTTTTAGAATCTTTGAAGAAATCTTCTAATAATTTAGTTTCATTTGAATTTAAATTTAGTGGGTTAAGGTTATCATCAGAAAATCCAAACTCTTCAAACTCTCCAACCTCCATTTGCTGCAGATTCATAGGCACATCTATTAAAACAGGACCCATTCTACCAGTTGTTGCTAAATGATAAGCTTTTTCCAAATTAAATTTTAGCTCATGAGCACTGTTAACCTGTATTGAAAATTTAGTTACGGATTTGGACATCTTTACAATATCAATTTCCTGGTATCCAGCCTGTCTGAGTTGCGCATAACCGTACTTAGCACTTTCATTAACATTTACCTGACCAGTGATACAAAAACTTGGAATTGAGTCCACATATGAACATCCCAATCCTGATAATAAATTTACGGCTCCAGGACCACTTGTTGCCATACTTACACCAACTGTTCCTTCACTAGTTCTCCAAACTGTATCAGCAGCCATAGACGCTGTTTGTTCATGTTGAACACAAACGTATTCGGAATAATTTTTAATGCCAATCGCATCTACTACGAAAGCAACAGCTCCTCCTGTAACAAGAAAGATCTTATTCATCTTTTTTCTTTTAAGGAATTCTGCTATATATTCTGAACCATTCATATGTATTTTTTTTATAACAATTATTAGACTTAATTACAACATAAATTAAGATGTCGTGCTTTATAAAGAAAAGATACAAATTATGCAGACATATTTAGATTTTATTTTAAAGAAAATTTCACCATTAAAGTCTCAATTTAAAAATAAATCTGTCTTAGTCACAGGAGCAAGCGGATTTATTGGTAAATGGATAATTCTTTTATTGTTAGAATTAAATACAAAATATAATTATGAAATTAAAATTTATTTTTTAACAAGAAATAAAAAAAAGTTTTTAAAACTTAATAAAGAATTTAATAAAAGTAATCAAATTATTTTTATCGAAAACAATATTTTAAATCTAGATATTAAAAAATATGATTTCAATTTTATATTTCATTTAGCCGGGGATCTTAATAAAAAAAACCACAATAAACTCATACAATATGATGAAATTGTAACAGGATCGAAAATTGTATTTGACTATTCAAAAATAAATAACAAAGTAAAAATACTATTTCTTAGTTCAGGAGCTGTGTATGGTAATTTTGAAAAAAAAATTTATCATAAAAATTCTGATACTGTAGACTTTAATAAAGTATTACATAATACATATGCATATGGAAAGCTATCAGCTGAAAATTACGCCAAATTTTTACATAGTTTTAATAAATCTAAAATTAAAATTGCAAGATGTTTTACATTAGTAGGGCCATATCAAATGATTGGGAAGGGATTCGCTATAGTAGATTTTATATCTCTTGCAATAAAAGATGAAAATATCAAAATAAATTCGCCACTAAAAGTTTATAGAAGTTATATGTTCGTAGCAGATCTTATAATATGGTTAATTTTTATTTTATTAAAAGGCGAGGATGGAAAAGTCTATAATGTAGGGTCAGATAAGCCAATTCTTTTATTAGATCTAGCAAAAAAAATTGTAAAACTAACTAATTCAAAGTCCAAAGTTATTCCAAATAGAAAATCTTTAAATAATGAAAAGATTCAATTTTACATTCCTGATATTGAGGAAACAAAAAAAACTTTTAATCTTGATTTATGGACAGATATAGATCAATCAATAATTAGTATGGTTAATTCTATAAAATGAAGAATTTAAATATTGCAGCTTGGATGGACGATGATTTTTTAGAAGATATGCCTTTTAAAGAATTATTATCGCCTTCTGAGAGAATAGGAGATGGCCATCCTGATAATAGAGGCGATTGTTTTGCTGCTAACAGACTACTTTCTAAAAAATTGAATGAATTGGGTCATAAAATTCATACCCAAGATTTTTATATAGAAAGAAATATAGTTCCTGATTTAGTGATTTATTTTGATATACCCACAGTTAAAACAAAAGAGAGAATAAATTTTTGGCCGAACATAAAAAAAATTTTGATTATACAGGAGTGTGAAGTTATTAGACCAACAAATTGGATTGATAATACGACAAAAAATTTTGATGTTATATTTACTTGGAATAATCAATTAGTTGATAATAAAAGTTTTTTTTGGTTTCCAACTATACATGGCTACAAGCAAACTGAGCTTCCGATTAAAACTGGAATAAGTCACAAAATTAAACTAGCAACACTTATTTCTTCAAATAAAGTTTCAACGCATAAATTAGAACTTTATTCAGAAAGAAAAAAAGTTATCGATTGGTATTATAAAAATGCATTTGATGATTTTGATCTATATGGTTATGACTGGGACAAAATAGTGATAAGAAAACCAAGGCCATTAAAAATTATAAATCGATTAAAAATTAAAAGAAAAAATTTTAAAATTGAATATAAGTTTTATAAGGGTGAGATTTTAGATAAGAGAAAAACTCTAGAAAAATACAAGTTTTGTTACGCTTTTGAAAATGCTATTGATATTGACGGATATATAACTGAAAAAATATTCGATTGTTTTATTGCTGGAACAATTCCAATATATTTAGGCTCTAATTCAATTATCAAACTAGTACCTGAAGATTGTTTTATTAATGCAAGAAATTTTAAAAGTATTGACCAAATACATTCTTATATTGATAGTTTAAATGTAAATGAATATTTATGTATGCAAAACAATATAAGTGAATTTCTAAATACCGAAATATCAATGAACTTTACTGATGTAGGCTATGTAAATAAAATATTACCAAAAATTTTAGCTATTAGTAACGAAATAAAATGAACTATTATTATATAACAAGCTATGAACAAATAAATACTTTCCTATATTTAAAAGAACAAGACAGTAACGTTAAATGGAAACTTATAGTTGATAGTGATGATATAGAATCTCTATGCATTCAACTTAAATGGAATTACGATCGAATTTATCTCGAAAATATTGATCTCAAATTTACAAACTTTTTTAATTTTTTTTATCTATACAAACAAAAAAAATTAATTAATAAACAAATTGATGTCATAAGTAGAAAATATGTTAATGAGGAAATATTTTTTACAGTAAGGTGTGTTGGAATATCTAGTCTATACCTAATTTCAAACCTTGCCGTTAATAATAAAGCCACATATATTGAAAACAGTATAAAAAATAATCAGATAGAAGAAAGTTTTGGTTATTTCAATCTTTATTTAAAAAAATTTATTTATAATATAATTTTTAAACTAAATCTAAAGATCCATGCCCTTAATGGTGAGAAATGGATCTGTGCATGTGAAACATTCTTTCAATTAAAAAATATTAATAAGATTTTGATTGAAAATGATATAAGCAAATTAATTTATAAATACAAATTGCCCAAAAAAAAAGATGAAGATAAAAAAATTTTTTTTATAATGGGCCATTCAATTAGAGTTGATAGTAGTGTTTTTAATAAACAGGATATTATTTGCCTATATAAATTTATTATTAATAATGAAAAAAATATTGTATTAAAACCTCATCCAAATTCAGAAAAATATATTAACAATGAAAAGCCTATTAAATATTTTGGAAATAAGCTAGATGACAAGCTAAACGAAAAAATTTCATTACAAGATATTTATCTTCCAATTGAATTGATGAAAGATGAAATATCTATGTGTATTAGTCTAGGTTCAAGCGCACTTGCTTCTATCTCAAGTTTTAATATTCCATCTATTTGCCTAATAGATTTACTTTCAAAATCAACAAAATGGGATGCAGAGAAATACAGAGAAAATTTAAATAAAAAAAGTAATGGTAAAATAATTTTTGTTAAAAGTTACAATGAATTACAGAATTTAATTTCTAATCCTTGTAGATAAATTCATTTAATTGATAAATAGAATATTTAAGCATGTCTTTTTTATTTAATTCGTGCTTATGCCATTCTACAATCATAGTTAAGGCATTTTTAAGATTATACTTAGGCTTCCACTTTAGTCTTTTTCTTGATTTAGAGGAATTTAGAAATAATAAATTTGCCTCGGATAAATTCACTTTGTTAGTAAAAATTGTTTTTTCTGATTTCCAAATTTTTAATAATTCTTTTGCTACCCATTCAACATTCTTACATTCTCTTGACTTTGGTCCAAAATTCCATGCTTCTGAATATGATCTTCCATCCTTGTAGAGCTTTTCAGATAATATTATATATCCGTTAAGAAGATCAAATACGTGTTGCCAGGGCCTTACTGCTTTTGGGTTTCTTATGTTTAAACGTTTGTTCATTGATAACGAATTTATTATATCTGGGATCAATCTATCCTTACTCCAATCACCACCACCAATTACATTTCCACCACGAACTGAAGCGATTCCAATCTTATGTTTTTTATATTTTTTCGAAGGTAAAAATGACTCTCTATATGATTGAATCATTATTTCGGCGGAGGCTTTGCTACTACTGTACATATCTTTTCCACCCAGTTCTGCAGTTTCATTAAAAGATTGCCCCTTCTCATCATTCTTGTAACACTTATCAGTAGTTACCATAATAATTGAGCATTTTTTGTTTATATTTTGTCTTGTTGCCTCAAGAATATTTAAAGATCCCAAAACATTTGTTTGATAGGTTTCCAATGGGAGCTTATAAGAATCTAATACTAGTGCTTGGGCTGCTAGATGAAATATTATATCAGGTTTATGTTTCTTAATAATATGACTAACAACTTTATAATTTCTAATATCACCTCTTAAACTTAATACTTTTGTTTTTATCTTTGCTTTATCATATAAATTTTTTTTTGTTGGAGGATTTAGTGAAAGTCCTATTACTTCTGCTCCTAAAAGATTTAACCAAATACTAAGCCAGCTACCTTTAAAGCCTGTATGGCCTGTCACTAAAACTTTCTTATTTTTCCAAAATGCTCTAGTCATCTCCATTTCTTCCACGGAGCTTTATTGCTTTGCCAGAGTGATTCTAGGTAAATTTTATCCCTCAGTGTATCCATTGGCTGCCAAAAGCCATTATGTTTAAATGAGGATAATTGTGATTTTTTTGCCAGAGTTTCTAAAGGATATTCTTCCCATACTGTTTTATCATTCTTAATTAGCTTTATTACATTTGGAGATAAAACAAAGAATCCACCATTAATTCGAGAACCATCTCCCTCTGGTTTTTCTTTAAAGCTTGTTACCTTATTTTTGTTAATTTTAATGTGCCCATATCTTCCTGGTGGTAAAACAGATGATAATGTGGCCAGAGTTTTTTGTTTTTTATGAAATTTTACGAGTTCTCTTATATTAATATCACTAAGTCCATCACCATATGTAAAACAGAAATCTTCATTTGGATCTAAAAATTTACTAATTCTTTTTAGTCTTCCTCCAGTCATAGTAGTTTCACCTGTGTCTACCATAGTTATATTCCATGAAATATTTTTTTCATTTATAAGCTTAATTTTGTTTTCAGAAGTATTAATTTGTAAATCACAATTATGAAGATAATAATTAGCAAAATATTCCTTAATCATATAACCACGATAGCCACAACAGATTATAAAATCATTTATACCATAATACGAATAGGACTTCATGATATGCCATATTATCGGTTTAGATCCTATTTCTATCATAGGTTTAGGCTTGCTTATTGTTTCTTCACTTATTCTGGTACCTAAACCCCCAGCTAAAATCACTGCTTTCATTTTATAATCCTATTTAAAATATATATTTATATTTTAATGTAATATGAAATAATTAACACATATAATTCTTATTAGTCTTAACTTATATTTTTTTTAATGAAAACAACTTTTGAAGTCTCAGAACCGGTAAAAAAAATAAATCATTATCTATTGAAATTTTCAACTATTTTATCTTTTCTTCTTCCACCAGCAATTATAAGTGGACCATTTTTTTCTGACTTAATTGTTTCTTTAGTCGCTTTATCATTTATTTTTCGATCTATACTGAATAATAATTTTTATTGGATGAAAAACGATATAATTATAATTCTATTAGTATTTTATATATACATTGTTTTCGGATCTCTTATCTCAGAATATATTGAAAATTCTCTTAGCAGTTCTCTTTTTTATTTTAGATTTATTTTTTTTGCTGCAGCACTGGCTTGGTGGATTTTACCAAACTTAAAATCTAACAAATTAATCTATTATCTAATTTTACTTTCATACTTGTTTGTTCTAATTGATGGATTTATACAGTACTATTTTGGCAAAGACTTATTTGGCTATCCATTACAAACATATCATGTATCAGGTCCTTTTGGAAAAGATTTAGTACTTGGTAAATACCTTGCAATTTGGTCAGCAGTAATTACAGGTTTTCTTATAACTAAAACCATATTTAAAAAAGAAATGCTTATATCAAGTATTCTAATTTTTATATTAGCTGATTTACTAATTTTTCTATCTGGGCAAAGAGTAGCTTTCTTTATGTTAATTTTATCTACCTCATTGATACTATTTTTTTATAAAAAATATAAATTATTAAGAATTTCAACGATATAATTTCTATTTTATTAGGAGTTTTTATTTTATCTACTAATAAAAATGTACAGACACAAATGGTTGATAAGACAATTAATCAACTAGTTCCTAAAGAGGGAAAATATATTTTACAGGATGACTTTTATGGAGCAATTTATATAACTTCTTTTAATATGTTCTTAGATAATCCTATTTTTGGGATTGGCGTTAAAAATTATAGAGAGGAATGTAAAAAATTAAAATACTCTGACTTAAATGCTACTGAAATTTACTATAGATGCTCAACCCACCCTCACAATACTTATCTACAAATACTATCTGAGACAGGAATTATAGGGATGATAATTTTTTTAATCTTCTTACTATCTCTTCTTAAACGCTTCTATCAGTATATTTTTACTCACTCTCGAGATGAGGATATCTACTATATTTTTCCTCTTATCTCATTGTTTACATACTTATGGCCTTTAATGCCCACAAATAATTTTTTTAATAATTGGATGAGTGTAAATTTCTTCTTTATCTTAGCTTTATTGATGAGTTGGGATAAAAAGTATTATATAAGTAATTAAAAAATAGTAATTTATGACTTTATACAAAGGAATTATTTTAGCAGGAGGTTCTGGTACAAGACTTTATCCAATAACGAAAGCAGTATGTAAGCAATTACTGCCTGTTTATGATAAACCAATGATTTATTACCCTCTATCAATTCTTATGTTAGCTGGTATCAAAGATATTCTAATTATTACAACAGAGCAGGACCAAGAAGCATTTGAGAGACTTTTAGGTAATGGATCCAAGTGGGGTATAAAATTAAGTTACAAAATTCAGAAATCTCCTAATGGATTAGCTGAAGCTTTTTTGATAGGGAAAAATTTTATTGGGAATTCTAATGTCGCTCTTATTCTTGGGGATAATATTTTTTATTCTCAAGGTTTAGAGAAATTGCTTACGAGTGCAGCTCAAAAGAAAAAAGGAGCAACAATATTTGGATATAAAGTGGCAAACCCTGAGTCTTATGGAGTTGCGCAAATTAATAGCAATAAGAAAGTCATTTCAATTGAAGAAAAACCTAAAAAACCG
>MDTG01021353.1_pt1 | contig 18023 bp, 12 predicted proteins | sample 811421 | NCBI WGS metagenome assembly MDTG01 (sample SAMN05326645, study PRJNA326480) | marine metagenome | isolation source: seawater | place: Pacific Ocean: South East | collected 2011 | reverse complement strand
GCTGCAGTAGGATTATCAGAAGCTGGTTTGAAAACGGCTTGTATATCTAAAGTATTTCCAACAAGAAGCCATACCTCTGCAGCACAGGGAGGAATTTCAGCAGCCTTAGGTAATATGGGCGAGGATGACTGGAGATGGCATATGTACGACACAGTTAAAGGTTCTGATTGGTTAGGCGATCAGGACGCAATTGAACACTTGTGTAAAGAGGCTCCTAAAGCAGTCATTGAATTAGAAAAATATGGTGTGCCTTTTAGTAGAACAAAAGATGGAAAAATTTATCAAAGACCTTTTGGAGGAATGACAAAAAATTATGGTAATGGAACTGTTCAAAGAACCTGTGCAGCAGCAGATAGAACCGGACATGCAATACTTCACACTTTATACGGTCAAGCATTAAAACATAACACTGAGTTTTTTATAGAGTATTTTGCCTTGGATTTAATAATGAAAAATGGAGAGTGCAAAGGATTAATTGCGTGGAATTTAAATGATGGCACTATTCATAGATTTAAATCACATATTACAATAATAGCTACTGGAGGTTATGGAAAAATTTATTACTCTGCTACATCTGCGCATACTTGTACGGGCGATGGCAATGGAATGGTACTAAGAGCTGGTCTCCCACTTCAAGATATGGAATTTGTACAGTTTCATCCGACTGGAATTTATGGAGTTGGATGTTTAATATCAGAAGGAGTAAGAGGAGAAGGTGGTTTTTTATTAAATTCTAAAGGTGAAAGATTTATGGAAAGATATGCTCCAAACGCAAAGGATTTGGCATCCAGAGATGTTGTGAGCAGATCTATTGCTGTTGAAATAAATGAAGGTAGAGGTGTTGGAAAAGAGAGAGACCATGTTCATTTACACTTAGACCACTTAGATCCAAAAGTAATCGAAGACAGATTACCAGGTATAGCTGAGTCAGCAAAAACCTTTTCAGGGGTTGATGTAACCAAAGATCCAATACCAGTTGTTCCAACAGTTCACTATAATATGGGAGGCATTCCTACAAATTATAAAGCAGAAGTATTGACTTTAAATGGTTCAGAAAAAACTGTTCCAGGGCTTATGGCTATCGGAGAAGCTGCTTGTGTATCAGTACACGGAGCTAATAGACTAGGTTCAAACTCTTTAATAGATCTTGTTGTATTTGGTAAGGCCGCAGCAAATAGAGCAGCTGAACTTGTTAAACCAAACACTCCTCACGGTGAAATATCGCAAAGTGAGACGGATAAATGTCTCGATAGATTCGATAAGATAAGAAATTCAAAAGGAGACAGCAAAACATCAGAATTAAGATTAGCTATGCAAAAAACTATGCAAAGCAAATGCGCAGTATTTAGAACTGAAAAAACATTAAAAGAAGGAGTTAATGAAATTAGAAAACCTTTCGAGGGATTAGAAGATATATCTGTTAAAGATAAATCACTGCTATTTAATACAGATCTTGTAGAGTCCTTAGAATTTGATAATCTCATTCGACAAGCAATGACTACAATGGACTCTGCTTATCACAGAAAAGAAAGTAGAGGCGCTCATGCCCGAGAAGATTTTGCTAAAAGGGATGATAAAAAATTTATGAAACACACATTGGCATGGCAAGATGGTAAAGAAGTTAAAGTAAAATATAGAGATGTACATGCAAGAACCTTAACTAATGATGTTCAATATTTTCCACCAAAGGAAAGAGTATACTAATGGCTGAATTTGCCCTTCCAAATAACTCAAAGATAGTTAAAGGCAAATTTTATCAAGATAAAACAGGATCTAAAAACTTAAAAATTGTTAATGTCTACAGATGGAATCCGGATGATGGACAAAATCCAAGAATAGATACTTTTGAGGTTGACATGGACAATTGCGGACCTAAAGTTTTAGACATACTTTTCAAAATAAAAAATGAAATTGACTCTTCACTGACTTTTAGACGGTCTTGTGCTCATGGAGTTTGTGGATCATGTGCAATGAATGTTGATGGAATTAATACCTTATCATGTATTAAATCTCACCAAGACATAAAAGGAGAACTAAATATTTATCCTTTACCACATTTAAAGGTTGTTAAAGATTTAATAGGTGACCTAAGTAATTTGTATAAACAATATGAGTCCATTCAACCTTGGTTAAAAACATCTAAAACAGATACAGAAAAAAATGAAATTTTACAGTCTCAAAATGAAAGATCTAAACTTGATGGATACTATGAGTGTATACTTTGTGCTTGCTGTTCCACTTCTTGCCCAAGTTATTGGTGGAACGGTGATAAATATTTAGGTCCAGCGGTATTACTCCAGGCTTATAGATGGATAAGTGATAGTCGAGATGAAGAAAAAAAAGAAAGATTAAAAAAAGTCGCTGATGAATTGAAACTATATAGATGCCACACTATTATGAATTGTACAAATTCATGTCCTAAGGGACTAAACCCTGCAAAAGCGATAGGCTCTATAAAAAAAATGCTTGCAACAAGCTAAAAGCTTATTTATTCAAAGGCTATGAAAATAATTGATCATTTCATTGATGGAAAAAAATATTCAGGAAACTCAAAAAGATTTTCATCTATTTATAATCCAGCTATAGGTGAAGAAACTGCAAAAGTAAGATTAGGTAGTGAAGAAGATCTAAATAAAGCAGTAGAAAATGCCCAAGAGGCATTTTTAACTTGGTCAAACATACCTCCGCTCCAAAGAGCTAGAATATTATTTAAGTTTAAGGAACTTATCGAGAAAAATTCCGATGAATTAATTAAGATAATTGTATCAGAGCATGGAAAAGTTTATGAAGACGCTAAAGGTTCTCTTACTAGAGGATTAGAGGTCGTTGAATATGCTTGTGGGATACCTCAATTGTTAAAAGGTGAGTTTACCGAAAATGTTGGAAAAAATGTTGATAGCTGGTCACTTAGACAGCCACTAGGAGTGTGCGCAGGAATAACTCCTTTTAATTTTCCGGCTATGGTTCCGATGTGGATGTTTCCTATGGCAATAGCATGTGGAAACACTTTTATTTTAAAGCCATCCGAAAAAGATCCATCATGCTCTTTAAGATTAGCTGAACTATTTCATGATGCAGGTCTACCAGAAGGTGTTTTAAATGTTGTTAATGGCGATAAAGAAGTTGTAGATGCAATTATAAAAAATAAAAATATAACCGCTGTAAGTTTTGTTGGATCGACTCCGATAGCTAAATATATTTATGAAAATTGTGCTAAAAATGAAAAAAGAGTTCAAGCACTAGGTGGAGCTAAAAATCACTGTGTTGTAATGCCAGACTGTGACCTTGACCAAGCAGTAAACGGATTAATGGGTGCAGCGTATGGTTCAGCTGGAGAGAGATGTATGGCTCAATCTGTTGCTGTCGCCGTTGGAAATATTGGAGATGATCTTGTAAAGCAACTAAAAACTAAGGTAGAAAATCTAAAAGTTGGTCCTGGAATGGATAAAAATTCAGAGATGGGTCCGCTAATAACTAAAGAACATCTAGAAAAAGTCAAAAGCTATGTGGATATTGGTATAAAAGAGGGTGCTGAACTGGTAGTAGATGGCAGAGATTTAAAGTTACAAGGATTTGAAAAAGGTTATTATATGGGCGGATGTCTTTTCGATAAAGTAAAAAAAAATATGAAAATTTACAAAGAGGAAATATTCGGACCAGTGTTATCGGTAGTAAGAACAAGAAATTTTGATGAAGCCCTTACTTTAGTAAATGATCATGAATTTGGAAACGGAGTAAGTATATTTACTAGAGATGGAGATGTAGGCAGATCTTTTTCAAGCAAAGCTAAAATAGGTATGGTGGGCATAAATATTCCTATTCCAGTACCAATGGCATTTCACAGTTTTGGAGGGTGGAAAAGATCTTTATTTGGGGATCAGCATATGCATGGTCCAGAAGGAGTAAGATTTTATACGAAGTTAAAAACAATAACTTCACGTTGGCCAGACGGATTAAAATCAGATCCTGAATTTGTAATGCCAACTATGAAATAAAGATGAAAAAAAAAATTACGTTAATTGGAGCCGGACAGATTGGTGGTACACTAGCACATTTAATTGCGGTGAAAGGCTTAGCCAATGTTGTATTATTTGATGTAGCAGAAGGTCTTGCTAAAGGCAAAGCTTTAGATATTGCTCAGTCTTCACCTATTGAGGGATTTAATATCAGTCTAAAAGGCACAAGTAGTTATGAAGATACTAAAAATTCTGATGTTATAATTATAACAGCTGGAGTGCCAAGAAAACCTGGGATGTCTAGAGATGATTTGCTAGGAATAAATCTCAAAATTATAAAAGAGGTAGCCCAAGGCATTAAAAAGACATCACCAAATGCTTTTGTAATATGTATAACTAATCCTTTAGATGTAATAGTAATGGCATTACAAAAATATTCTGGTTTACCAAAAAATAAAGTTGTTGGGATGGCTGGTATTCTAGACTCATCTAGATTTATTTATTTTCTGTCTGAAAAGTTAAACATTGAGGTGAATAAAATTAAATCATTTGTTTTAGGCGGACACGGCGATTCCATGGTTGCAATGCTTAACCATACGTTTGTTGAGGGAAAACCTATTCAAAATCTTATAAAGACAGGTAAATTGGCTGAAGAGGATTTGGAAAAATTAATTGATAGAACCAAAAAAGGGGGCGCTGAAATAGTTAAATTTTTAGAAAAAGGCTCAGCCTTCTATGCTCCTGCTGCTGCTGGAGTTGAGATGGCCGAAAGTTATTTAAAAGATTTAAAAAAAGAATTGCCCTGCGCAGCCTATATAAATGGAGAATACGGAGTAAAAGATATTTATGCTGGTGTTCCAGTAATTATTGGGAAAAATGGCGTTGAAAAAGTTATTGAAATAGCACTTTCACCTGAAGAGAAAAAACAATTTGATAATTCAATAAAAGCTGTGCAAGATTTGTTTGTGGCAGGAACAAAAATAGATAACAGTTTAAAATAATTTGAATATTTTAAAAAAAATAAATCAAAATGATTTCTTTGGAATAATAACAATTTCTTTATTTTCTCTTGGCGTAAATCAATTCTACGGAAATTTTGGGGTTTTTCCTCATGACAGCTTTTCTCATTTTGGAACAGCACATATGATTATGAATGGATTTCATCCATTTAAAGATTTTTGGATTGTATCTGGTCCATTTATTGATTATTTTCAAGCATTTTTATTTAAGTTATTTGGTACAAGTTGGACAGTATATGTGTTTCATGCCTCACTTACGAATTTACTTATTTCAGTTTCCACTTTCATATTGTTGAGAAATTTTAATCTTGAATTAAAAAAAAGTATTTTTTATTCATTATGCCTAAGTGTGCTTGCTTATCCTACAAGTGGAACACCTTTTGTAGATCATCACTCAGCATTTTTTTCATTAATTGGAATATATTTAATTTTAATTTGTATTAAAAATGAGTCAAAAAAAATTTGTTTTTTTATATCTTTATTTTTTCTTTTAGGTTTTTTTTCAAAACAAGTACCCTCAGCATATCTTGCAATTACAGTAATTCCTATTTTTCTTTCATACTTACTTTTAAATAAGAAAAATTATTTAGTATTACATTTTTTTTATGGTTGTTTATTTTTTGTATTTTTATTTCTTTTATTTGGTTTTATAAACGGTATTAGTTTCAAAGATTTTTTAGAACAATATATATTTTATCCTCAGTCTATTGCAAAAAGTAGATTTGAAAATATAAATATTTATTTATTTGGCATAATTGGTAATTTTAAATTTATTTTTATAAGTTTGCTTATATTAATTGTTATAAAAGCTAAAAATTTTACCATAAAAAATACAAAAAAATTAAATAAATTATTTAAAAGTAAAGATAATTTTATTTTACTTATCATATTGGTAAGTACTTTTGTATTTATATTCCACCAAGTTTTTACAAGAAATCAAATATTTATTTTTTTTCTGATACCTTTAATTTTAGGTATCGCCAGTATTTATATTAATCGTAAAATTTTAAACTATTTTGTTTTAGCATTATGTATGTTTACTACAATTAAGTATCACGAAAGATTTAATGAGAATAGAAAATTTCATGAATTACAAAATGTCAACTTAGAATTAGCAATTGATGCAAAGGCAATCGACAATCGTCTGTCAGGTTTAAATTGGATCACACCCCAATTTAGTAATGAACCATTAAAAGAAATAAAAAACATTAATGAAATAAAGATTATTCTTAAAAATGATAACAGAACAAAAATGGTTTTTGGAAACTACTCATTTTTGTCTGTAATTTTAGATCAAAACTTGTTTTATACAACTCGATGGCATGTGTTTGATGGTAGTGATTATCCACTGCCTCAAAATAAGCACTTTAGTAGTTATAAAAGAATTGCCAATCAATTAATTAGTGAAAATAAAATAAAAGTTATCTATTCATTAAAACCCGTAAAATCAAAAAATATTTACGATCTGATTAAAAGAGAATGTTTGAAAGAAAAGAAATTAAATGATTTTGTGATAAGATTTGAATTTAAAACTTGTTAGATATTAATTCAATTTTTTATAAAAATTGAGTATATAGTTGAGTCTTTCAATCGAAATTCAATTATCTTTTTAAAATTTTCAGGAACTTTATACTTGTTATTTCTATTCGAGTTCACTTCAGTAATATTATTAGAAAAAATAAATTCTGCTTGTTCAAAATCTTGACCTACTATATTTATTCTTTTTTTTTCAGAATTTTCGAACAAAACTAAACTTCTTTCTAAAGGAACCCAAGAAGCAACACCGATGTTTATTTTTCCCTCTTTTTTTAAAGCAAAAATTTCATTTAAAGATTTTTTGCCAGCTAGACCCCAATAATCTAATTCATATTTTTGGTGTATATCTTTACCAACCAATTTATTAAAATAAAAACTTTGAAAAGGATGTAATTTGTAAATTTCATAAAATAAGCTTATTAAAAATAAAGTTGAAGCTAAATAAATATATTTTTTAAACTGTTTAAAGAATTTCACGTTATAAGCTAATTGATATAAGCCGTTAGTTGCTAAATAAACTATAAAAATATTTAAGAAGTAAACTTGTCTCCAGCCGTTATATAGTACTGGATTGGAAATAATTAGATATATTAAAATAGCTGAGAAATTGAAAAAAATAAAAAAATCCCTCTTTTCAATTATATTAGACCATATATTGTTATCTTTTTTTTCATCTATCTTAACTAAATTATTTAGAAATTTCTTAAAACACAAAAAATAGCCTACAAAAAATAATAATAATATCATGATTGGCGTTGTTATTAAAATCCAGGTAGGTAAGTATATAAACGGTAAAGATGCCGAAGAAACATAATATCCATTGAATAAAAATTTTAATTCAATCACATAGTTTGAGAATACAGAAAAAGCTTTTACAAAATTAACTACTGGATTTTCCCACAGGTATGGCCATAAAATAATGGTAAATATAAAATATGATAAAATTAAAATAAAAACTTTTAATATCTTATTTATATCAACTTTTTTATCTAACATATCGAAAATTATGATTATCAAAGTTGAGATAGGTAAAAAAATTCCAATAATTCGTGAACTGGTTGCTATGGCACTGAACAATCCAAACAATAAAATATTTTTAAGACTAAATTTTTCTATTAATTTAAAACTGTAAAAAATTGCAATCGTTACTAATGATAAAAATATAATATCTTTATTGTTAAAAAAACTGTCACCAAATATCCTAGGTGAACCTATATAAAAAAATACACCAAATAAACTAATTATATTTTTACCAAACCTCTCCATCAGTATTCGAAGACAAAAAATGGAACTAACAAAGAAAACTAGAAAATTAAAAAGATGTCTTAAAAAAAAATAATCCTTCGAATCTTCGAAGCCCATTAAAGTCTCGATTAAGGCTAATGGTAAATCAAAAATTACACCATAAAATGGAAAATTATCAGGATTCGGTAAAGTGAAACCACTAATTAGTTTAAGTTTACTCTCTACAAGCAGTTTTGTTTCATTGAATGGTGTAAAATTTAAAACATAGTTAAGCCAATAGAATCCCGAGTGTCTTTGAAATTCTTCATCAGTAGTAATTCCATAATCCTTATAAATTAGCAAACCAAAGATAAAATATACAGAGAATAAAATAATTATAGAATAATTTAAAAAGTTGTTTGAACTAAATCGCATTTGATTGTATCTACTTAAATCAAATTTGAACTATTTTACAAGTAAATTATATGAATATACATGAACACCAAGCTAAAAAATTACTTTCCGAGTTTGGAGCTCCAGTATCAAAAGGAATTGTAATATTCAATTTGGATGAAATAGACAAAAAAATAGATAACTTAAAATCAAACCATTTTGTTCTGAAAGCTCAAATACATGCTGGCGGAAGAGGAAAAGCCGGCGGTGTTAAATTGGTCAAAAATATTAGTGAACTTAAAAAAGAAGCGGAAAATTTACTTGGAAAAAAATTGGTAACTCCTCAAACAGGCCCCAATGGTAAAATTGTAAAAAGATTATATATTGAAGAAGCATCAGATATTTTAAATGAGTATTACTTATCTTGTCTAGTAGATAGGCAAAGTTCAAAAATTGCTTTTATTAGTTCAAGAGAAGGGGGAATGGATATAGAAAAAGTAGCTTCAGAATATCCTGAAAAAATATTTACTACTAAAGTCGATATCACTGAAAATCTTAAAGATAATGACATTGAAAAAGTAATTAAACCTTTTCAATTAAATAATTCTCAAAAAAAAGAGGGTTTTAAATTAATTAACTCAATATATAAAACTTTAATTGCAAAAGATGCTAGTTTAATTGAAATCAATCCATTAATTATAACAAAACAAGATAAAATAATTTGTTTGGATGCTAAAATTAATTTTGATGATAATGCATTATTTAGAAGACCAGAAATATTAGAATTGAGAGATTTAAATGAGGAAGATCCAAAAGAAATTGAGGCTAGTAAGCATGATTTGGCGTATATAAAACTTGATGGTAATATTGGCTGCATGGTTAATGGTGCAGGTTTAGCCATGGCTACGATGGATATAATTAAATTATATGGCAAAGAACCAGCTAATTTTTTAGATGTGGGTGGAGGCGCCTCAAAAGAAAAAGTTTCAGCTGCTTTTAAACTTATTCTTTCAGATAAAAATGTAAAGGGGATTTTAATAAATATATTCGGCGGTATCATGAGATGTGACGTACTAGCTCAAGGAGTCGTTGAGGCTGCTAAAGAAACAAAATTAAGTATACCTTTAGTAGTTAGATTAGCAGGCACGAATTATATTCAGGGAAAAAAAATTTTAGACGAGTCAGATTTAAAAATCTTATCTGCTTCTGACCTAAATGATGCAGCAAAAAAAATTGTTGAAGCAATAAAATAGATGTCAATTTTAGTTAATAGAAATACAAAAGTTATTTGCCAAGGATTTACTGGTTCACATGGAACTTTCCACTCAGAACAAGCCATTAAATACGGTACAAAATTAGTTGGTGGAGTCACACCAAAAAAAGGTGGTCAAACACATCTCGGACTTCCAGTTTTTAATACAGTTCAAGAAGCAAAAAACAGCACTAATGCGACTGCGTCAATGATTTATGTTCCTCCAAAATTTGCTGCCTCCGCAATTATTGAAGCCATAAACGCAGAAATCGAACTTATTGTTTGTATTACAGAAGGAATACCAGTCATGGATATGATAAACGTAAAAAAGATTTTAAAAAACAGTAAAAGCAGATTAATAGGACCTAACTGTCCAGGAATAATAACTCCTGATGAATGTAAAATTGGAATTATGCCTGGCAATATACATAAAAAAGGAACTGTCGGTATTGTTTCTAGATCTGGAACATTAACCTACGAAGCTGTGGCACAAACAACATTTAATGGACTAGGCCAGTCTACCTGTATTGGTATAGGAGGTGATCCAATTAATGGAACTAATTTCATTGATTGCTTAGAATTATTTTTAAAAGATGATCTTACAAAGTCCATAGTAATGATCGGGGAAATTGGAGGCACTTCAGAGGAAGAAGCATCTGAATTTATTAAAAAGTCAAAAGTAAAAAAACCTATGGTTGGATTTGTGGCTGGTTTGACCGCACCGCCAGGTAGACGCATGGGACATGCAGGAGCCATAATTTCTGGAGGCAAAGGTGGAGCAAATGATAAGATCGAAATCATGAGATCTGCAGGGATTACTATTTCTAAATCTCCAGCAGATATCGGTAAAACACTTTTTGAAAAACTTAAGGCTTGATTTCTAGAAATTTGTGATATTATAAATCATTAATGTCTGTTGATAAGGATAATCAAACCTACAAAAAAACCTCGTTTTTAACAGGAGTAAATAGCGACTATATTGAGGAATATTACGCACTTTATCTTCAAAACCCAAAGCTATTAACTAAAGATTGGATTGAATTTTTTGACGGTTTAAAAGAGGACTCCAATAACATTATACAAAATATTAAAGGACCAAGTTGGAATCCTAAAAAGATTAAAACATTAAAGAATGTTCAAATTCAAAAAACTCAAATTAAGGAAGAGTTTACTGAGCTAACATCAATTAAACAGGCCTCAACTGATTCAGTTAGAGCTATAATGTTAATAAGAGCTTATAGAATTAGAGGACATTTAATCGCAAACTTAGACCCATTGAAACTACAAAAAAAAGAGGAACATCCAGAGCTTAAACCAGAGACTTATGGATTTAAAAAAAAAGATTATGACAGAAAAATATTTTTAGATGGGGTACTTGGTCTTCAATATGGAAACTTAAATGAAATTTTAACAATATTAAAAAAAACATATTGTTCAACAATTGGATATGAATTTATGCACATGAGTGATCCTGAGGAAAAAGCTTGGGTTCGTAACAGAATAGAAGGTCCTGAAAAAAATATTTCTTTTACAGATAACGGGAAGAAAGCTATTCTTAATAAAATTATTGAAGCTGAGGGTTTCGAAAAATATCTACAAGTAAAATTTGTGGGCACGAAGAGATTTGGTCTAGACGGAGGAGAATCATTGATACCTGCTTTAGAACAAATTATCAAAAAAGGTGGAAATTTAGGTGTTAAAGAAATCAAAATTGGAATGCCCCATAGAGGTAGACTTAATGTTCTAGCTAATGTAATGGGAAAGTCTTATCAAGCAATATTTAGTGAATTTTTTGGAAAAGGGATTTCTGCAAAAGAAGATTTTGAGGGAGATGTTAAGTATCATTTAGGAGCTTCTTCAAATAGAGAATTTGATGGCAACGTTGTACACATAAGCTTAACAGATAATCCATCCCACTTAGAAGCTGTAAATCCTGTAGTTCTTGGTCAAGTGAGAGCAAAACAATTTTTTCATAATGATCCTAGTCGAAAATCAGTTGTACCGGTTTTAATACATGGTGATGCTGCATTTGCGGGTCAAGGAGTTGTTGCCGAATGTTTTGCTATGTCAGGGCTGCCAGGTCACAATATTGGGGGAACAATTCATTTAATTGTGAATAACCAAATTGGTTTTACAACGGCCCCGAGATTTGCAAGATCATCTCCCTATCCTTCAGACGTTGCGAAATTATCTCAAGCTCCGATCTTCCACGTAAATGGAGATGACCCCGAGGCAGTAGTTCATTGTGCAAAAATAGCAACAGAATTTAGACAGAAATTTAACCGGGATGTTGTCATTGATATGGTTTGTTACAGAAGGTTTGGACACAACGAAGGTGACGAACCATCATTTACTCAACCAATAATGTATAAAAAAATAAGATCACATCCAACAACATTAAGTATTTATGGTAAAAAAATTTCATCAGAGGGTTTGTTTGAAGAAGCCCAAATAGATAGAAAAAAACACGACTTTAAAAAATTTTTAGAAAATGAGTTCAACTCCTCTAAAAATTATAAATCTGAGCTGAAATGGTTTGATGGAGTCTGGTCAAGATTTAAACCAGGACTAGGGAAAGACAAAAGAGGTGTAAGCGGAGTAGATAAAAAAAAAAATAATTGAGGTAGGAAAAAAAATATCAGAAATACCAAAAGATTTTAGCATTCACAAAACTTTAATCAAGATACTAGAACAAAAACAAAAAATGTTTACAGAGGGTGCACCAATCGACTGGTCAACCGCAGAGTCCTTAGCTTTTGGTACTTTGTTATTAGATGGTTTCTCAGTTAGATTATCTGGACAAGACTCTGCAAGAGGTACATTTAGCCAAAGGCATTCTGTATTAAGGAATCAAGAAAATCATGAGAGATATATCCCCTTAAATAATTTAGGAAAGAAACAGAAAAAATTTGAAATTATCGATAGTTTACTTTCAGAGTTAGCTGTGCTGGGATTTGAATTTGGTTATTCTTTATCAGAACCTGAGACCTTGGTATTATGGGAAGCCCAATTTGGAGATTTCGCTAATGGTGCTCAAATAATTATAGATCAATTTATTACTTCCGGAGAGACTAAATGGGGAAGAGCAAGTGGTTTAGTTCTATTGCTTCCACACGGATATGAAGGTCAAGGACCAGAACATTCCTCTGCTAGGCTAGAAAGATTTTTACAGATGTGCGCTGGGGAAAATATACAAGTAGTGAATTGTACAACACCTGCAAACTATTTCCATGCTTTAAGAAGACAAATGCATAGAGCATTTAGAAAACCATTAGTTGTTATGACACCAAAATCTTTATTAAGAAATAAAAGATGTGTCTCATCAATTGATGATTTCTCAAAAAAAAATAGTTTTCATAGAGTTCTAGAGGATCATGCCTATTTAAAAAATTCAAAAATAATAGAATTAAAAGACGATAATAATATCAAAAAGGTTGTTATATGCTCAGGTAAAATTTATTTCGATTTATTAGAGGCTAGAGAGAAATCTAAAAATAATAGGGTTGTATTTGTAAGAATAGAGCAATTGTATCCTTTTCCAGCAAAAACATTAGCAAAAATTTTGAAAAGATATGAAAATGCAGAGTTTATTTGGTGTCAAGAAGAGCCCAAAAATATGGGTGCATGGAACACTGTAAGAAACTATATTGATAGGACGCTTGAAATTATTGAATTTAAAAAAACAAGAGTTAAATATGTTGGAAGAAGTGCCTCATCCACAACTGCGACTGGAAATTATAATAAACATCTTGCAGAACAAAAAAAAATAATGGAAAAGGTTGTTAGGAACTGAATCAATGTCTGAAAAAATTGTTGTACCTACTTTAGGAGAATCGGTTACTGAAGCAACAGTAGCTAAATGGCTAAAAAACAAAGGAGATAAAGTTTCATCCGACGAACCTCTGGTAGAATTAGAAACTGACAAAGTCAATGTCGAAGTTCCATCCCCATCAAATGGAGTCTTAGAAAATATATCTGTAAGGGAGGGAGAAACTGTGAACGTAGGAGCTTTATTGGGGTTAATTTCTAAAAAAAAATCAGTAAATATAAGTTCTGAAAATAATCAAAATGAAAAGCATTATACCCCTCCTAAATTGGAAGAAAGCAAGCCAAACAAAATTGTAAATAAATCTGAAAGTATTAAAATTGAAAAAAACAAATCAGCTGAACCTCTAATATTAGAGGAAAACAGCAATCTTAAAGTTTTTGACGACAAACCACTAGTTCTAGAAGAGGAGCCTCTTGTTCTTGATACAGAACACAGTAGTAATTTGGAAGTAAAATATAAAAAAGAAAGTCAGAAAAATATTCGAGTTTCACCAGCTGCAAGAAAAATAGCTGAAGAAAAAAAAATTGATGTTCAAACAATTAAAGGAAGTGGAAAAAATGGCATAATTTTAAAAGAGGACGTAATGAACCTAATGGGAGTCAAACCTGCTCCTTCAGAAAGAAGAAAAGCCCACGGTCCTGAGGAAAGAATAAAAATGACGAGGCTAAGACTTACAATAGCTAAAAGGTTAAAAGAAGCACAAGAAAATGCTGCAATGCTTACAACATTCAATGAAGTTAATATGCATGAAGTAATTAAAATGAGAAATGATTATAAAGAAGAATTTCAAAAAAAATATTCTGTCAAACTAGGATTTATGTCTTTTTTTGTTAAAGCATGTATAATTGGTCTAAAAAATTATCCCGCAATTAATGCTGAAATTCAAGGCGATGAAATAGTTTATAAAAATTACTATAATATCAGTATAGCTGTCGGAACCGATAGAGGTCTCGTTGTGCCTGTCGTTAGAAATTCCGATGAGCTATCTTTTGCAGATATCGAGAGAAATATAAGTACTTTGGGGCAAAAAGCTAAAGATGGAAAAATTACTATTGAAGATCTCCAGGGAGGCACATTCACAATTACTAACGGGGGAATTTATGGATCTATGTTATCTACACCAATTTTAAACCCACCTCAATCTGCAGTTCTTGGTATGCACAATATTGTAGAGAGACCAGTAGTTGAAAATGGGGAAATAAAGATTAGACCAGTAATGTATTTAGCACTATCTTACGATCATAGAATTATTGATGGAAAAGAAGCGGTTTCATTTTTGAAGATAGTAAAAGACTCTTTAGAACAACCTAAGCGACTATTTTTAAATCTTTAATCATGAGTGATAATTTTGATGTAATTGTAATCGGAGGCGGGCCAGGTGGTTACGTTTGCGCTATTAGATCAGCACAACTAGGTCTTAAAGTTGCATGTGTGGAGAGCAGAGGAACTCTTGGTGGAACTTGCCTTAATGTAGGCTGTATACCTTCTAAAAGTTTGTTAAACCTTTCTGAAAATTTTAATAAAGCTAAAAAAGACTTTTTTAACCAAGGAATAGAGGTTTCAGACGTGAAACTAAATGTAGAAAAAATGATGAAAAATAAAAACAAATCTGTTCAAGTCTTAACAAAGGGCATTGAGTTTCTTTTCAAAAAAAATAAAGTTACATACATAAAAGGTAAAGGAGTTATATTTTCTTCCTCAAGTGTAGTTGTTTATGATCAAGGAAAAAAAAATTCATATGAAGCAAAAAATATTGTTATAGCTACTGGGTCTGCACCAACTTCATTACCTGGAGTTAATATTGATGAAAAAAATATTATATCTTCAACAGGTGCACTTTCATTAAAGTCTGTACCTAAATCGTTGTTGGTAATCGGTGGAGGATATATTGGATTAGAAATGGGCTCTGTATGGAAACGATTAGGTGCGGAAGTGACTATAATTGAGAATCTTCCATATATAACACCTGGTATGGATAGAGAAATATCTAATGAATTTCAAAAAATATTAACAAAACAAGGAATTAAATTTAAACTAAACTCCAAAGTTTTATCTGTTCAGGATTTAGGCTTAGAGGTAAAAGTTGAATATCAAAGTAATGAAAAAAATACTAAAGAGTCAATTAAAATTGAAAAAACTTTAATTGCAGTAGGAAGAAAACCATATACAGAGGGGCTTAACCTCTCAAAAATAGGAGTTAAAAAAGACGAAAAAGGAAGAATAAAAGTTAATAATCAATTTCAAACCAACGTAAAAAATATCTATGCAATTGGAGATGTAATAGATGGTCCAATGCTTGCCCACAAAGCAGAAGAAGAAGGTATAGCAGTCGCCGAGTCACTTGCTGGCCAATCTGGTCACGTAAATTATGATGTTATACCTGGAGTTATTTATACTTCCCCAGAAGTTGCATATGTTGGCAAATCAGAGGAGCAATTAAAAAAAGAAGGGGTATCTTATAAGGTTGGAAAATTTCCCTTTTTGGCAAATTCAAGAGCTAAAGTTAATAACGAAACAGAAGGTTTCGTAAAGATTTTAGCCGACAGTGTATCCGATCGTGTTTTAGGGGTGCATATTATTGGACCTCATTGTGGAGATATGATTGCAGAAATGGCTTTAGCAATGGAATTTGGTGCAAGTGCAGAAGATATAGCGCGAACATGTCATGCTCATCCAACTCACACTGAAGCTATTAAAGAGGCTGCGTTAGCCGTGGATAAAAGACCAATTCATTTTTGATTGGTAAATAATTAATTAAGAGAAATTTATGGAAGTGCCTGTTCTACTACCGAGGGTTTTTAATTATCCATTTACCTATATTTATAATTCTAAAAAGATTAAAACTCTAAATCAAGGTGATATTGTTCTTGTCCCATTTGGTAAAAAAAAAGAAATTGGAGTTGTATGGGACAAAATCCATATTGTTGAAAAAAAAATTAAACTTAGACAAGTAGAAAAAAAAATTACTAATATTCGCTTAAACAAAAAAATTATAAAATTTATAAACTGGTTTTCTATCTATAATCTTGTTCCAAAAGGTATGATTTTAAAAATGTGCTTGGGAAATTTAAAAAGCTTTGATGAAATAAAAACAAAAAAAAAAATTAAAAATAAATTAAAAAAAAAGAATTATATTCTTAATTTCGAACAAAAAAGTGCACTGGGTGATCTTACCAGTTCAGGAAATAAATTTAATGTCTCAGTTTTATTAGGCCTCACAGGCTCTGGAAAAACAATTGTTTATTTTGAAAGAATAAGGAAGTTAGTAGAAAAAAATAAACAAGCTTTAATACTTATACCAGAAATATTTCTTACCACACAGTTTAAAAGCAGATTTAAATTATTTTTTGGTTACGAGCCACCTATTTGGCATTCAAAAATAAGTTTAAATAAAAAGAGAGATATTTGGCAATCAGTAGCAAAAAACAAAATTAAAATAGTTTTGGGTGCTAGATCATCGTTATTTTTACCTTTTAAAAATTTAGGACTGATAATCGTAGATGAAGAACATGACTCATCTTATAAACAAGAAGAAGGTGTAATATATAATGCAAGAGATATGGCGATATCAAGAGCATTTATAGAAAATATTCCAATTCATCTTGTTACTTCTATACCCTCTTTAGAGACATATAATAATATAAAAAATCAAAAATATCGTAAAACTGAATTGAAAAATAGATATGAAAACTATCCACTACCTAAAACAAAAGTTATAAATTTAAATCTCGAAAATCTAAGTAAAAAATCTATTTCAAATAATACAATTGAAATAGTTGAAAAATATCTTAAAAAAAAAAATCAAATACTTTTTTTTTTAAATAGAAGAGGTTATGCACCTTATCTTATTTGTAAAAAATGTGGTTATAGGCATACGTGTCCCAATTGTTCAATTTATTTAACATTTCATAAAATTTTAAATAAGATTATTTGTCATCATTGCGGTTATCAAAACACTTCTAAAAGAAATTGCAAAGATAAAGAATCATTTTGTGATTTTTCTATGTATGGACCCGGCGTCGAGAAAGTATATGAAGAATTAAGAAATATTTTTCCTGATAAGATAATTAAAATATTTTCGAGTGATTACCTTAATAAAAAAAAGAATTCTGAAAATCTTATAAATGACATTATTGAAGAAAAAATTGATATTTTAGTTGGCACTCAAATGATATCTAAAGGTTTTAACTTTCCCAAATTAAACTGTATAGTAGTTGTTGATGCAGATTTTACTGGAAAAGGTTATGATTTAAGAACTACAGAAAAAAATATTCAACTTTATAATCAATTAAGCGGAAGAGCAGGAAGGTTTTCAAAAGACTCTATTATTATATATCAAACAATTAATCCAAATAATAAAGTACTAGAAAACATTCTAGAAAATAAAATAGAGAATTTTTTTTTAAATGAATTAAAAATTAGGAAAGAAAATAATCTTCCCCCGTATTTTAGACTAATTGCTCTAATTATTTCTGCACATAGTAAGGAAAATAGTTTCCAAGGTGCGTTAGAAATAAAGAAAAAAATTGAAAAATTAAATGATATTCAAATTCTTGGACCTGTTGACTCGCCTATTTTTAAGAAAAACAAAAAATATAGGACAAGGTTATTAATAAAGTCTGAAAGCAGTAATATTTACCAAAGATATCTGGCAAAAATTTTAGAAAATCTCAAAATATCCAGGAAAATTAAACTCACAGTTGATGTAGATCCAATAAATTTCACATAATTTAATATATCATCTTGAAGGGCCTATTAAGCTATGCTAGGACCATTTATTTCTTAACTAATTCTTAAACAGGATTGAAATTGAG
>MDTG01074176.1_pt1 | contig 18026 bp, 13 predicted proteins | sample 811421 | NCBI WGS metagenome assembly MDTG01 (sample SAMN05326645, study PRJNA326480) | marine metagenome | isolation source: seawater | place: Pacific Ocean: South East | collected 2011 | reverse complement strand
ATCTAAATCTTTGTGACATGATCATTGATGAAAGAACTGAAGAGTTTAATACAAAGTCAATTTTTATCGGAGATAGAATAATTGGGATAATCTCTTTTTATGATTCAGAAGAGATATATTATAGACAAATCTTCAGTCTAAATTATCTGCAAAATGATTCTTCTATTGATGCTGATACCATCTCTTCATTTTCCAAGTGTGTTCCAGTTATTAAAAAAAAATCATTGTATTTATCCAGAATTGCTATTTCAGAAGATTTTCAAGGGAAGGGATATTCAACAAAAATCTTAAAACATTTTGAGAGAGAAGCTAGAAATAAAGGCTACAGCTTCATATCTCTTCACGTACACTTTTCTAATAAGAAAGCAATATCAATATATAAAAAATATGGTTTTCACACAGAGAGCAATGACTACGACTATTTTATATTGCTAAAAGAGATTTAGTGATAATATCTCCCATAAGAGGAGGTATGTATGCACAATTCCGAAATTTTTAAGAAAATTAAAATGATTTTTTCTGATATCTTGCGATGCGACGAGGCTGATATTAATGAAAATTCAAGTGCTGATGAGATTGATCAATGGGATTCTCTTGCCCATATTAAACTGATATTAGAGATCGAGCGTCAATTTGATATTAAATTTTCACTTGGTGAGTTACAGAATTTAAAAAACATAAAAGGCTTAATAAGTTTAGTAGAGTCAAAAATATAGCATGTCAATTGAATCAATTATCGATAAATTTCTCAGTAACATTCCTGAAATTTACGATGTTAATGGAGTCCTTATAACAGAAGACAGATTTCTATCTGAATATCACTCCCTGAAAAGATATTTGTTATGCAATTTTGAGGATGACTCAATATTAGCTTTACAGTTTGAGAAAGATTACAGATATGTGTTGAGTATATTGGTTTGTATGGAAATTGGTTTAACCTATGTTCCTTTGCATATTGATTTTCCAGAAAATAGAATCAATCAAATAAAACAAATATCTGGCTTTGATGAACTTTTAAACTATGATTCATTTGAAGAAATCATGAGAAATGAGAGTAAGGGTAGTCCAAAAAAAAGTTTCAGTATAAATAAGAAAAAAATACTTTATATAATGTTTACATCTGGAAGCACCGGAGAGCCAAAGGGTGTGGAGATAAAGCGTGAATCATACCTTAACTTTCTATATTGGCTTGATAGTTATTTTGACGTTAATGAAAATGATACTATATTAAATACAACAGAGTTTACGTTCGATGTTTCGCTTGTAGACATAGGTTTGCTCATAGTCAAACAAGCAAAAATGATATTTTCAGGCTTTCAGGATGACTTATTTAGACTGGTATCTGAAATTGAAAGTTATAAAATAACTACTATTGCTACAGTTCCGAATAATTTTTCAATGATTTTAGTTGACGAGTTGATTGATAGGATTGATTTATCAAGTTTAAAGTATGCTCTTATTGCTGGCTCGAAGTTCCCACTTAGCTTGCATGAAAAATTCAATAAATATCTAAAAGGATTGCAGGTATATAATTGTTTCGGACCAACGGAGTTCACAATTTATTGTCTTGCGAAGAAATTGAACAGCTCAGATTCTGATATCTCAAAAAATACTGTTTCGATAGGTAAGGCCATTTTAAATACTAAATTCAAAATAATTGATGATGAGTTAAATGAAGTTTCTCAAGGTGAAAACGGCGAATTAGTTGTCAGTGGAATTCAATTAATGAAAGGTTACAAGAATAATCCCATTAAAACTGATGAGGCTATTTTAGAAATTGGTAATGAATTATATTATCGAACAGGCGATGTAGCTTTTTTTGATGTCAATGGCAACTGTTATATCGTCGGGCGAAAAGACGATACAATAAAAGTTTCCGGATTTAGAGTGAATTTATCAGATGTAGACAGCTATATTCATAAGTTTGAGTATGTAAAGGACAGTGTAACTATCTGTATAGAGTATGAAGATAAACCAAATTTCCTCGTAAGTTTTATAGCTTTGGATAAAACTTCACCAATCAACATCACTAAAATTAGGAAAGATTTAAAACTTCACTTACCATCTTTTCAGATTCCAAAATATATAGAAATGATTAAAGAGTTTCCTGTAAATCACTCAGGTAAGGTATGTAAGAAAACTCTAAAAAATGAATTTTTAAAAAAATATGGTCTTTAGCAGTCTGGAGTTTATTTTTATTTTTTTCCCTGCAGTTTTTGCAGGTTATTTTTTTTTAAATAAATACAAACTTGTTCTATTATCAAAGATTTGGTTAATTCTCTCCTCCCTATTTTTTTATAGTTATTGGAATGTCAATTACTTACCTTTGATATTGTCATCAGTATTAGTAAATTTCATAATTTCTAGGGTACTCACAGAATATGAATATTATGAAAGAATATTTTTTTCAAAGAAGAGTATTTTGTTAGTCGGGATTTTATTTAATCTTTCATTGCTTGGATATTTCAAGTATATGGATTTTTTCATAACTAATATGAATTATCTTGTTGGTTCCGACATAGAACTTTTAAATTATGCGTTACCTCTAGCAATTAGCTTTTTTACGTTGCAGCAAATAGCTTTTATTATTGACTCATATGAAAACCTCGTCAAAGAGAGAAATTTTATTAACTACTCTTTATTCGTAACATTTTTTCCACAATTGATTGCAGGTCCTATTGTTCATCATAAAGGCATGATGCCCCAATTTGAATCCTTAAAATCTAAGATATTTAATAAATCAAACATAAAACTGGGTTTTTTTATTTTTTCAATTGGTGCTTTCAAAAAAATAGTTCTTGCTGACACTTTTGCTGTTTGGAGTGATTTAGGTTTTTCGAATTCTGATTCATTAACCTTTCTTCAAGCATGGATTACATCTTTATCATATAGCTTTCAGCTTTATTTCGATTTTAGTGGATATACTGATATGGCCATTGGATTAGCATGTATGTTTAATATTTCTATTCCACATAATTTCAATTCACCATTTAAAGCCACAAATATTATTGATTTTTGGAAAAGATGGCATATGACACTAACCAATTTTATCGCTTCATATATTTATACACCATTATTGATGTCATTTAAAAAAATAAATTTATTTAATGCAATGTTAACAACATTTATTACAATGCAAATAGCTGGTATTTGGCATGGCGCAGAATGGAAATATATTGTATTTGGAACTCTTCACAGCTCAGCACTGGTGCTAAACCATCTATGGAAATCTTATAAATTTAAAATTAACAAAATTTTAGGGTGGCTGATAACATTTTTATTTGTGAGTATTACTTTTACAATATTTAGAGGCGATGATCTATACCAATCATTCAATATAATTAAAACAATGTTTGGTTTTACAGAGTTTAATCTTGCTTTAGAAGGTATAGAAATTTTGAATATATTCTATTTGATCGCCTCATTAATTTTTGTTTTGATCTCAAAAAATACGTTACATTATATAAATATACGGAAGTATAATATTTCTTTCGCTCTTTTCTTATTTTTCATGGCAGTCCTGCAGATGAATCTTATGTTGATAAGTGATGATGATTTATCGAAATTTATATATTTTAATTTCTAGGTATTTTTATGAAAAATATATATAGATTCATCATAATCGGATTTTTATCACTAATAGGGTTTGAATTATTTCTCAAATTTTCGCCATTTTCATATGGAATCACACCCATGACATACGATAAAGATATAGGTATGTGGCACAAAAAGGATTTCTCAAATTTTATCATTCAGAGTTGCTACAAAACGAAATACTTTTTTGATCAAGAAGGCAGATTAAAAAATAATTATCAATACAACGACAGTAAAAAAAATATAATCATTATTGGAGATTCTAATATAGAAGCACTCATGGTCAAAAGTGAGAATATAATTCACAACAGTTTACATGATGAAATAGATGGAAAATATAATGTATTGAATTATGGTTTGTCAGGAACTGGTCCGACGCAACATCTAGAAATTATTAATAAGAAAATTGACTTGACTAAAGTTATTCATTTGATTCATTTCGTTTTCATAGAGAATGATTTAAGTGACGGTAATCCAGAAAACTTTGATGGCACTAATAGGCCAAAAGTACATCTTAAATTTAAAGATTTAGATCATTATGAGCTCATAAATCCAAAGAAATATGACTTAAAAGAAAAATTGAGAGATTTTTTAGGTAATTTTGAAATATATGTTTATATGAAAAAAACTTTTACTTATTACAAAAGAAAAATAAATAGTTACAAAAATATAGAGAATAAAAGTAATATCTCAAAGTCAGAAAATAGTTCTGAATTATCAGATCAGGAATACGAATGGAATCAATTGAAAGGCTCTTTATATCAAATAAATAAAATTTCAGAAAAAAATAATTTTCGATATGATGTTGTGTTTCTATCTGAATCTGAAGATAAAGGGAATATAAATTTTACACTGAAATTTAAAGAGTTTTTAGATATGCAAAATATTAATAATTTAAATATCCTTCATTTTCTTAATGAGTTAAAAACAAAACAAAAGTTGGATTTTGAATGTGATAGTCATTGGAATGATGACGTTCACAGGAATGTGGCAAGATATTTAAACGAAGAATTAGATATATAAAAAGATAATTTCTTGCATCTTTAAATTATTAGTCAAATAAATCTTTATGATGGAATTAAGAAAGATTTAGTAGTCAAATTCAAAATGTTTCTCTAGCTGAGCAACTGAAAACATATTATCTCTCAGTGTTGAAACATGCCTGTTAGTTTTTGTTTTATCGATTTCATCCAAAAGAGGCTTTAACTCAAAAAAGTGATTCAATATTTTTGAGTTCAATATTTCATTTTGAATCATTTCGGATGATTGGGTGTATTCCTTAATTTTATTGGTAAGGCTAAACCCACCTTTAGTTTTTCTCCAGCGAATATTAGCAGAAATTGTTTTCGGCATAACGCTACGCAATGTATATTTATTATAACCCTTATTGAATGTGTCTGACTGACTTAAATTCATATATTTTGCCAGTCTATAATCTAATAACGGGGATCTAGATTCAATCGAATGAGCCATAGACGCTCTATCTGTAATGACTAGGTAGTTCGCCAACATTTGATCCAATGAATTTACTTGCATTTCCTTTGGCGAGAGTAATCTACTGATATCGCAGACCTCAAAAACTTGTTCTATTTCGGAGGCGTAATTAAAATTTGAGTACTTATTGAATAATTTTCCTCTATATTCTCTGGTTATTTCATCGACGAAGAGATTTGGGTTGAACATCCTTAATAAAAACAAAATATACCTTTTTAAGAGATTAATGCCTCTCAATTTTTGATTAAGATTTGCCTGGTGAAAGAAACGCAGAGCAGACTTAAATTTCTTTGCTTTAAGTAAGTTAAGTTCGAGCCCTCTGAGATAACCAGGATATCCTCCAAAAACCTCGTCACCTCCAGTGCCATCAATAAGAACCTTGACTCCATCTCTTTTCATTTGTTCGCAAATAATATACAGAGGAATAGCAACTATTCCGAAGTTAATCGGAATTTCAAAATTTTTTATAAGAGCTGAAGTAATCCTCTCGTAATTTTGATCATTTAGATCAAGGCTTACTTCCTCTAAGGGAGTATTCAGACTTCTTGCAATTTCTCTAGCATAAATTAAATCGGATTCATGATCTGCAAGCGTATAAAATTTAATGTTCGTTTTATTATTTTCCGCAACAAAGGCTGAAATTAATGAGCTATCTACACCACCTGATAACAAAATTCCAATTGGGACGTCTGAGCGAAGTCTAAGATTAATAGAGGAGCGAAGATCTTCAACAATCATATCTTTATCGCAATTGTTGCCGATATATTTGTTTATAGCATTTTTTCGAAATGTCCTGAAAGTATGGCTATTTAAGTCAAATTTTAACTCTCCCCCAGGAAGCACGCTAAAAATATCCTTATAAAAAGTTTCCCCGGTACTAAAATTCACCCACTTTTTATTCATTAGAAAAGCTAAGAGATATTTTTCATTAACTTTTCGTTTCCTATTTAGGATATGAAAAATTGATTTATAATCTGAGGAGGCTATAAAATTTTCATCGTCTGAGAAATACAATAATGGTTTTTTGCCATATCTATCTCTGGAAAAAACAATTTCATTTGTAACTTTATTTATATAAGCAAAAGCCCACATCCCATTCAGTTTCTCTAAATTTTCTGTGCCATTAATTGATACCCAATTTAGAAGAACTTCAGCATCACCATCAGACCTGAATTCAATGCCATCTTTATTTTTTAATTCCTCTCTTAGTTCAACATAATTGTATATTTCACCATTAAAAGCTATGAGTTTATTATTGTCTTGTGACGCCATAGGTTGGTCACTTCTATTGCTCAAATCAATTATGGAAAGTCGATTATGAGCGATTCCGAACTTGATATTTTTATGATTTTTTTTGTTATTTCCTGGATCAGGATGAACTTCCTCAAACTGATCATTGTAAAATAAAGATCTAGTCCTATCTGGTCCACGATGCCTCTGAAGGGATATTGCCTCATTAAGAATATTTGGATTTATTTCACCTTTTTTGTTTATCCAAATAATGATTCCACACATTTTTTTTAATCCTTTCAAGTAAACTAAGGCATAAAATAAAGTATAAATTTTTGCAGCAGTTTTATAAGTCTGATTATTCAGAGTCAAATGTTAACATAATTCGTTTTTAATCAGATATTTAGAAATAATGAACTAAAGATCATATTTTGAGTCATAAATTAAAAATATTACCTCACTAATATCATAATAATAACTGATCTTTTGATATTATTAATCACAAAAGAGATAAAATTCATTCTTATGGCATTCAAAAAAAATTAAAAAAAGAAAAATAGAACATAAAGAATCTGATGAAGTCTAAAAATATATATGCAGCAATTATATCTGTTTTATCTAATATCATAATTTTTACGAATTTTGCCGAAAGCAGAGAGCTTCGCTATGATTTCCATTGGCTTTTGGTCCCTGTTGCCGAACTATCAATAAATTTAGATCAACCTCTCTCAATAGAAAAAGAAATAAACTTTACTCAAATAAAATTTAAAATTAATACAAAAGGACCATTGAAATTATATAGGAACTATCTCACTGAAGGGTATGTCAAGAAAAATAATGATTATAGTTGGGACTATTATTTATCAGGTCATGATCGCGGTCAACCAGAGGAAAAATTGATAACCTATTATGTGTCTAATATCCCTGAAACTAAAAAATTCATAGATGATAAGGGGGTAGATCCGATTTTAGTCGACACATTGAAAGATATTGGCGCAATAGATCCATTCACAGTGTTACTTCGTGTGATAAATCAACTAAAGAGCGAGGGAACATGTGAAGATGTTTATTCTGTGATGGATGGTAAAAGAAGATATCAGATTGAGCTTTCATATATCGATGAGCAAGTTGTTACTTCAGGCGACTTTAAAAATATTGGAAGCACTATTCATTGTAGATTAAGGATTCTAAGTAATAAAATTGTTGGAAAGAATGATTCAACAAAACGATGGCCTTTCAATGGAAAAGATAAATATATAGATATATGGTTGACCGAGAGTTTCGACTTTTTTCCGATAAAAATTGAATTTCACGGACCGTTTGGAAAAATAGTAGGCATTGGAGTTAATAATCTCTAAGATTTGTTGTTTATATGCAACAATATAGGAAAAATTAAGCTTTAAAATCACACTTGGCAAATTTAATACTTGTAGTTTTATTATTAATTGAGTAAATTACGAGATTAACATGATGTTTAAGTTGAAAATAAATTAGATATTTTTTATATAAAAAACCAATAATGTCTAGTCAATTTATAAGCGTTACTATAAAATACAAAAATACATTAAATTTAAATGATCCATAGAGAGAATATTATGAAAAATAAATTATCTATAATTATACTTACAGCAATACTCGGTTTATCTCCAATGACTGGATACTCACAACAAGGTTCAGCAGGAGCTGCTGGTGGTATGTCCGTCGGCACTGCAGTTGCAATTGGTGTAGTTGGAGCAGCTCTATTGGTCGCTCTTGGTGATAGCTCAAGTTCAGCCCCAGCAGCAGTCCCAGCAGCAACATCATCTGCTGCCACGTCAGCATCATCGACAACAGCTGTATCACAAACAACTACCACAACTACAACAGCTGCTACTACCACAACGACAAATTAGTATAGCAAGCTTATTAATAATTCGAAAAAACGGCGCAAGCCGTTTTTTTTTATCATTTATCAGTAAATAAATGTATAAATACTTTTTCTTAATATTGTTTATTCAGCCGATTAAACTGAGTGCGTCCGATTTTGGCACAACGGGTTTAATTGATATACCTTCAGCTAGAATGCTCGATGATGGAGCATTAAGCTTGACATATAGTAATCAGAAGATAGCGAATATAAGTAATATTACCTATCAGTTAACACCATGGTTACAAACTACTTTCCGTTACACTATTTTTAATCCAGATAATAAAGATAGAAATTCTTCAGATATTGATGGATTAAATGATCGAAGCTATGCAGCTAAGATAATAATTTTAAATGAGGATAAATATCGACCGTCAATAGCTATAGGCGCGAAAGATATACTCGGAACAGGTGTATGGGGATCAGAGTACATTGTTGCATCAAAAAAAATCAATAATTTTGATTTTACATTAGGAATGGGTTGGGGTCGCTTATCTGAGGATAATTCAATAAAAAATCCTCTTATCAATATCAATAAATCTATGTCAAATAGATATAGTTCAGAGCGACCAGTTGGTGGTCGTTTTGGAGGAGAATCAAGACATAAAAGTTTTTTTAGAGGTGAAAAAGTAGGTATTTTTGGTGGTCTAGAGTATGCGATACCAGGTGCTGATATCAATTTATTGATTGAATATAATAGTGATTCATACCTGAGGGAAATTGAATTTGGTACAATAACAAAAAGTTCACCATTAAGTTATGGTATCGAATGGAAGGACTTTTACGGTTTTGATCTCAGATTAACACATCAACAAGGGAATCAATTCGGATTTGCTTTTTCAACACTTATCGATACTAAAACAATACATCCAAAACGTATCATTGATCCATTCTATTCATCTTATGATGGATACAAATTATCAGCAGCTCCAAAATCATTAAATCTAGATATATGGTATGACCGATTATTGTTTGATTTTGAAAGTTCCGGTTTATTTCTCAGGAGCGCCAAACTCCTTCCAAAAAAACGACAGGCGATAATTGAATTTTCTAATTTCCAATTTAACTTAACAGCAGACGCTATAAGCCAAGCACTAAATTTAGCTCAAATTCACATTCCAAGTAACATTAATAATATTACTTTAGTTCTGAATGAGAATGGTTACATAGCTGCTAATATTGATTATAGGAGGAGTAATTTAGATAACAATTTCATGAGAAATAAATTCAATTTGATAGAAATTACTGCACCAGGAAAAATTAGCAACCCATCCAATATTACAAAAATATTAACCCCGAATACCAATGTTAAATTTGATTTAGCAGCCAGATTTCAGTTGTTTGATCCAGATTTGCCTTTTAAACATCAGCTTTATCTTAAGATTGATACTTCTACTAGCATATCTCAAAACTGGAGCTTATCTGGATCTTTTGCAATTAATATAGATAATAATTTTGATTTAACAAGGGCTGGAAGCTCTGCTTTAGAGCCAGTTCGAACAGACATAAATCAATATTTAGTTAAGGGTAGCTCGGGTATTGAGTCATTATATTTTGAGAGATATTCAAGTCTTAATAATGAAATTTATTATAGATTATATGCGGGAATATTAGAGCAAATGTACAGCGGAATTGGTATTGAGTTTCTTTATTATCCCTTCATGTCAAGATTTGCATTTGGCTCAACAATTTACAAAGTTAGAAAAAGAGGGTTTGAAAGAGATTTTGAGATGCTTGATTATGAGACAACATCTGGCTTTGTGAGTATATTCTATGCATCACCATTTTATAATTTTGATATCGCTATTCACCATGGAAAATATTTAGCTGGGGACAAGGGTAGAACTATAGAAATACGAAGAACATTTGATAACGGTTTCTCAGTTGGAGCTTTTGTAACAAATACTGATGTATCAGCAGCAGAATATGGAGAGGGTAGTTTTGATAAGGGATTATATTTTAAAATTCCATTCGAGACATTTTCCCTACGGCATACAAAAAGTAGTTTTTCAACTGTACTTCGATCAATTCAGAGAGATGGTGGTCAAAAACTGGATGATTATACGGGAAGATTATGGCATGACTTAAGAAATGTTCGTTATGATAGTTTAAATAATAATAAAGATAGGATGCTTCCAAGATGAGAATAACCTTGACGTCTTTTTTGTTATTGTTTGTAACATCATGCAGTATTCAATCGAATCAATACGATATGATAACAAGCCTTTTGACTGATAAAGAAAATATCGCTTCACCCAAAAAGAATTGGTCATTACTTCATGAGAATAGAGTGATTGATCTATATGCAATTAATTATGAAGACCAAATCATCTTTGCTGATGAAAACATAAATATTTTTTATAAAGACAATCAAATATACAAAGTAAATGGATTATATCCTGATGCTGAATCCATAGAAATTAAACAAAAAAACAATAGTTTAGAATATATAATTAATAATAAAAATCTATCGACTGATTTTTGTGATTCTATTATCTTATCCGATAAAAAAAAACTGCAATCATATACAAAAAAATGCTACCACGGGTCATCTAAAAGAACTTATCTTAACCAGATAACACTCAATTCAGATAGACTCATCATTGGATTAAGGTTCAAAGTAAGACCGAACTATCCACCAGTTGAATTGAAAATAAAACAGAATATCAACTATAATTAAGCACGAAATTGTTGATGATTATTGGATTTTGCTAGGCCTTAAATAATACTAAATATCAAATAAATGAGAATTTGACGCTGCATCATTCCCAATAAAGTGTAATATAAACCAAATTATTTAAAGGTAATGTAAGTGAAAACAGTTAATTTCAGGATAATTCAGTCAATAGCTCTTATTTGGTTGATCATATTCAGCCTTGAATCAAGAGGGCAAATGCCTATGATCCCGTCATCCACGATTTCTCAAATAGCCAATATGTCGGCGAGTGAGCGACAAAATTTAGCTGCTCAATACGGAGTTAATATTAATGATTTAGGTTTAAGTGATATCAGTGGAGGAGGTGATGATCAGCTGGGGACTTCAAGTGGACCAATCACCTCAGATGCAAACGAAATTATTTATCAGAGAATCATTCAGGCGGAGGAGAATGATAATAAAACTCGTGAATATAGGAGAAGATCTATACCTATTTTTGAGAGGGAATATTCGTCAATACAAGATTTACCTACATATGGTCAGTTTCTCTTTGATGGTAATTATTCAACATTTTCTCCTGTTGATAACGCTCCAGTTCCTAATAATTATGTCCTTGGACCTGGAGATTCTATTAAGGTTCTTATGTATGGTATCAATGATACAGAAATAGAATTGATTGTGAGCAGAGAGGGCACTATTAATTTCCCAGAGCTAGGTAGCATCAGTCTTGCTGGCATGACTTTTTTGGAGGCAACTGAATATATTAAAGATCGTGTATCTAAACAAATGATTGGAGTTGAGATCAGTATTTCTATTGGTCAACTTCGGAGTATCGATGTATTTTTGACAGGTGAAGCAATGATCCCGGGAGTCTATGCTGTCTCAGGGTTATCGACAGTTTCTCAGCTTTTATTTGTAGCAGGAGGAGTTACAGATATTGGAAGTCTCAGGAATATTGAGATAAGAAGGTCTAATAAGTTAATTAATACATTTGACTTATATGACTTGCTCACGAAAGGGAGTGCGAAAGACGATATCAGGCTCCAATCAGGCGATGTAATTTTTGTGCCAACAATCAGAAAGAGCGCAATTTTAGATGGGGCCGTGAGGAGACCTGGTAAGTATGAGTTAAAAGATAATGAAGATATTTCTGAGCTTTTCAATCTCGCAGGTGGTTTAAACAGTAGAGCGTACAAAAAGCAAATACAAATAGAAAGATTCGATCATAGCAACGAGTTGCCATCAATTATCAATCTTGATATGACAGACAGAGATAACGCGGAATATGAGATTATAGATGGAGACATAATCAGAATAGCTGAAATATCCGACGCAAAAAATAATTCTGTTGTTCTGAAAGGAGCCATCAGACGACCGGGTCATTATGGTTGGTATGAGAATATGAGATTTTCTGACGTCATCAGTTCTATAAACGATTTTTCCGATAATTTTGACATGAACAAAGCCATAATTGTGCGTAGGAAAAATAATAGTAACTTTTATGTTGAGGCTATAGGCTTTAACATAAAGAATGCATTGGAATCACCAAAATCAGAAGAGGATCCAATATTAAAATTACATGACGAGGTATTGATATTTTCTCTTGGCTATAATGCTGATATTCTGAATGATGAGCAAATTTATAGCTCTCAGGAAGATCCATATCACCCTTTATATGGAAAAGAAGAATCAACAGAAAATCTTTCAAATGAACAAATTCCATCTCAAACTCAATCTCCAGAAACATCACTAAATTTGATGGTGCAAAATCAGAGGTTTGATCAGGAAGAGCGGAGAGTTGAGATGTATAACCTAAAAAAAATAGAAGAATATAATCTGCTGAATAAAGGAAAAAGAAGATTATTACTTCAACCTCTCAATAGTACTCTTCGCCAGCAGGCATCATCATCTGAGCCACCAGAATTAGTTTCAATTAGTGGAGCTGTTAAAGTCCCTGGAGATTATCCTCTGATCAGAGATGCCTCTTATATGGATTTAATAGAGCTTGCGGGAGGATATAAAGACAATGCTTTTATCGAAGCCGCAGAAATTAGACGAACAATAATGGATTCTTCTGGCTCAATGATTATAGACACATCAGATATCGATCTTAGGCAGCTATCATCAACTAGATTGAAGAGTAGAGACCATATACACGTAAGAAGTGTAAAGGATTGGGATGTAAGAGATACAGTAATACTCAGCGGAGAAATCTTCTATCCTGGTTCTTATTTAATAAGTCCAAACGAAACATTATCTTCAGTAATTAAAAGAGCAGGAGGATTTACTAGTGAAAGTTTCATTGAGGGAGCAATATTTACTCGAGAAAGTATAAAAGAAAAGGAAAGAGAGCAGCTTCAAATTCTAGGGGACACTATTAGGCGTGATCAAGCGGCTAGATCCATGACTAAAGAATCAGAAGATTTTTCTGTCAGCTCCAGTGAAGTTGAGGCGAGTATCTCTGCATTATTGGATTCTGCTGTTTATGGAAGATTGATTATTGATATTCCAAGACTAATGAGTGGTGACTCTGATGCAGATATTGTTCTGCAGGATGGAGATGAGTTAATAATACCAAAATTTACTAATGCCGTAACTGTAGTAGGGGAAGTGAGAAGAGCAGGAAGTTTTGTAATGCAAAATGACTATATCATTGATGATTATTTGTCGTTAGCAGCTGGTATGACTGCTAGAGGTGACCAATCTGAAATATACATAATTAAAGCTGATGGCTCAGTCAATAAAAATATTAAAAAGAGATCACTATTGGTATTCGATGATGGTGGAAATCAAATAGAGGCCGGCGATACTATTGTGGTTCCAATAAGATCAAATTATCAAACTCCGTTAAATTTATATAGCACGGTTTCACAGGTAGTTTTTCAGAGTATAGCCTCAATTGCAGCATTCAGTACAATTTTTGATTAAATTTAAAATGAGTGCTCAAGCATCTAAAAAAGATCTAATTTCTTTGTTAGTTATAATTATTTTTACCTCTATAATTACCGGGATTCATGGATTAATATCTATTTTGTTCATGATTACTGTTTCAAGACTTGATTTTGGTAGAGATTCTAGTTCAAAGCATGGCGTATCTTCTGGAACATCCAGACTGGGTGGTATAGCGATACTTTTCTCATTAACTAGCGGAATTATGATTAATCATATTTTAAGTGAGAATTTGTCATTGACAACTATTTCCTATTATATTGACGATTTATTTATATTTTCTTTCTTAATCGGTTTTGTTGGATTAGTTGAAGATTTTTATCAGAATTTAAGCTCAAAATTACGATTATTCATGATAATGATTATAGCAGGCGTGGGAATGCTATTTTTAAACGAAATACTACCTTTCGAGCTTGAAATCTTTAACCCATTTGAAGGATTCTTTAAAATAACACTTGTCTATATATTTACAGTTATCATGGTGAGCGGCTTTGTTAATGCAGGAAATATTGCTGATGGCGCTAATGGTCTATTATCAATGGTGTATACAGTATTTTTCCTGTTTCTATACTCAATCGACCCGTCTATTCTTTATTCATCTGCTATTGTTAGTTTGATAATTTTCTTTATATACAATATCAGTACTGGGAATATATTTTTGGGAGATTTTGGTGCATATTTCTTATCCGCTTTTGTGGCTTTTAGCAGTTTAAAGATATACTCAGAGTATGATATTTCGGTATTCTTAATAGCTACTATATTAATTTATCCTTGCTTTGAAATTACACGAACATTGATTGTAAGGTTCATCACAAAGGTCTCATTAATGAGTCCTGATAACAACCATCTGCATAATTATTTACATAATTATTTTATTTCAGTTGGTCTAAATTCACATAATTCAAATTCACTTACAGGACTATTATTGGCGTCTCTGACTTCTATACTACCGCTGTACCTTCTAATAGGCGGGATAAAACCAAATGATAATATTTGGCTCCTTTTGTTTATATTTGAGTTTTTGTTTCTTTGCCTGATTTATCTAATATTAAATAAAATAAATCTTAAGAAAATATAATTCGCTGTTATAATCTATCTGACTAACATCGATCGATGCGAAAGTGGCGGAATTGGTAGACGCGCAGGATTTAGGTTTCTGTGGGGTAACCCGTGAGAGTTCGATTCTCTCCTTTCGCACCATCTAAAAAAATATTCATGACTTTCTGAACTATCTTAATACAGGCATTTTAAATATGAAAAAGAAGACAACCACGGATGAGTTAGAAAAAAGCGTGGTGATTGAAATATCTAAAAAAACTCTAGATGAAAAGATAGAGAAAAAATTAATTGCGATTGGAAGAAAAGCAAAGATTAAAGGATTTCGACCAGGAAAAATACCAAAGAATGTTCTTAGGCAGCATTATGGATCTGAGGCATATCAAGATGCAATTTCTGAATTAATACAAGATGGTTATGCTGAATCAATAAAAAATTCAGATTTCAGTCCCATCAGTTCACCAAATATTAAGCCAGTAGAAAGTAAAAATGATAATCTTAGATTTGAGGCATCGTTCGAGGTTCTGCCTGATATAAGACTAAAGGATCTCGATAAAATCTCAATTAGTAGACCTGAGGTTAACATAACATCAAATGATACAGATAGCATGTTAGAGAAATTGAGAAAACAAAAAAGGACATGGAAAAAAATCACCACAAAAAGTGTTGAAGGTAATCAAATAAATATTGACTTTGTTGGTAAACTCAAAGGAGAGTCATTTAATGGTGGCGAAGGAAAGGACGTGAATGTTGTTCTTGGTGAAAAACAAATGATCCCTGAATTTGAGAAAGCATTATATGGACTAAAAACAGGCGACACAAAATCATTTAAAGTGAAGTTTCCAGGGGATTACCACTCAGAAGAATTATCAGGAAAAAAAGTAGATTTTGATTTGACTGTGAATCATGTAGAGAAGGAGGTACTCCCCGATCTAGATAAAGAATTTGTTAAGGAATTTGGAATAGATGATGGCAGTATAGACAAGTTGAAAGAAGATGTAACTCGAAACATGCAGAGAGAATTGAGCCATAAAATTAATCAAGATATAAAAAATCAAGTTATGCAGGGCTTATTAGAGAAAAATGATATAGCTGTTCCTGCTAGCATGAGAGATAATGAGATTAAAAATATGCAGAAAGAATCAATGCGACAAATGGGCATCAAAGATGAAAAAGACATGCCACCAGCAGAAAATTTTACTGAAATGGCTGAAAAAAGAGTTAAATTAGGGCTTTTGATTAGCAAGTATATAGAAGATAGAGAGCTAAAAGTAGATCAAGAAAAAGTCAAGAAACATATCGAAGATATGTTTGCTGGATATCAAGAGCCTGAAAAACTTATAGAGCAATATATGGGAAACCAACAGATAATGAGTCAAATTCAGAGTATGGTGCTAGAGGAGCAAGCTTTTGATTTGATCGCAAAAGAAGGTGAAGAGAAGCTCAATGAGATAAGTTTCAGCAAATACATGAATCATTGATTATAATAGTAACTAACTATAAAAAGAATTAATAAAATGAATAATATTTACTCAAATCTTGTTCCTATGGTAGTTGAGAGAAACTCAAGAGGTGAACGTGCCTATGATATCTACTCAAGGCTTCTTAAAGAACGAGTTATATTTCTCGTAGGCCCAGTTGAGGATCATATGGCAAACATTGTTGTTGCTCAATTACTCTTTTTGGAATCTGAAAACCCAGATAAAGATATCAATGTATATATAAATTCACCTGGAGGATCAGTAACTGCTGGACTTTCAATATATGATACAATGCAGTTTATCAACTGTGATGTCTCAACAATTTGCTTAGGACAAGCAGCAAGCATGGGGGCGCTATTACTTGCAGGGGGCGCAAAAGGTAAAAGATTTGCTCTTCCTCACTCAAGAATAATGGTGCATCAACCGAGTGCTGGCTTTCAAGGTCAAGCTACAGACATAGATATTCATGCAAGAGAAGTTCTGGAGCTAAAGAATCGTTTGAATAAAATTATGTCGAAACATGCGGGTCAAAAAATCACAAAGATCGAGAAGGATTTAGAACGGGATAATTTCATGAGTTCCATTGAAGCTCAGAAATATGGCCTTATTGATATAGTGTTGAATAATAGAAAAGAATTGAAATAATCTTTATCTTTCTCTAAGGGATTAATTATGAGTGATAAGTCTTCTGAAAAAAGTAGTGATAATAAATTGCTTTACTGCTCTTTTTGTGGAAAATCACAAAACGAAGTCAGAAAGCTAATCGCAGGACCATCCGTGTTCATATGCGATGAATGTGTAGATCTTTGTAATGATATTATCCAAGAAGAATTAGAGGATCAAAATGAGTCAGGTGATATCGCGTTACCGAAACCCATTGAGATTAAGGATATTCTTGATGATTACGTAATCGATCAGGATCAAGCCAAAAAAGTTTTGTCAGTAGCGGTCTATAATCACTATAAAAGATTGAGTGATAGTAAAAAATCAAAAAAAAATTCTAATCAAGTTGAGCTTGCGAAAAGTAACATTTTATTAGTAGGTCCTACTGGATGCGGCAAGACTCTTCTGGCTGAAACATTAGCTCGTCTTTTAGATGTCCCTTTCACAATTGCTGATGCTACAACATTAACTGAGGCAGGATATGTGGGTGAAGATGTAGAGAACATAATTCAGAAACTATTATCAAAATGTGATTATGATGTCGAGAAGGCACAAACAGGAATTGTTTACATAGATGAGATCGATAAAGTTTCACGTAAATCAGAAAACCCCTCTATAACAAGAGATGTATCAGGAGAAGGTGTTCAGCAGGCACTCCTGAAGTTGATAGAGGGCACAATCGCATCAGTTCCGCCTCAGGGAGGAAGAAAACATCCACAGCAAGAGTTTCTTCAGGTGGATACATCCAATATTTTATTCATTTGTGGAGGAGCGTTTGCTGGATTAGAAAAGATTATCCAGAATCGCACTACAAAAACAGGTATTGGTTTCGTAGCTGAAGTTACTCCTAAGAACAATGAAGCTCTCTCAAGTGAATATCAAAATGATATCGAACCAGAGGATCTAGTCAATTATGGCTTAATTCCTGAGTTTGTTGGGAGGCTTCCAGTGCTGGCATCGCTTCATGAATTAGATGAAGACGCACTTGTAAGGATAT
>MDTG01056502.1_pt1 | contig 18027 bp, 11 predicted proteins | sample 811421 | NCBI WGS metagenome assembly MDTG01 (sample SAMN05326645, study PRJNA326480) | marine metagenome | isolation source: seawater | place: Pacific Ocean: South East | collected 2011 | reverse complement strand
ATGCCATTTCCATGGATTGCATGGTGACTTGATAAACCAATTTTTCCATTTAAAATGGCTACTTTACTTGCACTTCTGAGATTGTTACCAAAATTAGCAGGACCTTGTCTTGGAACAAATGGTTGGTCTGCTAACTCAATTACTGAAAAAAATCTTTGTTGTAATGCATGTTCTGGGTGTTGTTGTAACATATAATTATTTAAATTAAGAATTATATCTTGACTTTCTAAGGCGATCGCAGAAAAAAATCCTAAACGATATGCATTTCTTACTTCTTTTTCAAAATATTGTTTATTTTCTGGAATAGTATTAGTTGGCCACCAATCTAAAACTCTATTTGGGTCAATTTTAACAGCATTATTAAAATCTTTAGTAACTTTATTATCTTTGTCGAGCCATGTTTCAGGTCTGTTTGGATTAAAATATATATTTTCAACTAATTTTATCATGCATGGTTGTCTTACTCGTAGAGTACCATGTTTAAAATTTTTTTGTTCTATTAAAACAACTTTACCTCTTTGGTTTTTTTGGTCTTTATTAAATTCGTCCCAAGTTATTTCTCCGGCATTTTTATAACTCTTTGCTAAAGAGTTAAAGTAATTATCCATCTTTGAAAGATTAAATTCCATATATAATATTATTTAGAAATTTATTTCCTAAAAAAAACTATTTGTGTTTGACTACATACCAAGTATATTTTGAATCTAAATCACTACCAACAGGTGTAGTTTTTTCAATAATTTCCCAATTGAATTTATTAAAATATTTATATATTTCTTCTTCACTAATATATTTTTCTGTCATTTCAGAGCTATGAACAGTTTCGAAATAATATCTGACAATATTTTTATCTAAATACAAATAACTTTGGTTATTTGACCACTTTTCAGAAGAGTAACAATTAACAACATTAAAAATAAAATATGTATTTTCTTTTGAAACATTTTCTAATTTTTCCCAAAATTCTTCATTATAAAAATGAGATAGACTGAAATTTGAAACTATATAGTCAAATTTTTTGGTGTTATCAAAAATATCCCAAGATATTTCTGAAGTACTCCATTCCTTTCTCAAGTCCATTGGCATGGTTCTAGCTACATTTAGAAAGTATTGATTTGAGTCAATTCTTTTTAAACCAGCTATTAATTGATTAGCATCTATATCCAAGCCAATATAATCAGAAAAATTATAGTTTTTAATATATTTTAGTAATTTTGATGAACCACAACCAAGATCCAACCATGAAGATTTGATAGATGGATTAATATTTTCTAAAACATAACTCAAGTGTTTATTTTGAGTTTCAACAATATTCGACCAAAACCCTAATTTTTTGTCCAATTTAAAATCTTTATGATAGAAACATTTGTATCCATTACTGTCAAGACTCAACCAATTAACACTATGTAATTTATATATCATATTTGAAACTTTGTTTGTATTTGGTTTTGATTTATCAAACCTATACTCTCTTGCTTCAAACATATAATCTCCATCAATATTTTTTACAAATTTAGGATAACATCTCCAAATAGTGTTAGGTGAAAACTTTTCTTTATTTGAAATAATATGATTCCACAAGTTTCCTTCTCTATCAACCCAATTCCTTCCATTATACAACAAATCAATAGAATGCATTGATTTTGGTTTAACTTTTAACTCACGACTACCATCCAAAGGTGTTATAATTAAACCGTCATTTTGATATGGTCCATTCTCACAAATTAAATCACTATCATTTTCTTCAACAATATTTTCAATAATCTCTTTATTTAAAATTTCCATTGAATTAACCAACCATGCTGCCTTTGGATAAACCCTATAATTTTTGTATGGTTTATTTAGAAACTCTTTGAATAATTTTCTTTCTTCAATTATCTTTTCTTTCAACTCTTTAAAAGTTTGAATTGGTTTAGAATCGGAAATAGAATCAAGATGTCTTGTGGAAGGATGTAATTTACGAATGTAATCATACCTCTCAATAATAGACATATCATCTAATTTAATATCAAAAACTAGATACAAATCAAGTTCTTCAATAAACTCAGCTTTTAATACGTTACTATTATATTCTGAAATAACTGGTTCTACATCTGTTGATAAAAAGTCAACTAAACATCCATCTGCTTTTTCACGAATCAAATAAGAACCTTCATTAGTTGGTTTTATCATATTTAATTCTAATGGAACTATGTGACGAGGGGGAAGTTTTGTAAACTTTTGAAGAGATAATCTATGTAAATATGAACCTTTTGATAATATGTTGTATTTTTTATTTGGTTTGAAAAATTTAATTTCTTCAAGTAATTTTAACATTTTAACCTTATTTTCTAATTTATTAATTTTATGATTCTTTCTAAGAAGTATTTTTAAATGATACTTTATTAAATTCATTTGTGTTGACCTTTTAATAATATTCATAATATGTTTTGTTAAATTTCTGTAAGGAAAAACAACTGGATAATATTTTACAAATGGCATCATAAAAAGAAAATGATTATGATAAGAGACGTGATTAATTGAATAATATTTAGAAAGATTTGGTTGAAAAACACTGTAAATTGATTTCAAATCATTAATATCATAAGAATTATACACTTCTTCTATTTGATGACTACTAAATATTGTATCAGTTATTCTTTCTACGTAATCGATTGCTTGACTAGAACCTTTTAAATCTACATAATCTAAAAAGTTAATACCTAGTAAAGTTCTATTTCTTAATAAGACATTAAGTAAAAATATCATTTTATCTGACTTTTGAGAAAATATAGATAGTATCTTTATAATTGATAAACGGATATCATCTTCAGAAGTTAACACATTCTTATCAATTAAATCTGTTAAATGATAAATATTGTTTCCTTCAGGTCTAAATCCTTTATTATAATATTTGTTAAAAATCATTAAAGTATCTATATCATTTACATAATTAATGATAAAGTGAAAATAAGGACACAGATTAATTTTTGTACTTATTAATTTAAATCTTCTTAAAGTATATTTTAGTGGTATATGACCTTGAAATAAATTATTTACTAATACTTTTACAAAATTAATATTATTCCATGACGGGATATGGTACCTATGGAAATTTTTAATAATGTATTTAAGAATTCTATTATCTGCGTTTCGACAAGCTGCCGACAATATACTTCTCGATATAGAATCTGTATAGCTCTTATTTGCGTTAATAATAAGATCATCAATTAATAAGAATACTGGTAGTGTTGAAGAAATACCAGATGTAAAATATATATCAATTAAATCATCATTATCTAAGTTGGTAAGAATCTTTTTATAATCTATTTTTTTTAATAAATATTGACCCTTATCAATCTTAATAACTTCATGTAAAAAATTAAGTTTTACACTATTTGGAAATCCATCTTCAAATAAAAAGTTATTTAACAGATTTTCAATAAAACTGAATTTATTCTTACACTTGAATGTATAAGTAAAAAAGTTATCAAGATTGTTTTTTGTATTAAATATGGTTTCATAGACATCTTGAGAACTTCTATCTGATTTGATTAAATTTTCTTTTAATTTATTTATACTACCTTTATTATTTGTTTTTATAATATTGATAATATTTTCATCAAGTTTAAAATCAGTTAAACCTTCTGATTCAACTTGACTATTACTCATCTTTAAAGACGCTGTTTGTTCCATTAATAATGTTTTAAATAGTTATTAACTCTTTAATTCAATTTTTATAATAGTAGTCTGTTTTAATTTATAATTATATATTATTATACCATTTCAAAACAAAATATCTAATATAATTTAATGAATTTAAAAGATAAAGAATTTATATCACAAAATAAGTTTACAATTAAACCAAATAAAAAATCTATGAAAGAACTATGTGTTCCAAAAAAATTTAAGCTACAAATTTCCCAAAAATTTTTAGGAGAGTTTTTTAAACAATCCAAAATGAAAGGAATATTGGTTTATCATAAAATTGGAGCTGGGAAAACCTGTACTGCTATAAATATGGCTGAAAATTTAAAAAATAAAATGGATATTATGGTTGTTCTACCAGCAGCTTTAATAGGAAATTTTAGAGGTGAATTAAGATCAGAATGTCCAGGGGATGAATATATTTCAAGTAATGATAGAAAAAAATTATCTAAATTAAAACCTAATGATTGTAAGTTTCAAAGTATAATAAAGAAATCTGATAAAAAAATAGATAAATATTATACAATTTACTCTTATCACAAATTTGTTGATTTGGCAAAAGCTAATAAAATTAAATTAAAAAATACTTTATTAATTATTGATGAAGTTCAAAATATGATTTCAGAAACTGGTTCCTTTCATAAGAATTTAAAGAAAATGGTTGATAATTCGGATGATAAAACTAGAGTTATTTTACTATCAGCTACTCCAATGTTTGATAAACCAGTTGAAATTGCTATGACATTAAATTTATTAAAACCTGATAAAGAACTATTAACTGGAACAAGTTTCAATCAAAAATATTTATCAATTAGAAGAAATAAAGAAGGTGTATATTATAAAGCAAAAAATTTAAAAAAATTCAGAAAAATGATTGAAGGAATGGTATCTTACTATAGAGGAGCACCACCACAAACATTTCCGGAACAAATATTTAAAACTGTTAGATGTAATATGAGTGATTTTCAATATAAGAGTTACTTAACAGCAATGTCTAGTGAAGAAAACTTTATTAGAGGTTCATTTAGAAATGTTGATATATTAAAGATGCCAACTAATTTTTTTATAGGACCTAGAATAATGTCAAATGTTTCATTTCCAAATAAAAGTATTGGACTTACCGGTTTTTCATCATTTGCCGATGACGCTTTAATGATACAGAATATTAGAACTTATTCTGTTAAATTTTATAAAATTTATAAAAAAATGTCACAATCAGAAGGACCCGTCTTCATTTATTCAAATTTTAAGGATATAGGTGGATTAAGATCACTTGTTACATTTTTAGAAGCACATGGATACAAAAATTATAAAGTACATGGAGAAGGTGAAAAAAGATTTGCTGTTTGGTCAGGTGATGAACCACACATTGTTAAAGAAGAAATAAAATTTATTTTTAATCAAAAAGAAAATCATAATGGTTCTAAATTAAAAATTATGTTAGGTTCACCCTCTATTAAAGAAGGTGTATCCCTACTAAGAGTTGAACAAGTTCATATTTTAGAGCCATATTGGAATTTAGCAAGGATGCAACAAATTATTGGAAGAGCAATTAGATATTGTTCACATAAAGATTTACCTAAAAGGAGAAGACAAGTTGAAGTTTTTTTATATTTAGCAACTTATCCTAATGAAAGAACTATTGATCAATATATTTGGAATCTTGCCAAAAAGAAATATCGTTTGATAAGTCAATTTGAAAATGCTATTAAAGAAAAGGCTATTGATTGTGAAATATTTTATGAAGGCAATAATTATAAAGATGAAGAACCTTTACAATGTGATATTTAAAAATTGCAAATATAGATAAAAAATTATTTTATTAAGATATAATGGTTAATAAAATTTGTAAATTTCTACTATTACTATTATTAATTATTCCAATATGCTCATTAGATTTATTATCAACATCTATTAAATTATCACAAGCATCTTATTGTCCTAATCCATTAGAAAAAAGTTGTGATAATATTTTAGAATTTGATATAAATAAAAATAATATGAGAGCTCTTGTTGGTTACAATAAGGAGTATAATTCTACTTTTGTAGCATATCGTGGTTCTGAAAATATAAAAAATTGGATTAATAATATAAAAGTTAAATTTACTTACCCCTATCCATCATCTCCAAATACAGGAGTAGAATTAGGATTTTATCAATCCTATCAAGACATATATCAAGATGTAATAAGTGCTATTATAAATACAACCTATAAATATAAAACAAATCAATTAATATTAACAGGTCATTCTTTAGGTGGAATATCTACTTTATTAGCATTTGATTTAAAAAATAATTATCCACGATATAAAATTACTGCATTAATTACATTTGGATCACCAAGAATGGGTAATTCTGAATTCGTAAAAGAATTTAATACTTTTAAAATTAATTCTAAAAGAATAACTCATTATTACGATGTTGTACCACATTTACCACAACAATCATTTGGTTATCAACATATTCCTAATGAAATATGGTATAATGAACCTAGTTCAAATTATGTAATTTGTAATGATACTTTTCAGGAAGATAATAATTGTTCTAATTCTTGTTCACCAATACATTGTACTAGTATAGATGACCATATGAAATACTTGAATGTTTCTATGGGAGAATCTGGTGACTGTTAATCTTTCTTATTTTTTCTAATAAAATAGAATAATGTCATAGTAACTATTATACACATAACAATTATAAAATTAATATTACTTAAAAAGTCATAATTAATAGAAATTAATTTTTTTACAACCCATCCAAAAAATACAAATGCTGTCTCAAATATCTTACTTGCAACAAAATGTAATTTTTTAATATCTAATAACAATCTATCTAATCCTAAGAAAACATATAATGTTAAAAATACATTAATTATTGTAACGAATATTAAGAAATTACTAAATTTTTTATCCTTTTGTTTGATTTCTAACTTTAATTTTTTATTAGATTTAACTATATCATTATTAATATTAATAAGATCATCAAAATCCTTTTTTGATTTACTCATACCAATATTATATTTTTCTTCCATATTATCAAGATTATATTCTAATGTTCGACAATATAAATATAGATTAACTATGTCTTTTAATAACTCAGTATGAGAAATATTTATTACGCTACTGCTTTTATAGCTAGTTTTATTATATCTGTTGAAGAATTTATTAGTGTTGTTTAACTTAATACATGAGCTTATTGTTTTATCATAAGGTATGCTTCTCATATTATCAGGTAATTTCAGATTTATATTATCTACATGTATTCTCAGTTGTCTTTCCTTATCTTCTCTAATTATGTCTATATATTGTTGATCTTCATGATTAAATATACGATTATTTATGATACCATCCATTTAGATAATTATTATATTATCTGAAAAATGATAAATCAATTTTTTATGTAATTATTCTTGACTTCTAATATACGTTTTTGATGTTGTTCCATTTAATATATTTTTCTGATAAAATTCTTTGAATTGAGAATAATCTATTGTTTTTATTTTACTAAGTAATAGTTCTTTTCTTTGAAATTCACAAGTATTTTCAACAATCTCATTTAAATACTTACTAAATAATTCTCTTGTATTATTTTCTCTTTCTTCAAGAATCTTTTTAGCAACATCAACATATTTTTTATAATCATCTTCTGAAACAGTGCTGAGAAAGTTATCATTGAATTTTTGAATTGCAGTTTCTATTTTTTCAATACTTTTTGATGATTGTACACTTTGTTTAAAATAATAATTTTTTTGACTTTTGCTTGTTCTACTAGAAACTAAATATCCAAATTGTTGTTTAGTTCTTAAATCATCATAAAATGATTGACCCATTGCTACAGATAAAACAATTAATAATAGATTATTTTTAGGATTAAATTGCCCAATATAATGAGTAAATTGAACATAATTATCTTTTTCATCTTTGTTTGGATGAACACAATCAATATTTGGAATTAATTTTAAGACATTTCTTGGTTTTTCAATACTTGGAAAATTAATTACTATATTATTATCAGAATCAAATAATTCACTAGAAGTTGTATTTCCGTAAATAAAGACTGTAAATTTAGATTGATATAAAATTCTATTTTTAACTTCATTAATCTTGGAATGAAAATTTTCGGATGTGACAGTATCTAAATATTCTAAAGCCTTATCGATACTAGGTGCTTTTTCATTTACATTTATACTTTCTAAATAAGAATTATAAGTCCATTGATTATTTTTTCTTATATTAATATGAGTATCCTTTACTGTTCTGATAATAACATCTAGCATTACTTTATCATCATCATTATATTTAAAATTTTTAATGTAATCAATAACAGAATTAAAATATTTTTGATAATTATCATTATGACCGGTAATACCAATTGTAACTATTGAATTAGTAACATCTATTCCTAGACCTGTATAAAATCCAATTTCAGAAGGTAAATTGAATTCATTTTGAATCTTTTTAGCTATATAATCAAGTAATATTAATGTGTCTAATAGATTTTCAGTATCATTAATAAATTCAGGATTAGTAAAAATTAATTCAGAATAAATTCTAGTTTCCCTAAATTTAGATACATTTCCAAACCAAACTTTAGTTGAAGATGTCGCAGATATTTTTCTTGGTAAAATATCATCATCCAAGTTATCGATCCATTCAGGTTTCGTATCTAAAAATGGATTTTGTACTATAATTTCATAAGTCTCAGGTATTTCATCTTTGAAAGTTAGTTTTATTTTATTAAACTCTAAATCATAATATGGTTCAGTTTCTTTTTCAAATACTGTTATATTATCTCCTAATTCAGTTGAATCTTTATTTGAAGTTAATATTACATTTACATTTTCAAATCTTAAATAGTCTGACAATAATGATGTTATTTCACTAATTTGAATAGTTTCAATAACATTTGGACCAATGTATGACTTTTCAATAGGATAGTAAATTAAATTAGTTGCTAATTTAATACCTAAATCATTAGAATCATCTTTAGAAGAATAGTTAAATATAAGTTCATCTTTCTTCTTGTAATATTCTACAATTTCTTGCCAATTATATTTTTTTAAATTATTGATATAAAATCTAACATATGAATCTACATCTCTCCAATTTTCAAAATTAGATAATTTGATACTTAAATAAAATAATCCTTCATCTGCAACATAAGAATATAATCCTTTAATTAACCCTTTTTTAATTAAAATCTGTTTTAGTGATTTATCATTATCACTTGAAATAACATGAGAAATTATATGTGGAGAATGACTAGTAAGATAATTAGTAACATGATCAGGAATTTCCCATAAATAAATGATATTATTATCTTTTGAAATACTTTTTAAAAAATATTCTTTTCCTTTTTTTTCAAAAAAGGGTTTTTCAATCTGAATTTTATCTTTAATATTTGTGGGAATATTAGAAAATGATTTTTCAATATATTCTTTTACAGTACTATTGTCTAAAGATGAAACTGTAACTACATTTATTTTTGAAGAAATATAATGTTCTTTATAAAAGTTAATCATCCTTTCTCGAACACCGTCTTTCTTTAAACTTTCTAAATTTCCTGTTCCAAATTTATTAATCATACTTTCTTTTTTTGATAACATTCCAAAAAAATGATGCATTCTCCAACTATCTTGTTGAATATTTTTGTCGTGTTCTGATTGAATTGCATTAATTTCTCTATTTACTGAATCTTCATCAAACAAAGGATCAATAAAGAATCTTGAAAACATATCAATACTTTTTTCTAACTTATCATTAAATACCGAAAAATAATAAACAGTTTCAAAAGTATCTGTATATGCATTGGAACTACCACCATTTTCATTTAAAAATTTTTCAAATTGATTTTCTCCTGGATACTTTTCACTTCCCAAAAATAACATATGTTCTAAAAAATGAGCCAAACCTTGATATTCAACTGGGTCAGATATACTTCCAACATTTACAGATACCATAACATGAGTTCTATCTAAATTTTTATCTTGAACATTAATGAATTTGACTTTGTTTTCAAGTTCTTCACCAGAAAAAATCCGTGATTCATTTTGAGGTATAATTATTTCCATATATTAACTATATTTATTTTATATTTAAATTAAATTTATTATTTTATAAATTTAAATTAAACTTCAATTAACAAACTATTTCTTGATTCTAATTTATTCTCTGAATTAATTTTATAAAGCAAATCAGACCATGATCTTAAAATATTTCTTGGTTCTTCTTTATTAAAGACATCCTCATTATCATTACACCATATATTATTTAAAGTATCATCAAAATTATAAATTATTCTTTTTAACAATTCTTTATTTTCTAATAACTCTAAATAATTTGAATCTAGTAAATACGGAGTTATAATAAGATGATGTAACGTTGAATCAATGTATTTTTCTTTTTCTAATATATTAAAATTTATTATTTCATCAAATTCTTTAATCATTTCATCCATATCATTTGTATTTATAAAACTTATAATATTTAATAAAGAGGGAACACTATTATAAGAATATCTTGTTAAATTAGTAGATTTATAATGTTCCATATCATTGAAAAAATTTTTGACAATAAAATATAACATCAAGACAAATTCTTTTGTTTTTTCTTTTGAACTTTCTTCTATTTGAAAAGAAAATAAATCTTGGTTATTAATTTTACTACTTATTTGTGATTCATTGGATATATAATTATATAAATTTTGATACATGTTATCTTCTAATTCTATATTGTATGAATTATTCTTTAATCCATAGTTTTTCAAATCAGTAAAATCTAAATATTTCTCAAATAATTCATCAAGTTGTTCAACATGATTATTTACAGAAGAAGGATAGTTATTATTAGTTAATGGATTTTTAATTTTACTATCTACATCAACTTTTGGATCTTCTTTTCTTAAAGTGTCACAATGTTTTTTATATAATACTAATCTTATATCATTACTTTCTAAAGTATCTTTATTTATCATCCCTTTATATATTAAATAAGGTTCTAATATGTTTTCTTTTATTTGTGTTAAATTTAAACCAAGTTTTTCAGATAATATATAGGTAATATTGTAAGGAACTTTAAAATGTCTCAATAGAAATATCTTTGTAAAAGAACTAGATTTTGATATTTCAATCAACCAATCTTTTAAGTTATTAAAATTAATTTTATGATTTAAATTTTTATTGTCATATTCAGGATTTATAATACATTTATTTGTTTTGTTAAAAACTTGGTAATAAGTTTTTACTAAATAATTAAAACTCATTTCTGGTCCAATTTCTAAACTACTTGGTAAAAAGTCATTTCCAAAAAAATTTAATAGAAATAAGAAATCTAAACAAAAATTATAAATTTTCTTATCTTTAATATTATTAACTTCAGAATAATTTGAAATAATATAATCAAGTATTTTATTTGCATTAAAATATTGACAATAATCAAATGAATTTACATAAAATTTAAATAAACCTAATTTAATATTTTTTTTCATATAATTATAATTAAATTGTTGTAACATTAACTGATATACTAAATCTGAATCACAACTTAAAATTGTAATACTATCATCGAGTTTATTTGATGATATATACTTAAAAATCTTATAATCTGCTTCACCAAAATCTTCAGAATCAACACTTAATTTAGTTTTTTCATTGATATTTGTATTATCTATAATATACTCTTTGAGATGTTTAACAAATGTTGAATTTGAATCAATAATTTTATTACAATTAAATTTTTTCTTCATCCAATTAAAATAATCGTACTCTATTTCTTCCTCAACTACATTGTCATTTTCTAAATCAGAAAAATATTTAATGTAATATTCTTTTCTATTTTGAGATTCTAAATAATTTCTAATTCTTCTTTTTCTTTGTTCTAATATTTTAGAATATGAAGGAATACTATCAAAGAATAAAACAATATTGGAAGTAAATGAAAGTTCAAATAAATTTTCAAGTATTTTTTTCATTTTAATACTTGTATAATTTGAAAGTAATTTGAAAAATACTTTATTATCATCTTTTACAAGAAAATTAATAAATTTATCACTTATTTCATCTTGACTGTTACCATCTAAAGGAACATTAAATTCTTTCCAGTGTTCCTTATTAATCTCCTTTTCAATTAATTTAATTATTTTATTATAATCAGTACAAGATAATGCATATATATATTTCAAAATAAGATTAATATCATTCTCTATTTCAATATAACAATTATATAATATGAATGAAATATCAACCAATATATGTTTTGAAACAGTTTTATTATAATTTTTCATAAGATTCATTTCATCAAAAGTATCATTTGGTAAATTTCTTATTAAAAACGAAATCAATCCGTCAAAGCCCATTTTATTAATAAAAGAACATAATCTTTTAAATATGTTCGTTTTTAGCTTTTACAATTATTTTAAGTTTATTGTCAAAAAATAAAACAAAAAATCTAATTTAATATAATTTAAATGAGTAAAATTAGTATTGGTGGTTACGGAATAATGAATTATTTATTTCAAAGAAGTCGTAGGAATAATTTTGAATCACAAAAATTAATAAATATAGATTCAGAAGAAGAAGTAAATCCTAAAGATAATATTAATATTAATAAATTGACCGAATATAAAACTGAAGATGATAAAGGAATTATTGGTTTTGCAACACCAGGAAATTATAAATTTATTGGTATTGGAAAAAGTAATAATAAATGTTTGATAGAAACAAATGAAAGTAAAATATTAGTATATTCAAAAGGACAATACGATGTTAATATTATATCGTCTAATATTCGAAAAATTCAAATAAAATCAAAAAATGGATTATTATTAAAAATTTGCTATTTTGAGTATCCAATAAATGATATCACAAATATAATTTCAGAATATTTTAAAAATGATAAGATTATTGAAATTCTAAATTTAACTGATAATTTGGATGAAAATTGGAATGATATACTATCTATAACATTGAATAATTCTATTAATAATAATGACTTTTCAAATCCAAATATTCAAATAATAACTAAAAATGTCAATAGAAATATTTCAGAAATATCAACACGATACAATTTTCAAATAATTATGAATAATTTTAGAAAAAATAATAAAGACATAATAGATGATGCTAACTTAATTTCAGCAATATCACAAAATTATGAAGAATTTAATTTTAATAATGATGAGTTACTTGTTTGGATAATGAATTACGTTGAAAAGTTTACAACATCAAACGGTATTTTTTTTAAATATTTTGAAAAACAAAATTTTTCAGATAAAGAAAGAGAATCATTTATTAATTTTATTATTGCACATAAAATTGCATCTCTTTATCTAAAAATTAATTCCGAAAAGGAAATAGAATTAATATCAATGTTAAATAACATTGTTAATTCAAACCAAAACTTAAATTTATTAATAAAAAAAGCTATTATTGAATATGGTTTAGTTAAAGAAAATAATAATTATCAAAATTATTATTACTATAATATACAAGATGAAGATAATTATCAATCATATTATAGTACCTATCAATGATTCTTTCTTAAATATGAAAGTATTTCCCATAAAACTTTACAATCAACTTGATTATAATGAATTATATTATGCATGATTACATTATTTTCATTTAGTGGACCTTTTGATTCTTTGTATGCTTTATGAGCTAGTAACATTGCATTTAAACCATTACTACAAGGATTTTTACTATCCCAACTGGTTTTAATTAAACGATGTTTATTCATAGCCTTGGCAATTGATTTTAGAGAGAAATTTAAAGCACCATTTACAGTAATTGGTTCTTTTCTGAATAAAGAATACAAATCAAGAAAGTTTTTGTCTGGTATTTTACTACCAATACTACTAATCCTTTTTTGTAATTTTTTGTAACTTTGTGGTTCTGCACTATACCAATGTACAAAATGACAATCTTCTTTGTTCTCACTGTTTTTTACTTCTTCAATATATTTCCAAAATTTATTAATCATCTGAAATTCTCCTAATAAAGTATTAGTTTCTGCTAAAAATGACTTGTAAATCCATTTATTGTTCTTTGAATAACCTACACCAATTTGAAAAATAAACTGATTATTTTGATATCCAATGTTATCATTTTCAATTAAAATATGACCCAAGTTTGAATTCATAGTTTCATAGTCTAGATAAAATTCTAAACTAGATTCATTAATATTCCTCCAATTATGACCGGATACTTTTTCAGTAGATACTTTTTCAGGGAAAATTAAATCTTTATCAGTCTTATTTATTTCAATAATCTTATCTAATGTATCAGATACTTTTCCCTTTTTAAAACCTAGTAAATTAGAACAACATTCCTCATCTTTGTATCCATGGATATTATTACTATGTGCAATAAACCTATTTTTTATACCACACATCCATAAAGAAGTAATCTCATTAATTGACTCTGATAATTCCTTTTTTAAACTTTTCCATTGACCATCTCTTTCATTGTTCATATTTGGATATAGTTCAGGAATAGATGGATATGGTAATAACTTCCATCGGTGTCCTTCATTTCTTACACGAAGAACCCATTTGATAGCTTGTTTTGTTTGCTCGATGTAGTTAGAATCAAATCCGGAATAATCAATTGTACCAAGTTTTTCCATAAAATTAGTTCCAACTTGATCTTTCCATGACCACATTTTTCCAAGTATAAAAGCTTTCATTGGATTATATCCTTGTAAATTAGCAAGTGCTTCATTGTAAATATATAATTGACCTTTGTATGCAGGCACACTATCTTTGTTTCTTAAAGTTGTAAAATCTACATTAAAATGTAATGTGGAGTGCTTAACATCAACAACTACATAGTAATAATTTTTTCCAAGAAGGGGGCTGGTATGTTTTAATTCTTCAGCAGATAAGAGTTCCTGATTAAAAATTTTATTAACATAATCTGACCTTACTAATAAATCAGGACAACCATAAGTTTGATTCTTGTAATCATGTAGCACTGCTTGGAAGATAACAGGAATACCGTCATTCATTAACTTCTTAGTATAATTGAAATTACGAATTTCTTTCGCTTGAAATGATTCTGATGCTTGAACAATTTTTACTTTCTTACTTAAAAGCTTAATTACTTCTTTTTCAAAAATATTTCCTTGTTCCATAATGTGCTTTGTAAATTCATCTATGTTGTCATTTTCCCTAAATGTACTTACTGAACTGGCTGAATTTGGAATGTGTTTGGATAAATCCATGTTTAAACTTGATACATTGTATTCATTTAGCCAATCAATTAAAGTATCATTTAATAAAAAATTTCTAACTCTAGATGCTGATACCATTTGTGACCAATCTACTTTTTTATATTTCTTCTTTGTTTTAATTTCTTCTTCTGAATAACTTCTTTTTCTTTTTCTACTGTCAATCTGTAAATTATTAAACTGAACCATCTCCTCAAGTAAATTAGTAAAAACATAATGATAAATACTATTTTTTAATGTAAATGTGAATTTAAATAGTGATTGATTAGTAGAAACATATTTATTTCTAGTAACTTTTTCTAAATATATATTCAAGTTTTTAAAACTATTGTTTTTTGGTAATTTTTCTAATTCTTCAGGATATTCCGAATCATTGGAAATTAAATATCCGTCTTCAAACAACAGTAATTTATAAAGATTTTCATTATTATCTAAAAACCAAGTGTTACTTAAATGTAATAATTTTTCTCCAAATAGTTCATTTAAATATGGAATAAGTGATTTTGTTATATTCTTAACTTTAGACATTAGTAGTGTATTTAAAATAATTAATAAAACTTTAATTCAAATTTTTTGTAAATTTTGTAAACGAACGTCTATTTTTGAAATAAATAATATTAACTTATATTATATGACAACAACTGTCTCAGAAGACGTAGTTACTCAAGCTCCAGGGCTAGTATCTAAAATTACTAATTTCCTATCTACTAAAAGAGGAATGTATATTATTGCAACTGTTGTTTTACTAGGTGCAATTTATTACTACACACAATACTACAAAAAAGATGATAAAAAAGAGTTAGAACAACCAGAAAAACAACAAAGTAACGATCAACAACAACAGGAATATCAACCACCTCCAGGTTACGTAACTATTCCAGTTGAAATGTTACAAGGACTCCAACAAGGTCAAATGTATCAAGAAATTCCACAAAATATTAACGAACAACAAATGCAATTTCAAACACAAGAACCACATCCTCAACAAAATGATCATCATTTAGAGGAACAAAGAAGAGAAGTTCCTACCTTAAGACATAATCAACAAATTGACGATAATGAAGAAGATGATGAAATTGCTGCTCAAAACTTATCAAAAGAAGAAATGGCCAGTATTCAAGCTCAATTAAATGCAATGCAACAACAAAGAGGTGCTAGTAATAGTGCATAAAAAGAAATTATTTAAAAACTTATTTATAGAATTTAAATAATGGCTAATTCAGAACAATTTCAGTTAGCAGCGAATGTAGTTAAAAAGTTAAAACAAAAACCATCTGATGATGAATTATTAATTTTATACGGATTTTATAAACAAGCAACTATGGGTAATAACAATCAAGATGCACCAGGCTTTCTAGATTTTAAGGGGAAAGCAAAACATAAAGCATGGCTCCAATGTAAGGACATATCTGTTCACGATGCTGAAATTCAATATATCACAAAAGTAAATGAATTAATAACTAAGTATGGTATGGAACAATAAATTTAAAGTAATGGTATATATTTTTACTTTATATTTATTTATAATTTCATAATATATGCAAGAACATAAAATGGTGGCATATTTTCGTGTGAACCACTTCTACCTGTATGACTAATACTTACTGCATGATTATGATTTGTACTAGCAGATGAAGTATTTTTTGTATTTCCTCCATAATCACTAATGTATACACCTTTACATCCTATACATCCATATGCTGTAACTCTATATGGTTTTGTAGATTTATGCTTGTGACTTGCATTATGATTATATACAGTTCCTCCATGATTATGGCTAGGCATTTCATTTATTGATAATTTATGTCTTTCTTCACCACCTGTTTTTCTGATAGTTCTATTAGTTAAACCTCTTCCATGTCCTAATCCTAAAACAAATCGACCTTGTAAATCAGGAGTTCCGTTACTTCCATTACATAAAGCCCAGCCACTAGGAGCAGTAGTTCCGGTCCATGATACAATTGTTCCTTTAGGTAAGTAATTGAAGTTCTTTTCACACTTTAGATTACCTTTAATAGTTAAGTCACCAGCAACAGTATATCCACCAGATTGAAGAAGTTTTGAAAGCTTTTCTAAATTTCTAATAGAATCAATGTCGGTTTTGTATATTCTTTTAATATTATCTTTCACGTAATCTTCTATTTTATTTGTATATAAACTATCAACTGCTTTTTTGAGTTTGTCCTCATCAATTACGCTTTGGTCATTAATTGCTTTAAAATTTTCTACTTTACAATTTGATCTATAGAATAAAGTAAAATTCATTAAGAATAATATTATAAAACAAAATATTATAATATTTTTTTGCATTATTATAATATACTATATAATTTATTAATATACTTATAATTTAATAATATAAGTAAGAGCGTAATAAGGTTGTAAGTAATCGCGATTACCTCCAGTAAAACTAATTTGGTGTTCATGCCCACTTTTGCTTTTTAATGATTTCATTATGTTATCATAAGTACCTCCATGAGTGGCTTGAGAATGAGCAGAAATTGGTCCGAATGCATAACTTTTATTTTCAGCATACTTTCTTTCATAATAGTTATCTTTCCATTTCCAAGGCATATTATGCGTATGGGTACCATCATTATTTGTATTAATTGTAAAATTTGGTAAATTATTTCTATTTATTTTTTTTGAACCACCATAATTATTTAATTTAAAACCACTTTCATTTGTTACTCCCATTATAAACCTTCCTCTTAAATCTGGTGTTTTTAATCCATTAACTGTTTTACCATCACATAATGCCCATCCTTGTGGGGGTTGTGTTGAATAATATGAAACAATTGTTCCTTTGGGTAAATAATTAAATTTACCTTTAACAGTTAAGTCTCCTGGAATAGTCAAACCGTCTTTTTGTAAGGTTGTTGCTATTTTTTCTAGATTTCTAATGGAATCTATATCAACTTGATATATATTACTAACTATTTCTTTCAAATCTTCTTTTATAAGTTCATGAATTTCTTGTTTATCTTCTTGATTTACATTAAAACCTAGTACATCAGTCATTTTTTCTATTTTATTTTTATAAGAATTACCAATTGTTACACAAATCATTAAGAATAACATAATGAAACAAATTATTATAATATTTTTTTGCATT
>MDTG01054342.1_pt1 | contig 18027 bp, 19 predicted proteins | sample 811421 | NCBI WGS metagenome assembly MDTG01 (sample SAMN05326645, study PRJNA326480) | marine metagenome | isolation source: seawater | place: Pacific Ocean: South East | collected 2011 | reverse complement strand
GGCGGCTTTAGGCCTTCCTCTTTTGACACGAAATTGACGATGGCTCTGATGCTCGTGCGGCGGGCGCATACTGGCGTTGGCTTGCTAACTATGTGGTCAAGCGAGGGCTTTGGTTAGACCGCTGAACACCCCCCGTCCGGCTTCCCTTCGCGGGTGGTTGGGCGGGGGGATGGTGATTAATTTTTTGGTTTAGGCATAACAAGCCAATGCGGACATTATTGCAAAGTGCAGCAATTGGCAGGAAAGAGCCCAAAGTTTAATTTTTCTGCGAGGCAGCGAACGTCCGCTTAACCGCCAGTACTCAAAGAATGGTGCGAATGCTGTGTCCGGGACTATAGAGCAGGCGCACCTTGGTTACTGCCGAACTGCCATTCAAAGTCATACGGTTTACAGTGAACAACGGGCTTTGTACGGCACATTGAAGAGCCTCTGCCTCATCTTTCGATGCCGAGGTCGCAGAGAAAACTATCTCGCCGTGCGTGTATTGTGCGTTTTTCAGCAGCCATTCGTTCGCACTCATGTCTTCAAAGTTTTCATCCAATGCTTCGGGCGCAGCAACAATGTTAATCCAGCGATCTTCAAATGCATAAGGTGCATCGTCGGCCAAATGCAGTGCGCGAACATAAAGCAATGTCTGATCCACCTGTGTCTTCATCGCAGTGCTGAGAGCCAAAGGTGGTACAGCTTCGCCGCGACTGATCAGGCGATAACCATATTGCTGGCCGCGTTCTTCAATCTCGCAGCGGATCACTGCTATCGCCAAAGTGGCTTTCGCCACAGGTTGCACCGCGACACGCGTGCCAGCCTTTCGGCGTCGATCCAACAAACCCGATTCAGCGACGGCGCGTAGGGCGCGGTTCACAGTGGTCCGTGCGCAACCGAACTCCAACGCCAAGTCAGCCTCGTTTGGGATCAGATCGCCGGGCTCCCATTCACGAGCATGGATGCGGCGCAGAACCTCGGTATGAACGCTTTGCCATTTGCGAAAGGAGGGCGTGTTCATAAAGCATCTTTCAAACCGTCGATGGTGCGCTTGTACGCCGCGATAATCTCAGGGCGCGCAATGTGTTCTCCGCCCATTACCATATGACGTCCCGCAGACCAGACATCACGTACAAGACGGTCGTCGCCTGCAAATATCAATGCGTCGAGCAAGGTATCATCTGCGCGTCCCCACATGTGTTCGTTGTCCGTATCAAGCGCCAGCATGTCAGCCCAATACCCTACCTCAAGTCGCCCCGTTTTGCGCTGCGTGGCCTGAGCGCCACCTTGCAGAACCTCTTCAAACATTCTGCGACCCGTTGAGAATGCTGTTGATGCCAATGCTGCTCGTGTGCCGTCGCGCAGCCGCTGGGAGTAATCCAAAGTCCGCAATTCTTCACTCAACGCGATACGAATGTTGCTGTCCGATCCTATTGCAATTGCACCCCCAGCATCCAACCAACGCACGCCGTCGAATATACCATCACCAAGGCTGCTTTCAGTAATCGGACACAGCCCCGCAACAGCCTCTGATTGCGCCAGTCCAACAGTTTCGCCAGGTGTCATTTGGGTGCAATGGATCAAACACCAACGCGCATCTATCCCCATGTTACCTAAGGCCCACTCAACGGGCCGCGCGCCCCAATATGCTTTCACTTCATCAACTTCTGCCACTTGCTCGGCAAGGTGCATATGGATGGGCTCGTTTGGAAAACGAGTGCTGTAAGATCGCAGAGCTTCAATGCCAACGGCCCGCAAAGAATGTGGAGCAACCCCATGCGTCGTGTCTTTTTGCAGCGCAGAGATCGCGGCAACAGCCCCATCACGCAGCGTTTGAAATCTATCTAAATCATTTCCGAACCTGATCTGTCCCGCCGTCAATTCGCGCCCGTCACATCCACCAAACTCATAGTGGACGGGAAGCAAGCAAAGCCCAATGCCTGATTGTGATGCGGCGGCGGCAACCCGCGCCGAGGTTTCTGCAATGTTGTCGTAAGGAACGCCACCTGGTTGGTGATGCAGATAGTGAAATTCTGCATTGGTTGCGTAACCAGCTTCCAACATTTCCATTTGTACGAAGGCCGTTATCGCCTCGATGTGTTCAGGGGTCAGACGGTCCAGAAACCGAAACATCAATTGCCGCCATGTCCAAAAGCTGTCACTCAGGTTCGGCCCACGCCGTTCGGTCAAGCCTGCCATCGCCCGTTGAAACGCGTGGCTATGCACATTCACAGGTGCTGGCAGCAACATGACAGTCGTTGTACCGGCCATTTTAGTATCGCTTTGCACCCCGGCAATCCGACCATCGACATCAATGTCGATGCGGACGTTCGACGCCCAGCCATTCGGTAACAATGCTGTTTTCGCCCAGACAGTTTTCATAATGCTCTCGCTTGACAAAATTATTATGTATGCACATAATATCACTGAACTTGACGTTTAGCAAGCAGGGCAATCCAGATGCTTTTGACCAACGGGCATATCGCGACCCTTAAAAGCGACGACAGCTTCGGACTGATAAGCAATGGGGCGATTGCCTTGGACGGCGCGAAAATTGCATGGGTTGGGGCTGCGGTTGATCTACCGGACGTATATAAAAACCAACAAACGCATGACCTGAACGGGCGGCTTGTCACCCCGGCGTTAATCGATTGTCACACGCATGTCGTTTTTGGCGGTAACCGTGCCGCTGAATTTGAACAGCGTTTGAACGGTGCCAGCTACGAAGAGGTCGCGAAGGCTGGCGGCGGGATCGTCTCGACAGTCAGGGCTACACGCACTGCGAGCCAGGACGCGTTGCTTGCTGATGCTTTAAGGCGGGTAGATGCAATGATTACCGAAGGTGTCACGCTGATCGAAGTGAAATCTGGCTACGGGTTGGACCGCGATACCGAGCTAAAGATGCTGCGCGTTGCCCGCCAGATTGCCAGAGTCCACCCGATCGAGGTACGCACCAGTTTCCTTGGCGCACATGCGGTCCCCGCGGAATACGCGGGCAAGCCTGATGCCTATATCGATGAAATGTGTATCCCGACATTGCGCGCCGCCCACGCCGAAGGGTTGGTCGACGCCGTTGACGGGTTCTGCGAGGGCATCGCTTTTGATACGACGCAGATCGCGCGCGTCTTTGCTGTGGCACAAGAGCTTGGGTTGCCGGTCAAGCTGCATGCGGAACAACTGTCCAACATCGGCGGCACGCAATTGGCCGCGCAACACGGCGCGCTGAGTGCAGACCATGTTGAGCACGCCACAGACGCAGATGCCGCAGCACTTACCAAAGCAGGAACTGTTGCCGTCATTTTGCCCGGCGCATTTTACACGCTGCGCGAGACGCAAGCCCCGCCAATCCAATCGTTTCGCGACCATAGCGTGCCGATGGCGCTGGCCACCGATTGTAACCCGGGATCGTCGCCGCTGACCTCGCCCCTTTTGACGATGAACATGGCATGCACGCTGTTTCGCATGACACCACTTGAGGCGCTATTGGGCATGACCGCCCACGCGGCAGCGGCACTCGGCGATAGCACCCGTGGCCGCATCGTTGCAGGTGGGCAGGCTGATTTGAATATCTGGGACGTCGCCCATCCTGCTGAGCTATCTTACCGCATCGGGTTTAACCCGCTGCATTCTCGTATCTTCAAGGGGTTGCTATGACTGTCATTCTCACGCCTGGTGCCGCCACGTTGGCCCAGTTGCACGATATCTGGTCCGGCGAAAAACCTGTAACGCTTGATCCTACATCACGCCCTGCAATTAAGGCGGCTGCAGCAATGGTCGCCAAAGCTGCCGCTGGTGAGGATGCTGTTTACGGCATCAATACTGGCTTCGGAAAATTAGCGAGTGTTAAAATCGCCCCGCAGGATGTCGCGACCCTACAGCGCAACCTGATCTTGTCACATTGCTGCGGTGTTGGAGACCCACTGGATACCGCGACAACACGTTTGATGATGGTGCTAAAGCTGTTGTCGCTTGGTCGTGGGGCATCTGGGGTGGTTATGTCAACGGTGGACATCATTGAGGCGATGCTCGCCAAAGGCGTCACGCCTGTCATTCCAAGCCAAGGGTCCGTTGGTGCTTCGGGCGATTTAGCTCCGCTGGCGCATATGGCGGCTGCTATGATCGGCGAAGGCGAAGCGCTGTTTGACGGCGCACGCATGCCCGCCAGTGACGCGCTGACCAAGGCAGGGATTACGCCGATTGTCTTGGGCGCAAAAGAAGGCCTTGCGCTTATCAACGGGACACAGTTTTCAACTGCTTGCGCGCTGACTGGCCTCTGGGATGCATGGCAGAACGCCGCGACATCGGTGTTGACCTGCGCATTATCAACGGATGCGATCATGGGGTCTACGGCCCCGTTGCAAGATGCAATCCACACATTGCGCGGGCACGCAGGTCAAATCGCCGTCGCTCGGGCGCAGCGTACATTGATGGATGGGTCTGAAATTCGCGAAAGCCATGTTGATGGCGATACTCGCGTACAAGACCCATATTGTATCCGATGTCAGCCGCAGGTCACGGGGGCGGCCATAGACGTTTTACATTTTGCCGCGCGCACCTTGGAAATCGAGGCTAACGCGGTAACAGACAACCCGCTGGTTCTGGTCGATGATGATTTGATTGTATCGGGCGGAAATTTCCATGCCGAACCCGTTGGGTTTGCCGCCGACCAAATCGCAGTGGCCGTGTCCGAGATCGGGGCAATCGCACAGCGCCGCGTCGCATTGATGGTTGATCCAACGCTTAGCTTCGATTTACCGCCGTTCCTAACGCCGGACCCCGGCTTAAATTCTGGCTTGATGATCGCCGAAGTGACAACCGCGGCTTTGATGAGCGAAAACAAACACCTCGCCAACCCGTGCACCACAGACAGCACACCAACATCGGCCAATCAAGAAGATCATGTTTCAATGGCGGCCCACGCAGCGCGGCGCTTGTTGCGGATGAACGCAAACCTCAACGTGATCCTTGGGGTCGAGGCGATGTGCGGGGTGCAGGGTATCGAATTTCGCGCGCCGTTACAGACAAGCGCACCATTGCAAGCGGCGATGGAAACCTTACGTGCAGAGGTACCCTCAATTGTCGAGGATCGCTATATGGCTCCGTCGATCGAAGCTGCTGGGGCGCTGGTAGCATCGGGCGCGTTGACGGCGTCGGTCGAATTGCCTGGATTCGTCAAAGGGCACACGGAATGACGCCAGTCTCCATCAGCCAAGGATCAAGTTCAATCGTATTGGGCTTGCCACACACAGGTACATTTGTGCCCGATGATGTGGCGATGCGGCTGAACGAAAACGGGCACAAGCTGGCCGACACAGATTGGCACATTGATCGTCTTTACGATGGGCTTTTGCCGAATGTCACAACCGTTAAAGCCAACTTTCATCGCTATGTCATCGACGCCAACCGCGACCCTTCGGGCGACAGTTTGTACCCCGGACAAAACACAACGACGCTGGTGCCGCTAACAGATTTCGACGGAACTGACATTTGGAACACGCCACCAACTGCCACCGATATTGCCACACGCTGCACCGATTTCCACGCACCATATCACGCAGCGCTCGTAGCCGAACTCGACCGAGTGCGCCAGCTGCACGGCATTGCAATTTTATATGATTGCCATTCGATCCGTGCGGATATTCCGTTTCTGTTCGACGGCACGTTGCCTGATTTCAACATTGGGACAAACCTTGGGGCGACGTGTTCCCCTCAGATACAGGCGGCGGTGAGCAAGATCTGCACCGATGCCGGTGGCTACAATTCCACCGTTAACGGGCGTTTCAAAGGTGGTTGGACCACGCGGCATTACGGCCAACCCGCAACGGGCATTCACGCGATCCAGATGGAATTGACGCAATCCATGTATCTGACCAACGAGGCTGCACCTTGGACATATGATCAAGGAAAAGCGGATCGTCTGCGCCCGCATCTCACAAAAATCCTTATTGCTTTGGCCGATTTGGCCCCGACCTTAGGAGGCAACCAATGACCAATTCCCGCCATAACATCCGCGACGTTTTCGCCCCCACCGGCACCGAGATCACGGCGAAAAGCTGGCTGACAGAAGCGCCAATGCGGATGTTGATGAACAACCTCCATCCTGACGTCGCCGAGAACCCGCATGAACTCGTCGTCTACGGCGGTATCGGCCGGGCTGCGCGCACCTGGAAGGATTTCGACGCTATTGTGGCGGCACTTAAGGACCTTGAAGAGACGCAAACATTGCTTGTCCAGTCCGGCAAGCCGGTCGGCGTGTTCAACACCCACAAAGATGCACCGCGCGTTTTGATCGCCAACAGCAACCTCGTACCGCATTGGGCAACGTGGGATCATTTTAACGAGCTCGATAAAAAAGGCCTCGCGATGTACGGCCAGATGACGGCTGGGTCGTGGATTTACATCGGGACGCAGGGGATCGTTCAGGGCACCTATGAGACGTTCATGGAAGCGGGTCGCCAGCATTATGACGGCAACCTAACTGGACGCTGGATTTTGACGGGCGGTTTGGGCGGCATGGGCGGTGCACAGCCACTGGCCGCTGTGATGGCAGGCGCGTGTTGTTTGGCGGTCGAGTGTGATGAAACCCGCGCTGATTTCCGGTTGCGCACGCGGTACGTGGATAAAAAGACCTATGATCTCGATGAAGCTTTGGCGATGATCGATGGGTGGACCAAAGCAGGCGAGGTCAAGTCAGTTGCGTTAATCGGCAATGCCGCTGACGTTTTTCCTGAACTGGTAAAGCGCGGCGTAAAGCCTGACATGGTGACAGATCAAACGTCGGCTCATGATCCGATCCATGGATACCTGCCGCAAGGCTGGGGCGTGGCAGAATGGCGCGAGAAACAAAAAAGCGCCCCGAAAGAAGTTGAAAAAGCTGCCCGTGCATCGATGAAAATCCAAGTCGCAGCGATGGTGGATTTCTGGAACGCAGGTGTGCCAACGCTGGATTACGGCAACAACATCCGGCAAGTTGCGCAGGAAGAAGGGCTTGAGAATGCGTTCACATTCCCTGGTTTTGTGCCTGCCTACATTCGCCCGTTGTTTTGCCGTGGCATCGGCCCGTTCCGCTGGTGCGCCTTGTCTGGTGATCCCGAGGATATCTACAAAACCGACGCCAAGGTGAAGGAGTTGATCGACGATCCCCATCTGCACAACTGGCTCGATATGGCGCGCGAACGTATTGCATTCCAAGGGTTGCCCGCCCGCATTTGTTGGGTCGGACTGGGGCTACGGGATAAACTTGGCCTCGCGTTCAACGAAATGGTGCGCACCGGCGAATTAAGCGCGCCTGTGGTCATTGGCCGTGATCATCTGGATTCTGGTTCCGTTGCTTCACCTAATCGCGAAACGGAGGCGATGAAAGACGGCTCGGACGCGGTGTCGGATTGGCCGTTGCTAAACGCAATGCTCAACATCGCGGGCGGGGCAACTTGGGTGTCACTGCACCATGGCGGCGGTGTCGGTATGGGGTTCTCCCAGCATTCAGGCATGGTGATTTGCTGTGATGGCACCGAAGATGCAGATCGCCGCATCAAAAACGTGCTGTGGAATGATCCCGCGACCGGCGTTATGCGGCATGCAGATGCGGGCTACGAAGACGCGCTGGACTGCGCGCGCGAACAAGGTCTGAATTTGCCGGGTATCTTAGGAACGTAATCTAATGTTTCTCAAAAATGCTTGGTACGTCGCTGCTTGGGACCACTCCGAGCTGAACCGAGCCACTTACAACCAAAATCATATTTGGTATGCTAAGTTGAATTAGATATAGGTTCACAACAAAATTAGGGGCCCAAATGGACTGGCATGACTATATGAATGAGGCCGTAGCAGAAATAGAAACGCTCTCAAAAGAAATTCCTGAAATTAGCCGCGGATTTGGGGTAATGGGAGTAGCAGCAAAAACTTCTGGCGCTTTGGATGAAAAAACTAAAGAGTTAATAGCCTTGGGGATTGCTGTTGCTACACGATGTGACAGTTGCATAGGGTTTCACGTTAAGTCTCTGGTCCGCCTAGGTTTGACGCGGGAAGAGCTTTGTGAAGCCTTAGCCATGGCCACATTTATGGGCGGCGGTCCGTCTTATGCCTTTAGCGCAAAGGCCCTATCTGCATATGACACATTTTCAAAAAAACCTGCTTAAAAGTCCTAAACTGAATTGCTCTCAGCAGATTTATAAAATCCTACTGTGTCACCAATGGTGGTAACACCACGGCCATTAAGTAATCGGTTTACATAATTTAAATATCCAATTATATGTTTTAAATCAAGAATTTTACCATCATCAGCGCCAGAGGCCCTTAAAGCTATAACATCTTCTTGAACCTTTTCACTTCGCCGCAGAGTGAGCTTTTCAGCATAGCGTAACATTTCTAATTCAATTCCTTCAAATACATCTTGGGGTTTTTTAGATATAAGAGCTTTTTCAACTGACTTTGCTTTTTTAAGTAATCCATCAGATGGACAGCATTTTTCCAATGATTTTCTGATAATTAAGGGCAATTATTCACCATTGAAACATAGCTGCTATTTGTCTCTTGGAACCACATCGGAATTGTATTTAATCTATCATGCAGAGCCGCACGGTACGAGGCAACATGACCCTTCATTGTATTCGGTCTTAGCGGATGGACCCGCATAACATTGTCTACCGTCCCATGCGGTGTTCTGGCGTGATCCAACGCATCTTTGAGCTCAGTTGAGGCGTCTTCGTATGCGATCATGTCTATCCAGGCAGTCGTTATTTACTTCCCTTATCCACGTTCATCAGATTGCAGTCGACGCTCAAGCCAACGCACGCCTGCGGATACAACTAAAATCAAAATGAGATATTCCAGTACCAAGACCGAATAAATTTCTAAGGGTCGATACTCTGTTACAACTAATTCGTTAGCTCTTCTGGTTAGCTCCTGCATTCCTATGATAGAAACTAATGATGACATTTTAAGCATATAAACGAGTTGGTTTCCAAGGGCTGGTAAAATACGACGTATAGCCTGAGGTAAAATTACAAACCTCATAGTATCTCGGTAGTTTAGTGAAACAGAATGGGAAGCCTCATATTGGCCTTTATCTATTGACTGGATCCCAGCCCTAAAAATCTCTGCTTGGAACGCACTGTCAGATAGAGCCAAAGCTATCACACCAGCCCAAAATACTGTGACGTCCAACCCAGTAATCGGTGGTAACCCATAGTAGACCCATAGGATTAATACCAAAATAGGCACTGACCTCACTAGTTCTACATACGTTCTATTGAAATTGCGCAGCCATGGATTTTTTGACAGTCCTGGCAACGCCACTAACAATCCCAAAATAACAGAGATAAAGATAGAAGTGAATGAAAGCAAAAGCGTAAAATAATATCCTGACAGCAAAAATTTTAAGTTGATTAATCCTGACTTGTTGTACGGATTTACAACATACCACCCCCAGTTGTCAGAGCAGCCAGGAAGAAGAGCAATAACAAAGAATAAGGCTATTATTTTTTTCATAGTTCTCTCTAGTGTTGGAGAATTTGTTTTAAAAAACGCTTACATCGTTCAGTGCTTGGGTTGTCGAAGAATTTACTAGGTGGCGCCATCTCGACTATAGTTCCCTGATCCATGAAAACCATTTGGTCTGCAACACGACGTGCAAAACCCATTTCGTGGGTTACACAAATCATAGTGATACCCGTTTCAGCTAGCCCTATCATAACATCTAAAACTTCGCTGATCATTTCTGGATCAAGTGCAGATGTGGGTTCATCGAACAACAAAATCTTTGGCTCCATGCACAAAGAGCGCGCAATTGCTACTCTTTGTTGCTGACCTCCAGATAATTGCCGGGGATATTTATTGGCCTGCTCAGGAATTTTAACGCGCTCTAGATAGGTCATAGCAATCTTATTCGCCTGCTCCCGAGTAAGGTTTTTAGCTCGAATTGGTCCCAGCGTGATATTGTCCAAAACTGTTAAATGTGGAAATAGGTTAAATTGCTGAAATACCATTCCAACCTTAGACCTAATCTGTTGCAATGCAGTTCCCTTATCTTCAAGTGTGATGCCATCAACTTTTATAGATCCAGCTTCGTGGCGCTCTAATCCATTAATACATCTTATCAAAGTTGATTTACCTGAGCCTGACGGGCCGCAGATGACGACCCGTTCACCGGATTTTACAGAAAGAGAGACATCTTTGAGAGCTTCAAAATCGCCAAATCGTTTAAAAACATTTTTGATTTGAATATCGTCTTTGGTAACAGCTTGGGCCATTTAAACTCCTAATGCTCTGGAGAGCAAACAACTCTCGGTAAATAAAGGCAAGAATAATTTATACAAATATTTTGAAAATTGTTGCTTTTTAATTTCTGTTAAGGTCTGTTCTTCCCCAGAACTTAATGGAAAATGTGGAGTGAATTATGAAAATATTTAATGTATTTGCCACGGCCGCTTTGCTGACAATGGCGAGCCTTCAAGCGCAAGCTGATGCCTTGCGAGATATTTTAAGTAGTGGTGTGCTCAAAGTAGGTACGACCGGTGATTGGAACCCGATGACGATGAAGGACCCTGAGACTAACACTTACAGCGGATATGACATTGATGTCATGACAGAGCTGGCTGCAGACATGGAAGTGGAAGTAGAATTTGTTCCAACTGAATGGAAGACGTTGGTGGCGGGTGTCACAGCAGGAAAATACCACATGACTGGTTCAGCGTCTATTTCTCCAGGACGCGCCAAAGCTACTGGATATTCCGACAGTTATTTTTCTCTGGCTACAGTACCGTTGACGTTAAAAGCAAATGCAGATCGGTTTAAGGACTGGGATGATTTGAACAAACCTGACGTTAGGGTCGCGGCCACACTGGGTACAACGCAGGAAAAGCAAGTCAAAAGCTATTTTCCGGACGCGAAGCATGTGATAATCGAAGCACCTGCTCAACCATTTCAACAAGTTTTAAGTGGTCGAGCCGACGCTCATATTACTTCGAACGTAGAAGCTAATAAGTTAGTGGCGATACACTCTGATCTGATGATTGTGAAGGTCTCGGCGCCTAAATCCCCAACGCCAATTGCGATGTTGTTACCTCAGGCCGATCAAGTCTGGATTAACTATGTCAATACATGGATCAAACTCAAGCAAGAGCGAGGTTTTTTTGAAAAACTTGATGCTAAATGGAAGCTTAATTAAATTAAAATAACTTAGGGCACGCACCTCTTTGTGCGTGCCACTAATTTGATTTAGGGTTTTGCCTGCTATAAGCTTAACTCAGGTGGGGCGATTATGGAATTAATGCAGTCTTCATGGCTGGAAATAGAGAACTATCTTAAGTTATCAGATGGGATTATCATTCCCACCGGCTCAGTTGAGCAACATGGACCAATAGGTCTAATTGGTACAGACACGCTTTGCGCTAATGATATTTCAATCGAAGCGGCAAACAAAATAAACGCATTAGTGGCGCCAGCTTTGGCTTATGCTCCGGCAGAATTTAACATGGCCTTTCCCGGTACAGTATCAATCTCAAGCAGCGTCTATCAGGATTTTTGCATCGAAGTTTTTCAGTCCCTTGAGCGGCATGGATTTCGACATATTTACGTATTGAACGCGCATGGTGCCAATCTAGATCCATTGAAAGAAGCCGCTAATAATTTAAAAAATACATCTGTTAGGTTGAAAAGTTGGTGGGATTTTAAAGCTGTAGCAGATTTGAGGAATAAATTTTATGGTTCATGGGAAGGTATGCATGCCACACCATCCGAGGTCGCTATCACGCAAACTAAACATCGAATTTTAGTATCAAATTTGGCCCGAGAGCATCCAGAAAAACTTAGTCAGGAATTTATAAAATTTCACGCTGGTGACAAGCATGGACCGGCCATCGAACATAGAGCACAATTCCCAGACGGACGCGTTGGATCTCACTCATTGCTGGCCACACCAGAGCAGGGTAGACAGATAAAACAAGCAGCCGTAAAGGAATTATGTCTTGATTACAAAGCTTTTTTAAATTTCTAAATCCCAATGCGACGATCCGGATTCGAAGAGAATTTTTTTAAATCTGCATACTCTTCAAGCAAATCAGCACGCAGAACAGCAGCCTAATTCCTTCAAGTTGGACCATTTATGTTGCTAGAGCAGTAATCTACTAAGAACCAGCTCTCGAGTACAATCATCAACGCCTACCCTGCGTCTCTGTCGAGAGGTGGGTGTACGGACTAAAGCCGTGCCGCTGCTCTCGCTAGGTGGCATCAATTATTGAGCGCATAGATTCAGGCTGCGCTAGCAATCTGATGCGAGTTCTCATTCGTCTGACAGTACCGGTGTGAGTTCTATTCTGACGCCCTCATTCAAAAACATTTTAACCGCACAAGCTGGATCCAGTTTTATTCTTACCTTAACGCTCTGGGTTTCTAAATTCGCCTCCGTCCCTACTAGTGAAATTTGTCCCGAACAGCTCTCACCACTCACACGGATCACCTGCACAGAATTCCCTATAGTAAGCCCGAACTTGTTCGCATCAACAAGGTTGTCCATAAATGCAAAGGTCTCTACGCTCTTGTCCTTTGGCTTATAAATCTGTGCCGCTAAAGCTCCTTGAGACACACAGTCACCAACTTTTGGATTAAAATTCAATAAAACGCCACTGAAAGGAGCTTGCATTGTTAATTCTCGGAGGTCGGACTGACGAGCATTCAGCTCTAAAAGCCCAATGTCCAAAGCTATTTCTGCGCGCGATTTTCCCGAAAGAGCACGTTGCAATTCTTCGTGTATCCTCTCCAAGGCGAAGCTTGCCTCCATTTTTCGGCGTGCTGCAGTTTCCAAGGTTGTCTCATTCACGAGCCCTCTTTGAAACAAGAGACGCGTCCGCTCATACTCTCGTACCACAAAGTCTTGCTCTTCTTGCACGCGAATAATTTCTGCCTGGACTGCGGTAATACTGAATTCTCTATCGCCAACTTCAGCCTCTAAATCTTTAACTCGAGCTAGCGCCGTTGCTACGGCAATCTTAGCCAAACGATCGTCTAACTTAATGAGTTCTTGGTAAATAGCGGCGATGCTTGTGTTCGTCGCCTCTTTTGAGACAGACGTTATACAACCACGAACCCGGTAAGACAGTCCAGTCATGTTGTCTGCAACAACTGTTCCAGCTAAGCTGATCGCTTTGCCTCCAGCCTGGGCAAAAACCGAGGTGGCAAGCAACGAAAATATAACGCCCAGTTTTGATAAATTAAGCGTTTGCATTATTGGGATACTCCACAGTTGGGAAACACTAGCCTGCTGCTTTTGAGACCAGAGTCAAGAAATACATTTTTATCTTTTCAAGCCGTTGAATTAAGTTACATACATCTAGTGGCTCGGTCAGAGTGAAACTTGCTGGGGTGGGCGGGATGATGCTCTCGCTGAGTAGCCCAATTATTGAGCGCATAAATTAGTAGGCGCACAGATTTAGGAAGAACCAGCGATCTGACGCGTGTTTTCGTTAGTTTGACAGCACCGAAAAATATCATTCTTCGATGGTGGGCAATATCATCTCAGCCAGAAGCTCACCGGACTGCGACAGCCGGTTAGTTCTATCGAAGAACTGCATTTCACGCCCATATTCCATAGCAGCGGTCAGCGAACTGTTTGGTACCCGTGTTTCGCAATGAGCGAGGACCGCTTCAAATTTTAAAAACTCTTGATGGATCGTCATTTATTGTACCTCCTACGCTGTATACGGAGAAATCGTAAAATTAGATTACTTTGACGGCTCAATATTTGAGATCCATTTGAGGTGGTCATTATGCGTAGGCCGATAGGTCTGATGTTCATCATGTAAAAATGCGCATAAAAAACGAATTTTGATGGTTTCCACAATAGGGAAAAAGCGGAGGGCAGTTATAGCTAAAGTTCTTCCAAAAGCCCCCCCCCCAAACATGTCGACAAAATCGCAAGGGCAGGCCGCATCTCTAGTTGACCTGTTAGTAGACCTGGAATTGGGCGCCTAGAGATAGGGGCGGATGACTAACAGGCTGCGTTCACCCACAGTTGCTAGCCATCCAGCGATCTGCGCTTGCCGCCACAACAACGCCAACCTCCCCCGGAGAAGAAAATGGATATTGAAGCTGTTTTCGGGTCTGAACTGTTTTGATTGGTGATTATTTCAAGTGGCACCGTCAGATTTAAATCGGTTGAAGCTTCTAGCTTCGTTAACAAAAATTTATCCCAATTGAGACAGCCCTATCCTTTGAAATGACCAAACTCTCAACCATCCCACAGCACCAACTCAGCATTACCTGTGGCCTATGTAAGCGCCACACGCTTCTAGAGGTGGCAAACCTGCTTACAGTGGTAAGAGGCGACACCACAGCCCACGAGGTATGTCAGAGGTCTGCGTCCCGAATATAAAATCAAGGGCAGCAGGAAATCCTTTAGGATAGCTGGATGTTTTTAAACCTTAGAAAAGTTCGAGTATGTTAAGCCAAGTGGTTCAGATAAAATAGGCCCGAGGACATCAAGCAAACCTGTTTCACCACGGTATTGAAGATATGCCTGATGATCTTCTTTACTGTCCCATCTTTCGTACAGGTACAATGTGTCCCCATCCTCAGAAATGGAAGTTTCAACCAATTTGCAGCCCTTGTATGATCGGGTCACGGTAAGGCCATCTGGCGATTTTAGTATGTCTAAGAGATCGTTAATTTTACCGTCATTACATACAAACTTTGCGACTACACAGATCATTTTAGTATTCCTTTAAAAATATGTCCCCATCAATAAGTATTGGAACTGGTTAATCTAGTCTAAATGTAGCAGCAGTCTGCCTTCGACACCACAGCCCACGAGGTACGTCAGAGAGCCAAATGCCATAACTGTGGCGTTAAGGGTAACAACACGTATCAGATCGTTTGAGCAGACACATAAAAATTGGCTGTGGATGATGCTGTAGTTTTTTGGTTTCTTGGAGTTTGAATTAATTATACCGACGCCGAATGTTACCTTGAATTGGGTCAACAAGGCTAGATCTAAGAACAACATCCACTTTTGCATTGGGGCTTTTGTAAGGGATGAAGATCTTCTTCTAGCATGGGCAATTCACCAGTTAGAGTTTTAATATTTATTTGTAACGCCTGGCAAAGTTTGGATACTGCGTGCTCATTTAACATTATAGCTTCAGAGGTCTCAATTTTAGTCAGTTGTCGTTCAGTAATACCTACTTGTTTGGCTAACTTAGGACGTCCAATTTTACGTGCCTTCCGTACTGCTTTTAAACGTTCTGATTTAATTTCAAGCTCTAGCATTTTGTGACCTCAGTTCTCACTTCCAAACACTTCTTCATTTTACCACCCGCTCCATCTCTTGCTTATTTGCCACCTCTACCACAATCAAGCGTTAACAAATGCCGACGGACATTCATGATACTGTCGTCTTGAGACTACAAAAGCAATCCTCTCAGCGACCATATTAGCTCCATACAAGCGGGATAGCCGTTGGTTCGTCAGGCCAATGATACAGGCGCCAAACACGCTGTACGAGCCTCTGTGTAAGCCTCAAGGGAACCCTTAGATTCATAACAGAACGAATTGGGTTGACCCGTTTTACAGGTGGGTATCCAAGGTAAAGATTTACTTATTACAGCGTGCGGAGTTAGGCTTACATAATCATCTATTAAGCTGAGAAGATCGGAAATATGATATGTCTGATGCAGATAAGCCTGAGTTTGCTAAACAATCCTTCAAATGCTTTGTGATGAGAACTATGATGATGATAGATATGTTCAAGAAAAAGAGCGACTATTAGGATCACATTACGGAACGGCTCACTAAGTAAGTCTTAATTTACGGGCAATTCACGATATGTCGTCTATACGAGTAAAAGGAGAAAGTTATGAAGACTATTACAGCATCTTTGTTTACTCTGTTACTGCTCCTCACAAACGGTAGCGCAATGGCTGATAATCTCATTAAAGCAGGGCAATGGGCTTATTTGGCTGATACAGTTATGGGGGGTATTTCCGAAGGAACTGCACAGTTTGAAGATCAAGGAACATCCCAAGTCATTCGGCTGATCGGTGAAGTTTCTACAGCTAATAATGGTGGTTTTATTCAGGTTCGGTCACCAGTGGCATGGGAGGCAGCGAAGGGGAAAACTGGCATAAAATTGACGGTTAAGGGTAACGGTGATCAGTATTATCTGCACATCAGGAGTACCAACACTCGCCTACCTTGGCACTACTATCAGCAAAGTTTTCAAACTAACGGATCATGGCGTGAAGTAAGGCTTCCGTTTGAGGCTTTTGTAAAGTCGTCATCGCTTATGAAAACCAAACTCAACCAAAGCAAGATCAAAACTATCGGTATTGTTGCATACGGTAAGGATTACTCTGCTGATGTATCTGTGCAGAGCTTGGAATTTTACTAATTGGATGATCTCTTGAACCCAGCTAACGCACACCAACAGCGTTGCCCTAGATGCCAGTCACCTCTGAACACTGTGGTCGTGCATGGGCATGAGCAGTGTGTCATCTGTAAGTCTAACATCTTTGAGTGCTGCTCAGGTGATACATGTGAGACAGATCATAACTTGGCAGTTGGATATAAGAGAGGGTAACCATGAGATAATTAACGTTTATCATAATTGCCCTGATACCCACACTAGACGTACCAGACTTGATCAGTTTTTCAGTACCATCCGCTGTCCGTGAAGCCATAGATGGTTATCGTGCTGAATGTACTAACGAAGGCGGTGAGCTTGAGCTAGACGGTGATGAAATATCCAAGTTATGGACAGACGAGGGTGAAGAATCGTACGTAATCCATGCAGCTTTTACTTGTGGTGATCTGGCCGGTTTCATCGCATTACTTGATGCTCGTGGTTGGAGTGTTCATATTTCTGACCAATGACCAAACTCTCAACCATCCCACAGCAACTCAGCATCACCTGTGGCCCCTGTAAGCACCATACGATGCTAGAGGTAGCAAACCTGATAGTAGAGGTAGAAAACCTGATAGCTATTGCAGGATGCGACACCACTCTAAATGCGTTTACAACATCGCTATAGCGGGTATAAATACTCTGTGTTAATCTAAGATCATCGTGCCAAGTTTTAACAGGTAGCCATAAAGGACGGTCAAAGAACAAACGGCCAGCGCTGACCCAAGCATCGATAAATCACCTGCTGCAAAGCCTTCGCTTCCGAATATATTAACTATTCCGATTATGGATCCTAACCAACCTGCTCTTACAGCTCCATTGCCAAGCTTTTGAATAGTGCTTTCATCGCCCTTTGCGGCAACTGCAAATAATATACCCAGCACAACGACCACTATTGCTGAGTTTAAATCGATATACTGTTTGATATTTCCGACTGCATTTAAAGTAACTGCAATAAATGTAATATAAATCACTGTGCATACAATTTTAGTGGTAGTCATAAACTTTGCCTCCCATTCTTCGGTGGGGATTTTATATTCCTTTGTGGGATATTCCAGTTTAAATTTTAGAGCGGTCTTAGGATCTGATTTGACTACGGATTTCCTTTCCCAGAGAGCCAAATGCCATAACTGCGGCGTGAAGAGTAATAACACGTATCAGATCGTTTTTATGGGTAGCTTTGACATTGCGATGGATGGGACTGGGGTTAAGTCAGATTAGCTCTGTCGCTAGTCACACAACTGCACAACATCAGGAAGCTCCACGGTTCAAGCCGTGTGTAACGCGGCGGAAGGTTGAGCGAAGCGAACCCTTTGGAAAAGGGCTTGACCTGAAGTCTGTGTGGGGGCACCACGATCCTTAGGCAACTGCAGTTACACACCTGATATCAAGCGATAACAATAGCTTACTTCTGGTCACCTTAGGCTGTCTAGGGCACTTTTGGCGGCCTCTGTGGTGGCCTGAGACAAATAGGGTCCCATGGATAACGAATGAGGCTCCGGGTGCCTTTGGTTATCTTTGGTTTCAACAAAAGGGACTAAAGGGGCTGTTGTTGTTCTTGTTGTTGACCATTGGTTAACGATTGCGTCTGTACGCATGTTGCGCATGAGTTTTCTATAGACTTCTTTGGTAAACTTAAGCTGTCTTAGAGT
>MDTG01037076.1_pt1 | contig 18030 bp, 13 predicted proteins | sample 811421 | NCBI WGS metagenome assembly MDTG01 (sample SAMN05326645, study PRJNA326480) | marine metagenome | isolation source: seawater | place: Pacific Ocean: South East | collected 2011 | reverse complement strand
TACATCGTTCCATGTTTTGGGAGGGATTCTTCGTTCCCCTGTAATGTTACCATATTCATCAACAACTTTTGTTTCTATAATATTAAAAATTTGTTCTGGGTTTACGTTACCACAATGATGACATTCGCTCTCGTTAGCCGACACATGATTGATAGCTTTTTTAAAATAAATTACGGATTCTACTGGATTTCCGTAATAAATCGGAAAGCCTCCTGTGTCTAAAATCATCAAATTATCAAACATTTTAAAGATATCTGATGAAGGCTGATGGATTACAACAAATACAAGCTTTCCTTTTAAAGCTAGCTCTTTAAGTAAGTCCATTATATTTTCAGAATCTCTGGATGATAAACCGGATGTCGGTTCATCAACAAATAGTACTTGAGGTTCTCGTATGAGCTCTAAAGCTATGTTTAGCCTTTTTCGTTGTCCTCCACTAATTTTCTTGTTCAATGGTGATCCAACTTTTAAGTCTTTTATTTCATTTAATCCGAGGCTTTTAAGCATTTCAATCGCTTTTTTTACAATAGTTTTCTCGGGTAAACCGTCATAACAGAGTTTTGTATTGTAAAATAGGTTTTCAAATACCGTTAAATCCTCAATGAGTAAATCGTCTTGCGATATATGCCCAATTACACCTTCTAGGTCTTCTTTTTGATGGTGAATGTCTATGTTGTTGATTTTGACAGAACCGGATGTGGGGGTCAGGGTTCCATTCAATAAGGACAGTAAAGTAGATTTACCAGATCCTGATGCACCCATTATTCCAATCAAATTTCCGCTGTTGTCGGCAAGATTCAATTCATGAAGTCCAGTATTGCCAGCCGGAAATTTATACTCGAGTTTGTTTACGATGAAATCTATTCTTTGTGTTTCTTCTTGAGTTCTGTATTTTGATGAAATATCACTAAAATAAATTGGGTTTAATTTCTTACTTCGAATACTTGAGCCATGCGCAAGAAAATAAACTCTGTTGTTTTCTATTACTTGTCCGTTTATGTAAATTGCTTCCTCACCACAATATTTAGCTATATAGTTTCCAGACTCCTCAAGTTTTAAAATTTTAACCGCACCTTCCAAAAGAGGAGTATTTAATTCCTTTGACTTTTTATAAGAAGTGACATCTTCTTTGTGAATAATTAAAAAGTTTTCATTGTCGGGAATTTTATCATCATCGGAAACAACAAATTCCATACTTTCTCTGAACTCATCTCTAGAGATATTAAAGGTTTCGGCGACTGTTGTTACGAACTCTATTTCTTGATCAGAATAATTTCCTGAAAAGGTAAATTCCAGCAATCGAATGAGAACAACAATTTTTTGTTTTTGTTGAAGCTCTTCGTTTATTTGAGTACATATTCTTAAAACTTTGACGGAATTGACAGAAGTTCTCTTTCTTTCTTTTCCTTCTTTTCTTTTGGATATTTTATGATGTTTTTCAAGGTACTCTTCAAAAAGATCTAAGTACTGATTTACCAACTCAGCGTTCAATTGTTGTTTAAGAAAATTTTCTACAACTGAGCGACCATTATCATTGACACCATCAACTTTCGCTATAAGTGCAAATAGTTGCATTAACGCCTTAAGTATTCTTTCACTCATGCTAAGTTTTTTGTTTAATCTTGCTTGGGTACATATAAAAAGGCATTGTTACGTACGTAACAATGCCTTTGTTTCGTTTATAGTTACACTATTTTATTGTTTGAAACCAATAAGAATTGTTGCGCAACCTGAAGTGTTTTCTAAATCATCCAATTTTGCACTTATTTTAACTGTAATGGTGTTTTCAACCTTAAAATTCCAATACGGTGAGTTTTGTTGCTCAATGCTGTCAAAAAGTACATTATTGTTTTGATCTTTAACTGAGAATATTAGGTCTCCTTGAGAAAACCCTGTACAGGCAGCAATTCTATAGGTTACTCCTCCAAAGAAAGTTGTTTCAAACTCTGCTTCTTGGTCTCCAAAAAGAAAAGCTCTGTAGTTTTGACCATCTGAAACATATTCAACAGTGAAATTGCTTTGATGACAGAAATTGGCAACGGTATCACATTGGGCATTTCCTCTGAATACTCCAATCGATAATAAAAATGCAATTAAGACAATTATTTTTTTCATGACTCTAGCTATTGTTCCCTTTAGGTTGTAATAATTTTATTTCTAATCGTATTGATTTTTTCAACAATTTCATTAAACACCTCATCAGACATTTCAACGATTGCCTTTGACTTTAGAGTGGTTGTTTTTTTGTCCTTATTAGTCTCTGGAGCGATGTATTCATAATTTATGTTTATCTTGTTGAAAGAGGTTCTAATATCATCTAAATCATTGTATACTTCCTCCACACCTGGTTCGTTAAAATGGCGTTCAAGCATTTTATCGAGCATTGTATTTATGGTGTGCTTTTGCATACCAATCATATCAATAACTTCTTCGCTTTTATTTTCTTTTCCTAAGATACCAGCGAAATGGACGCTTTCTATCCAACCTCCGACAATAATTAAGGCGCCAATGTGTTTCAAGTCACTTGTTTGAAGGTAGTCGTCTGCTTTTCTGTACGAATTTGATATGATGTACAAAAGAGAGTCTTTGTTGTCTAAGTTTCTCTCAACAGATTGTATTGTATTAATATCAAATGCATCGGATATTCCTAGTATATCACTCAATTTTTGTGCTGATCGGATATAACCTATTGATTCTTGTTGCTTATCGTAAAGCGCGCAATATCCTAGATCAGCTCCATAAACACCTAGGTTTAAGGATTGCGAAACTAAATCTACATATCCTTCATAAGACTTAGGATTGTTTAATATATCCTCATTGTAAGGAGCTCCTGATTTTTGGATGATACTACCCAATTGTATTGGAGAGGGAACACTAAACATTGCACCACCTACAGGAACAACGTTCAAGGGGTTGACTTCACTTGTTTCCAACTTAGTGGTGTCCTCAATTAGAATTTCAGGGTCAGTTTTGGGATCGGTATCGCCTTCTGGACAGGCTGTGAGTAAAACAGAGCTTACTGCTAAAACACCTATTCCTTTTAATATGCTCTTACTACTTCTCATAAACTTAAAATAGTTCGTATCTAAAATCAGTAAATATAGAATAATTTTATTTAATCTGATAAGAATAAAATGGAAAAATAGGAGTATTATTATATACTATTTTTAAGCTAAAATAGCTCGTTGCTTCTCAAATTTGATAAGATTATTTACTTTTGGGAGAGTCTCAAATTTTAGGAGACCAAATTATCGTGTATTATGAAGAAAATTGGAGTGTTAACATCAGGTGGAGATTCACCTGGTATGAACGCAGCAGTGCGCGCAGTTGTTCGAACAGCTGCATATTATGGAATTCAGGTTGTAGGTATTCAAAGGGGATATGATGGCTTAATAGAAAATGATTTTATAGAGTTCCACTCTGGATCTGTGGCTAATATTTTGCAACGAGGAGGTACAATCCTTAAAAGTATGCGAAGTGAAGGATTTAGATCTTTTGAAGGAAGACAAAAAGCGTTCGAGAATATTAAAAATGCTGGAATAGAAGGGTTAGTTGTAATTGGAGGAGATGGAACTTTTACTGGGGCTAATATTTTCATAAACGAGTTTAATTTTCCAATAATTGGTTTGCCAGGAACAATTGATAATGATTTGGTGGGTACCGATTATACAATTGGTTATGATACTGCTCTAAATACAGTTATAGATGCTGTTGATAAAATAAGAGATACTGCAGAATCTCATAATCGTTTGTTTGTTGTTGAGGTAATGGGGAAAGATGCTGGTTTTATTGCGCTAAGGGCAGGTGTAGGTTGTGGGGCTGCCGCAATTCTTTATCCAGAAAGTGAAGAAGATCAATTGAAAGAACTTATCTTACGAATGAATGCAGAGGGTAGGAGAAAGAAGTTGAGTAACATTGTTATTGTTGCCGAAGGAGCAAAAGAGGGTGACGCTCAAACCGTAGGAAAAGTACTAAAAAATGAGTGCCCAGGATACGATATTAGGGTGGTTGTCCTTGGACATATTCAGCGAGGAGGAAGTCCGTCTTGTATGGAAAGGGTACGGGCTAGTCAAATGGGATTCGAGGCGGTTAATTCGTTAAAAGATGGAAGAAGTGGTGAAATGGTAGGGGTTATTAATGACAAGATTAGCTATACGCCCTTTTCTAAAGCAATTAAAAATCAGGAAAAAATTGATACAAATCTTTTGAAGATGATTGATATACTCTCAATCTAATTTTTGCTCTTTAGCTGATGGTTTTTGTCGATGTGATTGTTCCTGTTCCTCTACCGAGTCTTTTTACATACTTTGTTGAGGATGAATTTGTTCATCAGATTGAAATTGGAAAAAGAGTAGTGGTCAAGTTTGGAAGGAATAAATTGTATACAGCCGTTATCCATTCAATTCACAATTATCCTCCTAGTGAATATCAGGCTAAAGCAATTGAATTTGTTTTGGATGATTTTCCTATCGTAGATAAAATTCAGCTCAATCTATGGGATTGGATTTCCAAATACTACATGTGTAGTCCCGGAGAGGTTATGAACGCTGCTTTGCCCTCAGGTTTTAAGTTGGTGAATGAGACTAAAGTATTGCTGAATGATCATCATAAAATTGATTTTTCAAGTTTAAATGACAAAGAGTTTTTAATTGCCGAAGCCTTACAAATTCAGCCTATTCTCTCATTAAATGAAATTGCAAATATATTAGGGATTAAGAGTATTCATAAAATCATCAAAGGTCTTTATGAAAAAAATATAATTGTTCTTGAGGAGGAGATTAAGGAGAAATACAAACCAAAAATCAGAACTTTTATTGATTGGAATAAAGATAATTATCCAACGAAAGAAAGTTTAACACTGGCTTTTGACCTATTAAAATCTTCTCCCAAACAACAAGATTTGTTGTTGCAAATATTGGGGGCTGGAGAGTGCGAATATGAATCCTTTAAGATTAAACGAAGTCAATTGGTTAAGAAATACAACTCAACTTCAGCAGTTGTAAACGGGCTAGTTAAAAAAGGCATTTTTGTTCTGAAAGAAGAAGAAGAGGGAAGATTATCAAAGTATGATGGAGAAGTTGAAGACATAACGCAATTAAATAATGAACAGCGACAGGTATTTGAATCAATCAAAAGCCAATTTGAACAAAAAGATTGCGTCCTTCTTCATGGAGTAACTGGAAGTGGTAAGACAGAGGTGTATATAAAGCTAATTTCTGATGCCGTTGAAAGGGGAGAAAAAGTGCTTTATTTATTGCCAGAGATTGCTTTAACAACGCAAATAATTACTCGATTGCAGAGAGTTTTTGGAGATAAAGTTGGTGTTTACCATTCTAAGTTTAATTTAAATGAGCGAGTTGAGCTTTGGAATGAAATGTTAAATCCAAACTCAAAATATAAAGTAATATTGGGTGCTCGCTCTTCTTTGTTTCTACCTTTTAAAAACTTAGGTCTTGTTGTTGTGGATGAAGAGCATGAAAATACATTTAAACAATTTGATCCCGCTCCGAGATATCATGGAAGAGATTTAGCGTTGGTTTTATCAAAAATGCATAAGGCTAAAGTCATTTTAGGAAGTGCAACTCCATCCGTTGAGTCTTATTTTAATGCAAAAACTCAAAAATATGGTTTGGTTGAGTTGGTGAAGAGGTATAGAGGGATACAGTTGCCTGAGGTTCAATGTGGTGATTTAAAAGCTGATAAAAAGAAAAAGCGCATGGTTTCTCTTTTTACAGAATTGTTAAAAAACAATATGGACGAAGCCTTAGAAAAGGGAGAACAAATAATTTTATTTCAAAATCGTAGAGGGTTTGCTCCAATGCTGGAATGTTTTACTTGTGGCCACGTTCAGCAATGCAAACGCTGTGACGTTAGTCTTACGTATCATAAACATTCCAATTTATTAAGGTGTCATTATTGTGGTTATGTAGAAAAAGTAAGTTTAACTTGTACAGCATGTGGAAGTGTTGATACAGATATGAGAGGCTTTGGGACAGAAAAGATAGAAGAGGAGGTGAAAACTATTTTTCCAAAAGCAAATGTATCAAGAATGGATTTTGACACTACAAGAGGCAAAAACGCATATCAAAATCTCATTTCTAAATTTGAGGATAAAGAGATTGATATTCTGGTTGGTACACAAATGGTATCAAAGGGACTTGATTTTAATAATGTTAGTTTAGTTGGTGTGCTGAATGCTGATCAAATGCTTTATTATCCCGATTTTAGAGCCTTTGAAAGAGCATATCAATTAATGGCTCAAGTTTCCGGTAGGGCAGGTAGAAAATTTAAGAGAGGAAAAGTAATTATTCAATCGCATAATCCACATCATAGCACTATCCGAGATGTAATGGATAATGACTATTTAAACATGTATAATTCAGAAATTTTAAATAGAAGAAATTTTTTCTATCCTCCATTTTATCGTTTGATTTATCTAACTTTTCGTCACAAAGATAGGAATGTGCTGGATGCTTGCTGTGATACTTTTGCATTGAATTTAAAATCAGAAATTGGAAAAGAAAGAGTGTTAGGTCCTGAATACCCTGGTATATCCAGGATTAATAATTTATACAATAAAAAAATTATGATTAAGGCTGAAAAGTCTGCATCAATCGTGAAAGTGAAATCTAAACTTAACCACTTAATTACTGTTTTTAAGAAAGATGCAGCTTTTAAGCAAGTTCGAGTAATAATTGATGTCGATCCCCAGTAATTCGCTTAAATTAAAAGGTGAAGTTTTTTTCTGAACCGTTATTCAATTGAATAACTCCATTTGCGTCGCAATTACCATTTCCAAAATTTATAGTTTGTGAACCTTTTTCATTGGGTTTTAAAATGGAAGTTCCCGAGGTAATGTATTCTGCACACGAAAAATCAATAATATGACTAATTGATGTATTGTAAGTAAAACTCGTTTGTTCAAAATCAATACCGTCAGTAGTACACTCAAATTCGTAGATGTCATCTTCCAAACTTACCGTTCCTGATGTAGATATTTTTGTTAAGGTAAATGTACCGTCCCATTTCATTGTTCCATTTGGGTTAACGATTGAAATTCCGTTATTTAAGAGCTCTCCGCTATATTGAGTGTTCGTCGCGTTGAAGATGTAATTTATATTTCCCCAAATTTCTGAACCATCTGAATTATACTTATCAAAGGACACTGCCAAATCCTCAGTAATTATGGTACCAGAATTAATAGTGACCAAAATTTTTCCTTTTCTTATTTTACCTAAGCTCCCTGTAATCCCATCTCCATAATCGAGAGTGATTACTTTGGGGAAGGTTGAGTCATTGAGTTCTGGTTTGCTTGAAAGATGTACCCCATCTATTAATGTGTCTGCTGGGTCAATTATGAAATTTGGGGTTGTGTGTAGTATTTGTTTTAACACATCGGAAACCAATCGCTCTCCCAAAGCGACATCTTTTGCTGATTGAGTATATATTTCGCCATCATCTTTTTGACAGGAAAATAGGAGGATACTAGTAATTCCAATAAAAATGATTTGTTTTATCATGTTATTTAAAAGACGCTTTAACAAGAAGTAAGTTGCTAATTTGATTTTAGATATTCAGTAAACGTGTAGTGATACGTGTTTTTATCATCGGGGTTATTTTTCTTTTCGGAGACCAAACTCCATTTTGAATCTAAAGTTGGAAAAAAAACATCTGCTTCTATGTTTGCATCAACCCATGTTATGATAAGTTTATCTACTAAATCTTGTTCAAGACACTGTTTATATATTTGACCACCTCCGATAATAAAAATTTTATCTTTTTTATAGGATGAAGCAAGCTCTAAAGCCTCCGTTATCGATGAACATACTTGAGCACCCTCGTATTGTATATTTTGACGGGTTACCACAATGTTCTCACGATTGGGAAGTGGACGGAATTTTTTTGGGATTGACTCATAATTTTTTCTTCCAGTAATTACAGGAAATCCTGTAGTTTGCGAGCGGAAAAATTTCATGTCCTCTGGTAAATACCATAATAAATCATTGTTTTTACCAATGCCATTATTCACAGACGAAACCGCAACTATTAGTATTACTTCCATGGATTTATATTGCTACAGGCGCTTTAATGTGTGGGTGAGGATTGTAGTCGATTAACTCAAAATCTTCAAATGTAAAATCAAAAATGTTTTTTATTTTAGGATTTATTTTCATGGTTGGGAGAGATCTTGTTTCCCGCGATAATTGCAATTTTGCTTGCTCAAAATGATTTGAATAAAGATGTGCATCTCCAAAAGTATGTACAAAATCACCCAACTCTAAATCACATACCTGAGCAATCATCATTGTCATTAAGGCATAAGAAGATATATTAAAAGGAACTCCCAAGAAAATATCTGCGCTTCTCTGGTAAAGCTGACAACTTAGTTTTCCATTTGCAACGTAAAACTGAAAAAAAGCATGGCAAGGAGGTAGGGCCATATTTTCTATTTCACCCACATTCCAGGCACTTACAATTAATCTTCTTGAATCTGGATTATTTTTAATTTGTTCAATCAGTTGTGTTATTTGATCAACATGCTTTCCTGATGCAGAAGGCCAGCTTCTCCATTGGTATCCATATACTGGTCCCAAATTCCCGTCTTTGTCAGCCCATTCATCCCATATGCTTACTCCGTTTTGCTTTAGGTATTCTATATTTGTATTTCCTTGCAAAAACCACAACAATTCATGAATAATAGATCTTAAATGACATTTTTTTGTGGTTACTAAGGGAAAGCCTGTGCTTAAATCAAACCTCATTTGGTATCCAAAAACACTTTTAGTTCCTGTTCCTGTACGATCACTTTTCTCAACTCCGTTGTCGAGAACATGCTGCATTAAATCTAAATATTGCTTCATTGTAAATGGTGTTGTAGGTAGTAAATTTCTACAAAAAGAAATTAGAAAGAAAGATTTTACCGTTTAAGTAATCAACAGGTGTTAACAACTGTTTCCTTCGATCTTTAATTTGTTCGAACTTGTCTGAAAAGTTGTAGAGTATTGAAAATAATCTGATTAATTGGCTTGTCTTTTATTTATTTCGTCTCTAATTAGAGAGGCCCTTTCATAGTCTTCTTTTTGGATGGCCTCATTTAATAGAGCCTCCAAGTCATGAATCGATTTTTTACTAAAGTCAGAAGGTTTATTATCAACTAAATTGGAAATTTCTTCTTCAACATTCCCATCACTTTCAAAATCAAGAGATTCTGATTCTTCATCAAGAATGATTCCTGCTGATGATAATATAAATTCAAAAGTGAAAACTGGACAATTGAATCGGACAGCCAGAGCAATAGCATCCGAAGTTCTTGCATCAATTTCTACGTCTTTTCCAGCTTGGTGACAGATCAGTTTCGCAAAGAAGATTCCTTCAACTAGATTGTAAATAATTACTTCTAGAACTCGGATTTCAAAAGTTGAAGCAAATGTTTTAAACAAATCGTGTGTTAGGGGCCTACTTGGTGTCATATTTTCTAGCTCAATAGCTATTGCCTGAGCCTCAAAACCACCAATAATAATAGGTAGTCTTCTATTCCCTTCCTTCTCACCAAGAACAAGGGCATAAGCTCCAGACTGTGTTTGGCTGTATGAAAGACCTATTATTTCTAACCCAATTTTATTCATTTACTCAATTTTCTGACTGCAAGAATACAAAAAAAGAAGAATAAAAACCCTAACAAGCATAAAGTTAAAGGTTGTATATTTTATCTTTTTGCTGATTTTATTGCAGCTGTTAGCCTTGGTATAACATCAAACGCGTCTCCAACAATTCCATAATCAGCAGCTTTAAAAAAAGGTGCCTCGGAATCAATGTTGATTACAACTATCGTTTTTGATGAACTCACTCCCGCTAAATGTTGAATTGCGCCTGAAATTCCAATGGCTAAATATAGGTTTGGGGAAATAGCAATTCCTGTTTGACCAACATGCTCATGGTGTGGTCTCCAGCCAATGTCAGAAACAGGTTTAGAACATGCGGTTGCTGCTCCCAAGGCATTTGCTAATTCTTCAATTATTCCCCAGTTTTCACTTCCTTTTAAACCCCTTCCCGCAGAAACGACTAATTCTGCATCCGGAAGAGAGATTCCTTCTGTGTCTCTATTAAAAGATTTATGCTTTAACGAATCATCATCACTCGATGCGCTTATTGTTTCAATGGAACAATCAACCTGTTTTTCATGAACACCAAAGGAGTTTGTTGAAACCACAATAACATTTTTCTCATTTGTGAGTTCAATATTAGCGAATCCTTTTCCTGAAAATGCTTTTTTCTTTAAAGTTATTGGGTTGTTCGAGGAGGGCAATTCAATTACTTCGGTAACTATTCCAGAATTTATTTTTATTGCCAATCTTGAACCTGAAGCTTTACCTTCAGATGATCCGCAAAAAATAATCGAACTCGCGTTTTCATTTTTAACTACATCAGATAAGATAGTCGATACTTTCTGGTGGTTTAAATAATCTAGACCATCAACTTTCACAACTTTTTCCAATCCGACTGACCCCACTTTATTTATTTCCTCATCAGCGATATTACCGATAATAATTCCTTTAGCAGGTACTCCAGTTTTCTCTGCATAAGCAACTCCATAAGATACTGCTTCAAGAGCATTTTTCTTTATGTTCCCATTTATATGTTCAATATGTATTAAAACCGACATGTTAATATTTTTAATGTTAAGTATTTTTATTAATTATTGTTTTATCAAATGACTTTTGCTTCATTTTGCAAGAGAGCGACAAGTTCTTCAACGTTGTTCGCATCAATTAATTTACAAGCCGATTTTGGTGTTGGTGTATCATAACTTACAATTTTTTGGCAATCACTAAATCCGCAAGAGGCAATCACTTTCAAAGGTTTTGATCTCGCCTGCATAATTCCTCTCATGTTTGGAATTCTTAATTCACTCTCTTCTACTAAACCTTTTTGTCCACCCACAATAACTGGGAGGATAGCTGATAAATCTTCACTCCCTCCATCTATAACCCCTGTAATTGTAGCCTCATTTCCGCTAATTTCTAGACCAATGCATGGAGAGACCGATGGGATGCCTAAAAGCTCACCAAGAGCATGAGGAACAACGGCGCCATTATAATCGATAGATTCCTTTCCTGTGATGATCAGGTCAAAAGGGTTGTCCTTGATGTAGTGAGCAATTTCATTTGCCACCTGAATAGGGTCGTTTGCCATTGTATCAATTCTCACTGCATCATCAGCGCCAATTGCCAATGATTTTCTTATAATAGGGTCATTTGAAGCTGGTCCAACATGAATTACAGTAACTGTTGAGCCTGCATTCCTTTCTTTTATGTGTAATGCTTTTGTAAGTCCAAATTCATCATTTGGATTAATCACAAATTGAACACCATTGCTATTGAATTCTGTGTTGTTATTTGTAAAAGTTATCTTAGTTGTAGTATCTGGAACACTACTTATGCAAACTAGTATTTTCATGATGTGTTGTTTTATTAAAATGCAATGATGATTATACGATATAAGTTATTAAAAGGTTTTAAAAAAATAGAGTTTAGTGAGCAGTAAATGTAGTTTTGAACGTTGTATTTTTTTTGCTTTGTATTTTGATTAAAAAATAGAAATAAAACCATTTAAATTGTTAAATTTGAAATTTCAAAAATTCAATTATGAAAACACTACAATTCAGAGAGGCCCTCAGAGAAGCAATGAATGAGGAAATGAGGAATGATAAGGATATCTTTATTCTTGGAGAGGAAGTTGCTGAATACAACGGTGCATACAAGGTAACTCAGGGCATGCTTGATGAATTTGGTCCTGAGCGTGTTATTGATACGCCTATTGCTGAAAATGGATTTGCGGGAATAGCCATTGGAGCCGCAATGAATGGTTTGAAGCCTATTGTTGAGTTTATGACATTCAATTTTTCTTTAGTTGCAATTGATCAAATTATAAATGGAGCTGCAAAGGTTAATCTGATGAGTGGTGGACAATTTCCTTTGTCAATTGTATTTCGTGGTCCAACTGCTTCTGCGGGTCAATTAGGGGCACAGCATTCACAGGCTTTTGAAAATTGGTATGCCAATACACCCGGTTTAAAAGTAGTCGTTCCATCAACCCCTGGCGACGCAAAAGGACTTTTAAAAGCCTCTATCCGTGATAATGACCCTGTAATATTCATGGAAAGTGAGCAAATGTATGGAGATAAAGGTGAAGTCCCTGAAGGAGAATATATTATTCCACTAGGGGTTGCCGATATAAAGAGAAAAGGAGAGGATGTAACCATAGTTACTTTTGGTAAAATATACCACAGAGTCGTTAAGGCTGCGGAACAATTAGCTAGTGAAGGAATTGATGCAGAGATTGTTGACTTAAGAACTGTTCGACCTATTGATTACCAAACAGTAATTGAGTCGGTTAAAAAAACAAATCGACTCGTAATTGTTGAAGAGGCATGGCCGTTGGCATCTATTTCAACAGAAATAGCTTACAAAGTACAGAGAGAAGCTTTCGATTATTTGGACGCTCCTATTCAAAGAGTTACCATGCGAGATGTTCCAATGAGCTACGCTGCAAATTTGGTTGAGGCAACTTTACCGAATGAGGGTAGAATTATTCAAGCAGTAAAAAAAGTTTGCTACGAAACCGAAAAAAACGCCTAGAATTCAGGTCAAGTTAGTTGTATAAAGACTTCTATTTGATTTCATAAGGTTTTTTAAACTTCATATGTGAAAAAATAAGAGGTGTAATTCGCGTACGTAATACTGATTGATAAGTATTTTTATACAAACTCCAATTTAAAATTATGCGAAAGCTCATAATAGCTTTGATTAGTTTAGTTATAATAGGCATAGTAGGCTATGTGCTTATTCCCATCGAGTCAAAAACGAAAAATTTTGGCTATTCTGAAGCACTTAACGCAATCCCTCCAAAAGCATCATTTATTATTCGCTCAGATAATGTTATTGACAAATGGCGTGAATTGTCCAATTCAACCATTGGAAAGTCCTTCAGCAATATCAAAAGTTATTCTGCAATTCAATCTGTTTTTTCCAGAATTGATTCAGCTCAAGATGAATTTATATCATCTTTTTTAAATCAAAAAGTTTTTATTGCGGGTGTCCTTACAGCAGGAAATCAATTGAATCAAATTGTTGCTTTTGAAAATAAAGGGGCAACGCAAGAACAGGTTAAAGGTTGTATAGAATCTATATTTGGTTCCAAAGCATTAAGTTCTAAAGAATATGAAAACAATACCATAGATTTCTATGCATTGAATGAAACAAAAATCACTTTTGCTCATGTAGGAAATGTAGTGCTGTTTTCTACATCAAGTATTTTAATCGAAGAAGGGATTCGAGAGTTATCTGCAGAAAAACACCTTCCTGATCATGCTGGGTTTAAAAAACTATTAAAAACGGCAGATATTCGAGCAGATGGAAATTTCTTCATCAATTTTAATCAAATTGGAGGTTGTTTGAATCTCTATGGAAACAATGATATCGATTTTTCTAAATCATTTAGTCAATTTGGAGGATGGGCCGAATTGGACTTGAATTCTAGAGATCAAAGTTGGATGTTGAATGGGTTTAGTTGTATTTCTGATTCTTCATCAAGTTATTTAAATTCTTTTACTGGAGAGCAAGCGCAATCCTTGAGTGTGACTTCTGTACTTCCTGAAAATACTGGGGTTTTAAGTTATGTCAGCTTTTCAAATTTTGGTTCCTACAAGGAAAAATACAATCAATATTTAGCCCAAAAACAAATTTTATACAAACACCAGAAGAATATTTTGAATATTAATAAAAAACATAAATTTATTGTAGATGAGGATTTTTACAGTTGGATAGGTGATGAAATTGCAATGTTTACGGTTAGTGGTGATGAAACTTCTTTCGAAAGAAATTCTGGGTTAATTATAAAAATATCAGACCTTGATAAAGCAAAAGATGGCCTGAGAAAAATCCATGAGAGTACCGGTGTGCAAAGTGAAGTCGAATATCAAACGTTAGTAATTAATGATTTAGGGCTTGTTAATTTCTTCCCGCTTGTATTAGGTGATGAATTTAATTCAATCTCAGGGTCCAAATACTTAGTAATCGAGGATTATATCATTTTTGCAAATGATGAAAGTGTACTCAAACACATTGTTAATTTTTATTTGCGTGGAAAAACATTAGTTAAAAACATTCAGTTCAATCAATTTTACAGTCAATTTTCTGGGGAGTCCAATCTCTTTTACTATTACAACTTTAAGTTGGCTAATAATTACTTTGGTTCATTCCTTGAAAGCAGTCAATTGGAAAGCTACAGAACCAATCAAGATAGTTTAAATAAATTGCAGGCCTTTGGATTTCAAATTAATGCAAGCAAAAAGCTTTTTTTTACAAATGCATACATCAATTATAATACGAATTTAGGTTCTCAAAATGTATCGCTCATTGAAGTGAAGCTAGATACTACATATTCGATTCGTCCATCTATTGTAAAAAATCATTATACAAAGGAAAAAGAACTCTTAATCCAAGATGATAACCATATGCTCTATTTGGTAAACAATGTGGGTAAGGTAATTTGGAAAAAGGATTTAAAAGAGCCAATTGTTGGAAGTATACAACAGGTGGATAGATATAAGAATGATAAACTTCAATATGCTTTCGTTACGAAAAATAAAATTCACCAAATAGATCGTAAAGGTAGAGATGTTGAAGGATATCCAGTTGAATTAAAAGCACCTGTAACCAAAGGACTTGTTGTTTTCGATTATGATAAAAATAGAAATTATAGATTGTTGGTTACTCAAGGTAAACACATACATAATTTTAGTATCGATGGAAAAGTTGTAAAAGGTTGGGAGTTTATTTCTGGAGATAATATTGTTGTTGAGCCAAATTTAATCCAAGTTGAAGACAAAGACTATATTGTTTTATCTGATGAGTCTGGAAAAGTTAGGGTTTTAAATAGAAAAGGAGAGGATCGGTTAAAATTAAGCAATCAATTTCCGCCCCAAACTAAGAATTATTCTGTTTGGAAGAATAATGCATTATCGAACTCAGGCGTTTTAGGATCGGATACGAATGGAACCATTTATTTTCTAAAGTTAGCAGACGAAATGGAGACTTTTGCAGTCAAATCTTTTGAGGGTGATTTTGATATTGAGTACAAAGACTTTAATGGTGATGGAACTTTAGATTTCGTAGTTACAAATGATCAAAGTGTTCAGGTTTTTAAAAACAACAAAAAAATTGATGCTACCATAACCGATATAGAGTTTAAACCCGCCTATGGAGTTGAAACATTTCAGCTTGATAAAAATAGAACAGTAAACATTTTAGCGGATAAAAAAGAGATGAAAATTTATGGCTATGATGAAAAAGGAAATTTGTTAAATAGTTTTCCAATAGAGGGTATTTCTCCTTCTTTGGTTACCGATATTGATAACAATAAAAGCTACGATTTGATTGTAGGTGATAAACTGGGTAGTTTATATATTTATTCCCTTGGTAACTAACCTATCTGCACTTAAGTAAGCGATGAAATCACCAGGTAGATAATTTAGTTGTTGGAGTTTTTAAATCATACAAAGAGGTGTATTCATAACTTATGGAATTAAAGGTTTTACAGCAAGAGATTGATGAATGGATTAAAACAATTGGAGTGCGCTATTTTAATGAATTAACCAATCTTGCAATACTTACAGAAGAGGTTGGTGAATTAGCCAGAATTATAAGCCGAAAATATGGAGAGCAATCCTTTAAAAATCCAGATGAGGAGAAGGATTTGGCAGATGAAATGGCCGATGTGTTATGGGTTTTAGTTTGCTTGGCGAATCAAACCGGTGTTGATTTAGAAGATGCCATTCAAAAAAACATTGCAAAGAAGACGAGTCGAGATAAAAACAGACATAGAAACAACCAGAAATTATCCAAATAAAATTCTATAAGGCAATTGTTTTTTGATTCAATAATTATTTTTTGATTTAGGCTGTATCTTTTTTGAAATACTTGCATTATACCTTTACACACTACCTATATACATATATAGAATATACACACGAGTATATTTTTAAGCTCCAGTTCATCTGGAGCTTTTCAATTTTTGATCAAAAGATATTATGCGTGAAACAATTTGCAATGAACACTTTTTAAGAGACGTGAAGGCAAATTACATAAAGTACTAGGAATGTTCCTATCGAATTAAACTCACAATACCTACCTTCTCTTTCCATTTTCTGGTATGTTTTAACATATACCTTAGTTTGTAAACATACACATCTTGTGGTTGAGGATTTCCATTAACTGTTCCATCCCAACCAGAAGATAGGTCTTTAGTTTCATAGGCGAGATTTCCCCACCGATCATATATAAGTAATTCATATTGTTCGAGAATTTCGCTGTATGCTTTAAAAACTTCATTTTTTCCATCGCCATTTGGGGTGAATGTATTTGGAATAAAAAGAGGAAATATCACTTTCACAATAATTGAGTCGGTAAATTGACAAGTCTTATTATCACTGTAACTAAAGTAATAGGTAATGTCTTGATCTGGTGAGCCATTAATTGAGTTACAATTATTGCAGTTTAAAAAATCACTTGGTGTCCAAGAGTATTGGTAATTGGGGTTTAATTCAGCTGAGAAACTGTTACCAAATTGGATGATGTATTCGTCCTCTATGTTTTGTGGAGGGCTGGGTATGACATCAATTTTAATGGTGTCATAAGCGAAACAATTTCCTTTGTAGATGATGCTTGTGTAAAGTTTGCTTTCCTGCGGATAAATGATTATTGAAGAATCGTTTAGGTTATCTTCAAGTTCGGAAGATGTCCATAAATATTCATCTCCACCATTAAGAAATAGGTTAATTCGAGAACCTGCACAAACTAGTGTATCTGGAGTAGAGGTTTGATTAATTGTATTCAATGCGACATCAAATGTGTCTATTGAATTTCCACATGAACTTTCAGTAACTATATAATACGTATCTGAGTTGTTTTTTGGAAAATAAATTGAGTCATTTTTGAGCTCGAATGGTTTGTTGTTTAATTCACTAACTACATAGTCAGAGCCCTTGTAGAAGAAGTAGTTGGGAGATTCTTCCTCACAAGCAGTATCTCCTACTGAAGAACTTTCAGGGGGATAAAAGACAGGTATTTGAACATTTGTAGTATCTGTTCCACAGTTGTTCTTGTATTCTACAAAATACTCGGTTGTACTATCGGGTTGAACAGTTAAACTAGGCCCTTGGGTTAAAAAAGTAGAATTTTTGGACCACCAAGTATAATTATTATCTGTTGGACCACCAATGGAATGAATTGTTAGACTATTGTTTGAACATATGAATGTGTCAATGTCAATACTAATTTCTGGAATCTTTATCACCTCTACGTTTACCTCCGCAGTATCTGAATATGGACATTGACTAGAATCAATAGCAATTAATGAGATGACATATTCTCCTGCATCACTAAAGAAGAATTCACCATCGAATGATTTTGAAATTGATCCATCTGGATAAATCCATTTGTATTCTTTTCCACCTGTACTTTGATTTTTAAAAAATACGGGGTCATTTTTACAATGTGCAGAATCTTTGGTGAATTTAATATTTGCTGTTAGTTTTGAAATATCCATTTTAATAATTGCTAAGTTGCAATTGTCGGAATTGTTTGTTGTTGAATATGCTGTTGGGGTTACAGGAAAAGCCGATGAAGCACCACATCCCGCACAAACAGCTTGGTATATCGTTCCACTTCTATCAAATCTACTTGTCCCTCCATCAACATGTTCACTTAGAGTATTTCCTCCGAAGTAACTTCCATACTTAAGTGACGAAAAATCAGGTCCCAATAACATGAAATAAAAATCTGATCCGTCGGTATTGCTTTGGTAAGCATCAGAGGTAATTGGCATATTTTGTGTTCCTATAATATCACTGTTAACTGCACCCCCCCAACCGGATAAATAAACCTCCTTACAGTTACTTACCATGAAGGCTCCCGGAACTATATTTATCCTTCCATTACCTGAGCCAATTACAGTAGCGGCTTCAAGTGT
>MDTG01213880.1_pt1 | contig 18031 bp, 16 predicted proteins | sample 811421 | NCBI WGS metagenome assembly MDTG01 (sample SAMN05326645, study PRJNA326480) | marine metagenome | isolation source: seawater | place: Pacific Ocean: South East | collected 2011 | reverse complement strand
GTTCAGGCCCCCGGCGGCATCGGAGCCCGTCCGGTGACCTTTACGCCTCGTTTCGAAAAGGTGTCCCGAACCGTACGGCCGTGCGTCGATCCCGGGGAATGAACCCGTCCGTGCGTCGATTTCCGGGAATGAACCCGTCCGTGCCCGGGCCGCGTCACCAGCGCCATTGCGTCAGCGCCAGGTCTGGACGAACTCGGCGATATCACGGGCGGCGGCGACGCAGTCGGCCTCCGGGGCGACCCAGGCGACCCGGACGTAGCCCCGGCCGGGGTTGCCGTTCGAGCCGTCGCGGCCCAGGTAGCTGCCCGGCAGCACGGTGACGTTGCGGGCGGCGAAGAGGTCCCGGGTGAAGGCCTCGTCGTCGCCGCCCGGAACGGCGATCCAATGGTAGAAGCCGCCTTCCGGATCGACGATGTCCAGGGCTTCCCGGAGGATCGGCGTCACCGCCGCGAACTTGCGGCGGTAGGCCTCGCGGTTCGCCGCCACGTGGGCCTCGTCCTGCCAGGCCGCCCGGCTGGCGCGCTGGACGTGGTTGGGCAGGGCGCAGCCCTCGTAGGTGCGGTACTGGTAGTAGTCCGCCAGGATCCCCGCGTCGCCCGCGACGAAGCCCGAGCGCAGGCCCGGCAGGTTGGAGCGTTTGCTCAGGGAGTGGAACACCACGCAGCGCCGGAAGTCGTCGCGGCCGGCCGCCGACGCCGCGTCGAGCAGGCCGACGGGGGGCGCGCCGTCGTCGAAGTAGAGCTCCGAGTAGCACTCGTCCGCCGCGATCACGAAGTCGTGGCGGTCCGCCTGCTCCATCAGCCAGCAGAGCGTTTCCCGGTCGAGATTCATGCCCGTCGGGTTGCCCGGCGAGCAGACGAACAGCAGCTCGCAGCGGCGCCAGACGTCCTCCGGCACCGCCCGGTAGTCCGGGCGGAATCCGCTGGCCGCGGTGCACTCGACGAACCAGGGCTCCGCGCCGCGCAGCAGCGCCGCGCCTTCGTAGATCTGGTAGAAGGGGTTGGGCAGCACCGCCGTGGCGCCCGGCGTGCCGCTCAGCACCGCCTGGCCGAACGAGAACAGGGCCTCGCGGGTGCCGGCCACCGGCAGGACCTGAGTCTCCGGGTCGAGACCGGCGCGGAACCGGCGCTGCACCCAGCCGGCCACGGCGTCCCGAAGCTCCAGGCTGCCGCGGGTCGCCGGGTAGCCCGCGAGATCCCGGGCCAGCGCCTCCGGTTCCGTCAGCTCGGCCACCACGAAGTCCGGGGGCGCGTGTTTCGGCTCGCCGATGGACAGCATCACGGGCGCCCGGTCGGCCGGCGGTCGAACGCCCGCCTTGAGGGCCGCGAGGCGTTCGAAGGGATATGCCCGCAGCCGGGCCAGATGGGGATTCACGAGACCTTGGCGATCTGGCTGTCGAGGCGCTGGCGCAGGGTGTTCTCCAGCTCGTAGATGCGCTCCCGGTCGCGGATGGCCCGGCCGTTCTCGTCGACGATGTGGAACACGTCGTCGATGCGCTCACCCAGGGTGGTGATCCGCGCGGACTGCACCGACAGGCCCAGCTCGTGGAAGAGCTGGCCGATGGTCGCCAGCAGGCCCGGCCGGTCCGAGGCGACGATGGTGAGTTCGGAGTGGCGGGTGCCGCGGCGGTTGCGCAGCTTCACCTCGGTGGCCCGGGTGAGCTGGCGCAGGCGCCGGGACGTGCGGCGCGTCAGCACCCCGGGATAGTCCTCCGGGTCGTCCAGCTCGGCGCGTAGCTGCTCGAGAATGTGTTCGCGCTGTCCCGCCTCCCGGGTCAGCGGACCGCCGTCGTCGTCGAGCACCACGTAGGTGTTCAGGCACAGGCCGTTGTCGGCGGTGTGGATGATGGCGTCGTGCACCGACAGCTTGAGCTGGTCGATGGCCGCCACGCTGGCGGCGAACAGGCTCGGCTCGTCCCGGGTGTACAGCACGATCTCGGTGGCGCCCTCGTTGGGCGTCTGGCCCTTCAGGTCCACCGCCATCACCAGCGGCCCGGCGGCGATGTCGTGGCCGTGCATCCGCTCGACGATGTCCGCCACCTGCCGGGGCGTGTGCCGCAGGAAGAACTCGTCGCCGGGGATCTCCCACAGCCCGGCGAGCTCGGCTTCGTCGATGCCCCGGTCGCGGAGTTTCTCCAGGGCGCTCTCCTGGCAGGCGCGGATCGACGTCTGACGGTCCAGGGGCGACTCCAGCCCCCGGCGCAGCGCCTTGCGGGTCTCGCCGTAGAGAGTGCGCAGCAGCGTCGCCCGCCAGGAATTCCACAGGGTCGGGTTGGTGGCCGTGATGTCGGCCACCGTCAGCGCGTACAGGTAGTTCAGACGCATCTCGGACTTCACCTCGGTGGCGAACTCGTGGATGACGTCCGGGTCGTAGATGTCCTTGCGCTGAGCGGTGCTGGACATCAGCAGGTGGCGGCGCACCAGCCACGTCACCAGCTCCGTATCCGCTTCGGACAGCTCGTGGCGGCGGCAGAACTGCTCCACGTCGGTGGCGCCGAGTTCCGAGTGGTCGCCGCCGCGGCCCTTGCCGATGTCGTGGTAGAGGCCGGCGATGTACAGCAGCTCGATCTTCGGCAGGTTGCGCACGCAGTGGGCGGCGACCGGATAGTCCTGCTCCGCCGAGCGGTAGTGCAGCCGGCGCATGTTGCGGATCACCGACATGGTGTGCGCGTCCACCGTGTAGATGTGGAACAGGTCGTGCTGCATCTGGCCGACCACCTCGCCGAACTCGGGCAGGTAGCGGCCGAGCACGCCGTAGCGGCGCATGCGGGTGAGCTGGGAGACCAGGGTGTACGGGGCCTTCAGCAGGTCGATGAACAGCCGCGTGTTGACCGGGTCGTGCCGGAAGCGCCGGTCGATCAGGTGCAGGTTGTCGCGGATCGCGCGGATGGTCTCGGCCCGCACCCCGGAGATGTCCCGGCGATTGGCCATGATCACGAAGATCTCCATCAGCGCGCTGGGCTCCCGGGCGAACACGTCCGCCGCGGTGGTCTCGATGTAGTTGTTGCGGACTCGGAACCGCTCGTTGACGGGCACGATGCGCGGCCGCTCCCGGGCCCGCAGAATGGTCTCGTCGAAGTGCTGGAGGAGGATGTCGTTGACCTCCCGCAGCGCCATCACGTGCCGGTAGTAGTGGTGCATGAAGCGTTCGACGCCGAGCCGGGCGCTGGTGTCGGCGAATCCCAGGCGCTGGGCCAGGGCCCGCTGGTACTGGAACTGCAGGTGGTCTTCCTTGCGTTCGGCCAGCAGGTGCAGCCCGAACCGCACCCACCACAGGAACCGGCGGCCGTCCTCCAGCCACTGCCGCTCCTGGGTGGTCAGCATGCCCAGCCGCTCGAGCTCGGCCGGGTCGGTGGTGCCGAACTTGCGCGCCATCACCCAGATCGCGGTCTGCAGATCCCGCAGCCCGCCGGGCGAGGTCTTGAGGTTGGGCTCCAGCCCGTACTCGACGTTGTCGTACTGGCGGTGCCGGCGGTCCTGCTCGTCGCGCTTGGCCTTGAAGAAGGCCGCCGCCGGCCACAGCCGCGGCGACGACAGCATCTTGTCGAGGCGGCGCGACAGGTCGTCGGAGCCGGCCAGCAGCCGGCGCTCGAAGGTGGCGGTGGCCACGGTGATGTCCCGGGCGGCCTCCCGCTTGCAGTCCCGCAGGGACCGGACGCTGTGGCCGAGTTCCTGGTTCAGGTCGATCAGGCAGTGGAGGAAGTCGCTGATCACCTTCTGCTGACGTGACGGCCGGCGGGCGACGATCAGCAGGTCGATGTCGGAATGGGGGAACAGCTCGCCGCGGCCGAACCCGCCGACGGCGAACACCGCGATGTCGCGCCGCGCCGCTTCCGGGACCTTGGCCGCGAACACCTCGCGGATGAGGCCGTCGAAGAAGGCGCTGCGCGCGGCCACCAGCTCGTCGATGTCGTCGTTGCGCCAGTAGCGGGTGGCCAGCCCGGCGTCGTGCTCGGCGATCCGCGCGCGCATGTCGTCCACCAGTGCCCCGAGGCCGTTGCCGTAGCGGCGCTGGGTCGGGCCGCCGGCGCCGTTGCCCGGGCCGGGGGCGCCGTCCGCGGGGGCCTGGCCGGCGGCCGCCGCGGCAGCTTTCGTTCCGGCGCTCACGGCAGGGTCTCTTCGGTCCGTCGGGTGAGCACCTCGGCACCGGTGCCGGTGACCATGATGGTGTGCTCCCACTGGGCGGAGAGCTTGTGGTCCTTGGTCACCACCGTCCACTGGTCCGGGAGGATCTTCACGTGGCGCTTGCCGGCGTTGATCATCGGCTCGATGGTGAAGGTCATGCCCTCCTCGAGCACCATGCCCGAGTCCGGCTTGCCGTAGTGGAGCACCTGGGGCTCGTCGTGGAAGGTGCGGCCGATGCCGTGGCCGCAGAATTCCCGCACCACCGAGAAACCCTGGCTCTCGGCGTGGGTCTGGATGGCGTGGCCGATGTCGCCGAGCCGGGCGCCGGCCCGGACCGCGCCGATGCCGAGGTACAGGCACTCCTGGGTGACCCGGGACAGGCGCTCGGCCAGCACGCCCGGCTCCCCCACCAGAAACATCTTGCTGGTGTCGCCGTGGTAGCCGTCCTTGATGACCGTCACGTCGATGTTGAGGATGTCCCCGGACTTGAGCACCTTCCTGGCCGACGGAATGCCGTGGCAGACCACGTGGTTCACCGACGTGCAGATGGACTTCGGAAAGGGCGGGGCGACGCCGTTGGTGTAGTTGAGCGGGGCCGGTATGCAGCCGATCTCGTCGACGATGTAGGCGTGACAGATCTCGTCGAGGCGGTCGGTGGTCACGCCGGGCACCACGTGCTCGCCGATCATCTCCAGCACGCTGGCCGCCAGGCGCCCCGCGGTGCGCATGCGCGCGATCTCGTCTTCGGACTGAACTCTTGCAACCATGGGGATTCGGGACCGTCGCGGCGCCGGAACGGCGTGTTCCAGCTTTGAGGGGATTATGGTATAAAGCGCGCCGCCCGGGGGCAACGGCACGGCCTCCAGCGGCCGCTTCGCGGTCTCCGGGCGGATTTCGAGGTTCATCAACAGTAATTACTCACGTCATCCGACACATGCTTCCGGGTGCCGGCGCGTGCCATCCGCGGACACTGTCCCCGGCAGGCCGTCTGACCGGTTGAAGCATGGGGGTGGCGGAGGCGCAACCCGGAGGACAATGTGACGATTACCATGCGCGACATGCTCGCTGCCGGCGTGCATTTCGGTCATCAGACCCGTTTCTGGAACCCCAAGATGAGTCCCTTCATCTTCGGCGCCCGGAACAAGATCCACATCATCAATCTCGAGAAGACCGTTCCGGCCTTCAACGACGCGCTCAACGCGCTGCGCAACATGGCGTCCCAGGGCAAGAAGATCCTGTTCGTGGGCACCAAGCGCGCGGCTGCGGACACCATCCGCGAGCAGGCAACCCGGGTCGGCATGCCCTACGTGGACCAGCGCTGGCTGGGCGGCATGCTCACCAACTACAAGACCATCCGTCAGTCGATCAAGCGGCTCCAGGACCTGGAGACCCAGGCTGCCGACGGCACCTTCGAGCTGCTCACCAAGCGCGAGGCGCTGTCCAAGCAGCGCACCATGGAGAAGCTCGAGCGCAGCATCGGCGGCATCAAGGACATGGGCGGCCTGCCGGACGCGCTGTTCGTCATCGACGTGATGCACGAGCACATCGCCGTCGAGGAAGCCAACAAGCTGGGCATTCCGGTGTTCGGCATCGTCGACACCAACTCCGATCCGGACGGCGTCGATTTCGTCATTCCGGGCAATGACGACGCCATCCGGGCGATCCGCCTGTACGTCACGGCCGTGGCCGACGCCGTGCAGGACGGCATCGACGAGGCCTCCGGCCACGTCAGCGAGGACGAGTTCGTCGAGGTCAGCGACGAAGCGCCTGCAGAACAGGCGGCGCCTGTGGAGCAGGCCGCGGCCGCCGAGGCGCCCGCGGAGCCGGAAACCAAGCAAACGGAGGAGTGAGTCATGGCCATCACGGCAGCACAGGTCAAGGAGCTGCGCGAGCGCACCGGGCTCGGCATGATGGACTGCAAGAAGGCCCTGGAGGAAGCCTCCGGGGACATGGAGCTGGCCATCGAGGAGCTGCGCAAGAAGAGCGCGCTCAAGGCGGCCAAGAAGGCCGGCCGCACCACGGCCGACGGCCTGCTCGGCCTGAAGGTCTCCGACGACGGCAAGAAGGGCGCGCTGGTCGAGGTGAACATCGAGACCGACTTCGCGGCCAAGAACGAGAAGTTCGTGGCGTTCGTCGCCGAGGTGCTGGCTGCGGTCTACGAGGGCGGCGAGACGGACGTGGAGAAGCTGCTCGAGGCCGGGCTCGGCGCCAAGCGTGAGACGCTGGTGCAGGAGATCGGCGAGAACATCACCGTCCGCCGGGCGGCCTACCTGGCCGCCGACGAGGGGCGCATCAGCGCCTACCTGCACGGCGACAACCGCAAGGGCGCGCTGGTGCACGTCACCGTGGACGACGACGAGCTCGGCCGCGACGTGGCCATGCACGTCACGGCCATCAATCCGCTGGTGGTGACCTCGGATCAGGTGCCCGCCGACGTGCTCGCCAAGGAGCGCGAGATCTACGTGTCCCAGGCGGCCGACAGCGGCAAGCCGGCGGAGATCGTCGAGAAGATGGTCGAAGGCCGGGTGCGCAAGTACCTCGCCGAGGTCAGCCTGGTGGACCAGCCCTTCGTCAAGGATGCCAACGTCAAGGTCGGCAAGCTGCTCGAGCAGGCCGGCGGCACGTGCCGCGCGTTCGTGCGGTTCGAGGTGGGCGAGGGCATCGAGGTGGAGGCGTCCGACTTCGCCGCCGAGGTCGCCGCCCAGGTCAAGGGGTCGTCCTGAGATGACCCCGGCCGGCGCCGCGGGAACCGGTTAGCCGCCGTGCGCCGGGTATTGCTCAAGCTCTCCGGCGAAGCGCTGGCCGGCAGCGCGGGCTTCGGCGTCGATCCCGGCGTCGTCGCCCGGCTGTGCCGGGACATCGCCGCGGCCCGGGATGCCGGCACCCAGGTGGGGCTGGTGGTCGGGGGCGGCAACCTGTTCCGGGGCGCCGCCCTGCAGGCGGCCGGACTGGGCCGGGTCACCGGCGACCAGATGGGCATGCTGGCCACCGTCATGAATGGTCTGGCGTTCCGCGACCTGCTGCGTCAGGCGGGCGTTCCGGCCGTGCTGTTCTCCGCCATCGAGCTGCCCGGCGTGGCCGAGCGGTTCCACCGCGATCAGGCCGTCGACGCCCTCGAGCGCGGCGAGGTGGCGGTGTTCGGCGCCGGCACCGGCAATCCGTTCTTCACCACCGACACGGCGGCCTGCCTGCGCGGCATCGAGATCGACGCCGAGGCGGTGCTCAAGGCCACCAAGGTGGACGGCGTGTACTCGGCCGACCCGCACCGCCATCCGGATGCCGAGCGGTTCGATACGCTCACCTACGACGAGGTGCTGGCCCGCGACCTGGCGGTCATGGACCTCACGGCCATCTGCCTGTGCCGCGACCACGGCATGCCGCTGGTGGTCTTCGACATGGAGTCGGAGGGCGCGTTGATTCGTCTGGTGAACGGTGAGAAGGTGGGCACCCGAATCGGGGCGGACAAGACTGTCTGAAGGCGTCGCGGCGAGGGGCCGCGACCAGTGGAGGAGCACAGGGGCCATGATCGAGGAGATTCGTGCCGATGCGGACGAGCGCATGGGCAAGTCGTTGGACAGCCTGCACGGGGCGTTCGCGCGGATCCGCACCGGTCGGGCCAATCCGTCGCTGCTCGACGGCATCGAGGTCCCGTACTACGGCACCGACACGCCGCTGAACCAGGTCGCCTCGGTGACGGTGGAGGATGCCCGGACGCTGGTCATCTCGCCCTGGGAGAAGAAGCTGGTGCCGGACATCGAGAAGGCCATCCTCAAGAGCGATCTCGGCCTCACGCCCAACTCCACCTCCGAACTCATCCGCCTGCCGCTGCCTGCGCTGACCGAGGAGAACCGCCGGGATCTCGCCAAGCAGGCGCGCCACGAGGCCGAGAACGCCCGCATCGCGATCCGCAACATCCGCCGCGACGCCATCGGTGACATCCGCGAACTCGTCAAGGAGAAGGAGATCGCCGAGGACGAAGCCCACCGGGCGGAGGACGCCATCCAGAAGCTCACCGACAAGCGCATCGGCGAGGTGGACAAGGCGCTGGAGGCCAAAGAAGCCGACCTGATGGCGATTTGAGGCTACACTCCCGACCTATGGCGGAAGTACGCGCAACGGCAGGAAAGTCGCCGGCTGAGGCACCGGTGGTGCAGGATCCGGCGGCGGAGGACGGGCCGGCCGAACCCGCTCCGACAGCCGGCGTGCCCCGCCATGTCGCCATCATCATGGACGGCAACCACCGCTGGGCGAAGCGCCGGCACCTGCCCGGCGCCGCCGGCCACCGTGCGGGGGCCAAGAACGTCCGCCCCGTGGCGGAGGCCTGCGCCGACGCCGGCGTGGAGATTCTCACCCTGTTCGCCTTCAGCACCGAGAACTGGCAGCGTCCGAGCCGTGAGGTCAGCCTGCTGATGGACCTCATGCGCAACGTCCTGGAGCACGACGTCGAGGAGCTGAACGACCGCGGCGTGCGGCTGCGGGTGATCGGCGACCGTTCCCGGTTCGAGGCGGACCTGCAGATGCGCATGAACCGGGCCGAGACGCTCACCCGGGGCAACGAGCGGATGACCCTCAACATCGCGGCGAACTTCGGCGGCCGCTGGGACATCGTGCGTGCCGCCCGCCTGCTGGCCGAGGAGGTCGAGCAGGGGCGCCTGACCGCCGCCGACGTGGACGAGGCGGCGTTCCGCCGTCATCTGTCCCTCGGCGACCAGCCGTCCCCGGACCTGTGCATCCGCACCGGCGGCGACGCGCGGATCAGCAACTTCCTGCTGTGGGACTTCGCCTATACCGAGCTGTATTTCACCGATGCGTACTGGCCCGGATTCACCCGCGGTGATCTGGCCGACGCCTTGACCTGGTTCGGGGACCGGCAGCGCCGATTCGGCCGGCGCCCGTAGCGTCTGCTTGCTGCGCTCCCGGATCATCACCGCTCTCGTTCTGGCGCCGCTGGTGATCGCGGCGATCTATCTGTTGCCGCTGTACGGTTTCGCGCTCGCCTTCTGGCTCATCGCCGCCGCCGGCGCCTGGGAATGGGCGGGGCTGGCGGGCGTGTCCGGCGCCGCCGGACGGGCCGTCTACGTGGCCATTCTGGCCGGGCTGGCGGGCGCGGTCTGGACCGTTCCCGATTATTGGACCCACGTACTCTGGCTCGGCGTCGGGTTCTGGATCTGCGCGGCCCTCGCGGTGCTGAGCTACCCCCGTGGCGCCGGTCTGTCGGTGCACCCGCTGATCGCGCTGCCCGCCGGCCTGGTCGCGGCCCTGGCCGCGTGGATGGCGCTGGTGGTGGTGCGGGCCGAGCCCGGCGGCGCCACCTGGGTTCTGTGGCTGCTGTTCCTGGTGTGGGCGGCCGACATCGGCGCCTACTTCGCCGGCCGGCGGTTCGGCCGCCGCAAGCTCGCGCCCCGGGTCAGCCCGGGCAAGACCTGGGAGGGCCTCGCCGGCGGGGTGGCCGTCAGCCTGGCGGTGACCGTCGCCATGCTCTGGCCGATGGGTGCGTTCACCCCGGTGTGGATTCCGCTGATCGTGCTGCTGGTGGGCGTGTCCGTGTTCGGCGATCTGTTCGAGAGCGTCATGAAGCGCTCCCGCGGGGTGAAGGATTCCGGCTCGCTGCTGCCGGGCCACGGCGGCGCCCTGGACCGGATCGACTCCGTCATCGCCGCGCTGCCGGTGTTCGCGCTGCTGCTCCAGCGCGGACTCTGACCGTGGCGCCTTGCGCATCGCAGGCACTCTCCTGATCGTTTATCATCCCGCCGCCGTCTTCCGGAGGCGGGCCGCCGCCATGGCGCGGTGGCGGGCGGCCGCCGGTATGCGGGAGCGGACGGCGGCGCCGCGGTGGGCAGCGCCGCCGGACAGGCGGAGCCCGGAAGAACTTAGCTGCAGCACGAGGGTCTCACCTACGTGATCGAAATACTGCAATATCCGCTGGCTCTGCTGGTCACGCTGGGCGTGCTCGTGACGTTCCACGAGCTCGGCCACTACCTCGTGGCGCGCTGGTCCGGCGTGCGGATCGTGCGGTTCTCCGTCGGGTTCGGCCGTCCTATCTGGTCGCGCATGGACCGGCGCGGCACCGAGTGGGCGGTGGCCGCCATCCCGCTGGGCGGTTACGTGCGCATGCTCGACGAGCGCGAACCCGGGACTGTCGAGGCGGAAGCGCGTCCGGGGGACGTGTCCTACAACGATCTCAGCGTGGGCTGGCGGGCCGCCATCGCGGCGGCCGGCCCGCTGGCCAATTTCGTGCTGGCCATCGTCGTCTACTGGTTTCTGTTCGTCGCCGGCAACACCACCATCGCCCCCATGCTCGGCACGGTGCCGGAAGGCTCGCCGGCGGACCGGGCCGGTCTGGAACCCGGCCTCGAGATCGTCAGCGTGGACGGCGAGAGCGCGCGGAGCTGGCAGCAGGTGACCATGGCGCTGGCCGGCCGGCTCGGTGATTCCGGGTCCATCGAGCTGGGCGTGCGGCGCCCGGGCGCCGAGTCGATCCGCCAGGTCGGCCTGGCCATCGACGACTGGCATCGCGGGGTGGACGAGCCGGATCTGCTGGCTTCGCTCGGCATCGAGCCGGCCCTGCCGCCCGTGCTCGGCGAGATCCTGCCGGACAGCCCCGCGGAACGCGCCGGGCTGCGCCGCTTCGACCGCGTGGTGGCCGTGGACGGTGAGCCCCAGCAGCGCTGGTCGGACTGGGTGGACACGGTTCAGGCAGCGCCGGATCGCGCGTTGACCGTCACGGTCGACCGCGACGGCCGGCGTCTCGACCTGTCGGTGCGGCCGGAGGCCCGCGACGCCGGCGGTGAGGCCGCCGGCTACGTCGGCGTGGCGCCCTATCTCAACGAGATCCGCTACGGGCCGCTGGCGGCGATTCCCATGGGGGTCGCCGAGACCTGGGACAAGACGGCGCTGACCCTGGGGCTGCTGAAGAAGATGGTCACCGGCGACGTGTCCATGAAGAACCTGAGCGGGCCGATCACCATCGCCCGGGTGGCGGGGGACTCGGCGCGGTCCGGGTGGACCTACTTCCTCGGCGTGCTGGCGCTGCTGTCGATCTCCCTCGGCGTCCTGAACCTGCTGCCGATCCCGATTCTCGACGGCGGGCACCTGCTGTTCTGCGCGGCAGAGGCGGCCACGGGCAGGCCGGTCTCGGAGCGGATTCAGCTCCTCGGCACCCAGATCGGCCTGTTTCTGGTGGCGGGTCTGATGGTGCTCGCGCTCTACAACGACATATCCCGGTTGTTCTGACCGGGACCTGACGACCCAGGATCAAAGGGGAGGCGATGAGGCGTACGCTCGGCTTATTCTGTGCATTGCTGCTGTGGACCACCGCAGCGGTGGCCGACGTGTTCACGATTTCCGACATCCGTCTGCAGGGGCTGCAGCGGGTGAGCGCGGGCACCGTGTTCAATCTGCTGCCGGTCAACGTCGGCGACACGGTGGACGAGGTGGCGATCCGCCGGCTGATCCGCATCCTGTTCCAGTCCGGCTACTTCAACGACATCCGCATGGCCCGGGACGACGAGGTGCTGGTGATCACGCTGGTGGAACGGCCGGCGATCGAGAGCATCGAGATCGAGGGCAACAAGGCCATCAAGACCGACGCGCTGCTGGAAGGGCTGGGGCAGCAGGGCCTGGCCGAGGGCGAGATCTTCAAGCAGGCCACTCTCGAGCGGGTGGGCATCGAGCTCGAGCGGCAGTACGTCGCCCAGGGCCGTTACGGCGCCAGCATCGACACCCAGGTGGAGGAGCTGCCGCGCAACCGGGTGGCCATCAAGATCGACATCGAGGAAGGCAAGAACTCGGGCATTCAGCACATCAACATCGTCGGCGCCGAGGTGTTCGAGCAGGAGGCGCTGCTCGACGAGCTGGAGCTGAAGCATCCGAGCCTGTTCTCCTTCTACCGCAGCGACGACAAGTACTCCCGGGAGAAGCTGGCGGGCGACCTCGAGAAGCTGGAGTCGTTCTACAAGGACCGCGGCTACGTCGAGTTCGACATCGAGTCGTCCCAGGTCAGCATCACCCCCGACCGGCGCCAGGTGTACATCACGCTGAGCGTCGAGGAGGGCCAGAAGTACACGGTGCGGGACGTGAATCTCATCGGCGAGCTGAACGACATCCGCCCGGAGGATCTGCGGCGGCTGTTCGTGGTGGCGCCGGACCAGGTGTTCTCCCAGGCGCTGGTGACGGCCACCGAGGAACGCATCACCCAGGCGCTCGGCAACTCTGGCTACACCTTCGCCACGGCCAGCGGCGTGCCCAAGATCAACGACGACGGCACGGTGGACGTGGAGTTCTTCGTCGACGCCGGCAACCGGGCCTACGTCCGCCGCATCACCTTCGCTGGCAACACGGTGACCCAGGACGAGGTGCTGCGCCGGGAGATGCGGCAGATGGAGGGCGGCTGGGCGTCGACGGCCCAGATCGACCTGTCCAAGCTGCGCCTCGAGCGGCTCGGCTACTTCTCCACGGTGAACGTCGAGACGCCGGAGGTGCCGGGCACCGACGATCAGATCGACGTGAACTTCACCGTGGAGGAGCAGCCGTCGTCGAGCATCTCGGCCACCCTGGGCTACAGCCAGGGGTTCGGCCTGATCCTCGGCGCCAACTACAACGCCAACAACGTGCTCGGCACCGGCAACACCCTGGGCGCCGGCGTCTCCTACTCGCGCTTCCAGCGGTCGGCGAACTTCAGCTTCTTCGATCCGTACTACACCCTCGACGGCATCAGCCGCGGGTTCAACGTGTTCGCCCGGGAGTCGAACTTCGACGAGGCCAACATCGCGCGGTTCACCACCAACTCCTACGGCGCGGGGCTCAACTTCGGCTTCCCCATCGGCGAGACCCGGCGGATCAACTTCGGCGGCACGGTCGAGTACACCGACATCACCGAGGGGCGGTTCCCGGCCCAGGAGATCTCGGAGTTCATCGACAAGAACGGCAACGACGCCCTGAACTACAAGCTGAACCTGTCGTGGAGCAGCTCGACCCTGAACCGGGGCCTGTTTCCGACCCGCGGCCGCGCGCAGTCGCTGGCCATGGAGGTGGCGGTGCCGGGCAGCGACCTGCAGTTCTACAAGCTGACCTACAAAGGCCAGATGTACCTGCCGCTCACCCGTTCGTGGATTCTCCGCCTGCGCACCGAGCTCGGCTACGGCGACGGCTACGGCGGCACCGAGGGGCTGCCGTTCTACCAGCACTTCTTCTCCGGCGGCTTCGGCTCGGTGCGTGGCTTCAAGACCAACACCCTCGGCCCGCGCAGCACCGACCCGGAGATCGACCTCGACGGCGACGGCATCCCGGACCCGGTGTTCCGGCGCGAGCCGCCGCCGTTCGGCGGCAACCTGCTCACCGAGGCCAGCGCGGAGCTGATCTTCCCGCTGCCGTTCATCGAGCAGAGCAACCAGTTCCGGCCGGTGCTGTTCTTCGACGCGGGCAACGTGTTCAACACCAACTGCCCCGAGGTGAGCACCATCTGCAGCGATTTCGACGAGGGTGAGCTGCGCTACTCGGCCGGCATCTCGGTGACCTGGATCACCGGGCTGGGACCGATGACGTTCGGGCTCGCCAAGCCGTTCAACGACGGCGAATTCGACAAGACTGAAACATTTCAATTTGAGTTGGGTCGGACGTTCTGAGGTAGAATCCCCGGCCGTTTCCAGGGGGGGAGACGCGCCGGCCGCCGGCCGGCGCGCGGAAAACGCATCGCGAAGGAGTGAATTGTGATTCGGAAGTTTTTGCATAGCATGCTCGTGCCCGCTCTGCTGCTGGCGTCCGCGGGCGCCGCCGCCGAGCTCAAGATCGCCGTGCTGGACACCCAGCGGGCGCTGCTGGAGAGCGAAGAGGCCCAGGCGCTCATGCAGGGTGCCCAGACGGACCTGGAAGGCGACCAGAACCGGGTCAACGCCCTCGGCCAGGAGATCCGCGCGCTGAACGAGCAGCTTCAGAAGGACGCCGAGGTCATGAGCCCGACGGAGCAGCGCAGGCGCCAGAAGGAGATCGAGGACAAGCAGATCGAGTACCAGTTCCTGGTGAACAAGCTGCAGAAGGACGTGCAGGATCGCCGCCAGGATCTGCTGCAGCAGATGGCGCCGAAGATCGACGCCGTCCTCCAGGACCTGATCGAGCTGGAAGGCTACGATCTGATCCTGCAGCGCGGCAACCTGCTGTATGCCAACTCCAAGCACGACATCACCCGCAAGGTGACGGAAAAGCTCAACGAGAAGCGCGCGGCCGCGCGCTGAGCCCAGGTGTCGGGCGACCCCTCGCCGCCGGGTGAGGGGGCCGCCGCTGACGGGCGCGACCGGCGAGCAACAGGAACGCGATGAACGGCGAGGTGACCTTCACGCTCGGCGAGCTGGCTGAAGTGCTGTCGGCCCGCCTGGTCGGGGACCCCGACCTGCCCATCACCGGCGTCGGCAGCCTGGCGTCCGCCGGCCCCGGCGATCTTTCGCACCTGTCGAGTCCGACCTACCGCGACCAGCTCGCCGACACGCGGGCGGGCGCGGTCATTCTCGCCGAGCGGGATCTCGACGGTCGTGACGGCGCGGCCCTGGTGGTCGCCAATCCCTATCTGACCTATGCCCGCGCCACCCGGCTCTTCGCCCGGGAGCCGGCGCTCGATGCCGGCGTGCATCCGTCTGCGGTGATCGCCGGATCTGCCGTGATCGGCGCCGACGTGCGGATCGGCGCCGGCGCGGTGGTGGGCGAGGGCAGCCGCATCGGCGACGGCGTGTGGATCCATCCCAACGCCGTGGTCGGCGCGGAGTGCGAGGTCGGCGAGGGCGGCCGGATCATGGCCAACGCGGTGCTCTACGACCGCGTGCGCCTCGGTCCGCGCTGCGTGATCCACAGCGGCGCGGTGATCGGCTCGGACGGCTTCGGCTTCACGCCGGCGGAGGACGGCCGGCTCGAAGCGATCGCCCAGCTCGGTGGGGTGAGCATCGGCGCGGACGTCAGCATCGGGGCGTGCAGCGCCATCGACCGCGGCGCCCTCGACGACACGGTCATCGAGGACGGCGTGAAGATCGACAACCAGGTGCAGATCGGCCACAACTGCCGGATCGGCGCCCACAGCGTGATCTGCGGCTGCGTCGGCATCGTCGGCAGCACCCGCATCGGCCGGCACGTGGTGCTCGCCGGCGGCGTCGGCGTGGGCGGTGACGGGCCCATCGAGATCTGCGACCGCGCGGTGGTGAGCGGCATGACCCACGTGTCGGCGTCGATCACCGAGCCCGGTCTGTACTCCGGCGGCGTGCTGCACGGCCCGAGCCGCCAGTGGAAACGGAATGCGCTGCGCTTCAACCGGCTCGACGAACTGAGTCGCCGGGTCGCGCGGCTGGAAAAAGCGCTCGGCCGGCTCGACTAGGGCTGCAGGCCCGAACCGACCGCCGGCCCCACGAGAAACGACATGAAATACATCAACGAGCTGTTCGAGTTCCTGCCGCACCGTTATCCGTTCCTGCTGGTGGACCGGGTCGTCGAGGTGGAGCCCGGGTCCCGGATCCGCGGCTACAAGAACGTCACCATCAACGAGGAGTTCTTCAACGGCCACTTCCCCGGCCACCCGATCATGCCCGGCGTGCTCATCATCGAGGCGATGGCCCAGCTCTCCGGGGTGCTGGCGTTCGAGACCAAGCAGCGGCGTCCGGCGGACGGGTTCACCTACTACCTGGCCGGCACCGACCGCACCCGCTTCAAGCGGCCGGTGGTCCCCGGCGACCAGCTCGTGATGGAAAGCCGCCTGCTCGCCGACCGGCGCGGGGTGATGAAGTTCGAGTGCCAGGCCTTCGTCGACGAGGATCTGGCCTGCACGTCCGAGATCACCTGCATGGAGCGGGAGATCTGAGCAGGAGCATCGAGTGATCGATCCGCGCGCCATCATCGATCCCACCGCCCGGCTGGGGAACAACGTCGCCGTCGGGCCCTGGACGCTCATCGGCCCGGACGTGGAGATCGGCGACGACTGCCGGATCGCCTCCCACGTGGTGCTCAAGGGACCCACGCGGGTCGGGCGCGGCAACCGCATCTTCCAGTTCGCCAGCATCGGTGAGGACACGTCGGACCTGAGCTACGACGGCGAGCCGACGACCCTCGAGATCGGCGACTTCAACACCTTCCGGGAAGGCGTCAACATTCACCGGGGCACGACCAAGGACGCCGGACGCACGGTGATCGGCAGCCACTGCCTGCTGATGCCCTACGTCCACGTCGCCCACGACTGCGTGATCGGCGACCACGTGATCCTGGCCAACTACGCGGCGGTGTCCGGCCACGTGCACGTCGGCGACTACGCCAACTTCGGCGGCTATGCCGGCGTCGCCCAGTTCCGGCGCGTCGGCGCGTACGCCCACGTGGCGGCCATGAGCCTGGTCATCAAGGACGTGCCGTCCTACCTCACCGCGGCCGGCAACCCGGCCACGGCGGTGGGCCTGAACCTCGAGGGGCTGCGCCGGCGGGGGTTCGAGGCCGACGTGCTGCGCCACATTCGTGACGCCTACAAGGTGGTCTACCGGTCCGGTTTGAAGGCCGAGGAGGCCTGCGACCGCCTGGCCGACGTCGCCGGGCAGGTACCCGAAGTGGCACGCTTCGTGGACGACGTGCGGGGCTCCCGCTGGGGCATCGTGCGGCCGCGCGGACGCCGCGGCGACGAGGCGTGAAGCCGGCGACCATCGGGATCCTGGCCGGAGAAGCGTCCGGCGACAATCTCGGCCGCGGCCTGATGGCCGCCCTGAAGGCCCGCCACGGCGACGTCCGCTTCGTCGGCGTCGGCGGCCCCGGCATGGCCGCCGAGGGGCTCGAGAGCCTGGCCGGCATGGACGAGCTGGCAGTCAACGGCTTCGTCGACCCAATCCGCCGCCTGCCGGCGCTGCTGCGGCTGCTGCGGCACCTCATCCGGCGGTTCGACGCGGAGCAGCCGGCGGTGTTCGTCGGCGTCGACTTCAACGTCTTCAACCTGCTGCTCGAGCGGCGCCTGAAACGGCGCGGCATCCCGACGGTGCACTACGTCAGCCCGTCGGTGTACGCCTGGCGGCGCGGGCGCATCCGCCGCATCGCCCGGGCGGCCGACATGCTGCTGACCCTGTATCCCTTCGAGCCCGAGCTGTACCGCGGCACGCCGGTGCGGGCGGTGTACGTCGGCCATCCGCTGGCGGACGCCATCGCGCCGGACGACGGCGGCGCTGCCGGGCGTCTCGCCGCGCGGCAGCGGCTGGCGCTGCCGGCGGAGGCCACGGTGATCGCGCTGCTGCCCGGCAGCCGCATGTCCGAGGTGCGTCTGATGGGGCCTGTGTTCCTCGACGCCGCCGAGCGCATCGCCGCGGAGCGTCCCGGCTGCCGCTTCGTCGTGCCCTGCGTCCGGCCGGCCATCGACGGCTGGCTCCGGGCGGCGCTGGCGGCCCGGCCGGCGCTGCCGCTGACCACCTACCAGGGCGACGCCCGCGAGGCGCTCACGGCCTGTGACGCCGCCCTGGTGAAGTCCGGCACCAGCACCCTCGAAGCGATGCTGCTGCGCCGGCCGATGGTGGTGAGCTATCGGCTCGGCGCGCTCACCTACCGCCTGGTGCGTGGCCTGCTGCGCACCCCCCACGTGGCGCTGCCGAACATCCTGGCCGGCCGCCGGCTGGTGCCCGAGCTGCTCCAGGACGAGGCGACGCCGGCGGCGCTGGCCACGACGCTGCTCGCCGAACTGGACAAATCCCGCAGCGATCCTGAATATCTGCAGGCATTCGCGCGCCTGCACGGGCTGCTGCGGCGGGACGCCGACGCCGGCGCCGCTGATGCCGTTTCGACATTCCTTGTCAATCAAGAGGATACGCCGCCAAGTTCATGAGGCTGTTCGAAGATCGTCCATTGCCGCGACTGACGGCGGGGGTAGACGAGGTCGGCCGCGGGCCACTGGCGGGCCCGGTTCTGGCGGCGGC
>MDTG01077628.1_pt1 | contig 18031 bp, 16 predicted proteins | sample 811421 | NCBI WGS metagenome assembly MDTG01 (sample SAMN05326645, study PRJNA326480) | marine metagenome | isolation source: seawater | place: Pacific Ocean: South East | collected 2011 | reverse complement strand
TTTACCAGATTTTTTAGAAAGAAAAGAACTGTTAGAAGTTATACACAAAAAGTTAAAAGCAGGAGGTTATATAAGAACTGGATTTGAGTGTTATTCATTGCCCAACAGTCCGATGACTAAAGCCTTTCAAGAGGGCAATGCACATTATGGTGCATCTGGTCACCAACCTGGTGGAAGAGTAAATTTTATTGCAGTTGGTAGTTCGTCTATGAGTAACTTGGGAAATGATTATTATGTTCAAAATTTTTATGATATTCCATCTTATAAAAAAGCCTTAGATCAAAATTTACTCCCATCCTTCAGGGGCTTGAAACTAAACGAAGACGATAAAATTCGTCAACATGCCACCCAACAAATTAGAAGCTATTTTAAGATTGATTACAAAAATTTTAAAGACCAATTTGGAATAAATGGTAAAGATTATTTTAAAAAAGAAATAGATTTTATGGAAGAAATGCACAAAGATGGATTAGTAGAATTTTCTAATGAAGGTATATTTTTAACAGAAATTGGTAAAGATTTTGCTCAGAATATAATGAATGTTTTTGATAAATATGATCCTCCCAATAAGTCATATAAAGAAAGATTAGATACTATTAAAAAAGCAAAAGAGACCCAAGCAGCAGTTCAAGAGAAAATCCAATAAAAAATAAAATAAATCAAAATGAATTATAGAAAGTTTTCGGATTTAGGATGGAATGTTTCTGAAATTGGATTAGGTTGTTGGCAAATTGGTTGGTGTTGGGGAGATGTGTCTGATGTAGATGCAAGAGATATACTTAAAAATTCTTTAGATAAGGGAATAAATTTTTTTGATACTTCTGATACATATGGTGATGGAAGAAGTGAAAAGTTTTTATCAGAAATAATTAAAGATACATCTGAAAAAATATATGTAACTACAAAACTTGGAAGAAGAATTAGAGGAACAAATTATCCAAGAGGATATAAGCAGCATCCGATGGAAGAATTTATAGATAGATCACTAAAAAATTTGAATATAGAATGTATTGATTTAGTTCAATTACACTGCCCTCCTTTAGAAATTTTAAAAAAAAAAGAGACTTTTGAAAGTATGGATCACTTTGTCAAAAAGGGAAAAATTTTACATTACGGAGTAAGCGTTCATACTATTGAAGATGCACTAGAAGCAATAAAAAATCCAAAAGTAAAAAGTATTCAATTAGTTTTTAATATCTTTAGACAGAAACCTTTAGATTATTTCTTTGATCAAGCAAAAAAAAAGAATGTTGCAGTAATTGCTCGTGGCCCACTTGCTAGTGGTTTATTAACTGGTGAAATTAATAAACATACTAAGTTTCCTGATAACGATCATAGAAATTACAATATTAAAGGACAAGCATTTGACATTGGAGATACTTTTTCAGGTGTCAATTTGGATAAGGGTTTTGAAGCAATTAAATTACTAAAAGAAATTTTACCTAAAAACTTTTCTTTGTCAGACTTGGCGTTGAAATGGATATTATCTCACGATGCTATTACTGTTGTAATACCAGGTGCAACAAATAAAAATCACGTTGAAAAAAATTGTAGAGCATCTGATTTGGAAGATATATCTAATATAATTCCAAAAATAAAAGAGGTTTATGAAAAGTTTATTAAACCAGATGTTCATGAAAGATGGTAAGAATTTTTTATGAAGTATGAATACTTAGGAACCTCAAATCTTAAAGTAAGTAAAATTTGCTTAGGAACAATGACTTTTGGAGAACAGGTTTCTGAAAATCTGTCATTCGATCTTTTAAATTTTGCAAATGAAAAAGGTATTAATTTTGTTGACACTGCAGAAATGTATCCGGTCTATCCAAAAAAAGAGACACAAGGAGATACTGAAAGGATTATTGGTAAGTGGATTAAAGAAAAAAAAAATAGAGATAAGATAATTATTGCATCTAAAATTGCATCAGGTCATCCAAAAGGTATTGGTGCCACAGAACTCGCTTGGATAAGAACAGGAGGTAGAAGCCTTTCATTTAATAAAAAAAACATTAATGAGGCAATAGATGACTCATTAAAAAGATTACAAACAGACTATATTGATTTATATCAACTTCATTGGCCAGAAAGAAATGTAGCAATTTTTGGTGAGCTAGATTTTAAATATGATCCTAATGATAAATATTGGACACCCATCCAAGAAGTATTAGAAAATTTAAATGAATTAGTAAAAATTGGAAAAGTGAGACATATAGGATTATCAAATGAAACACCTTGGGGTATATTGAAATTTTTAAGAATTTCTGAGGAAAAAAAACTACCCAGAGCTGTTTCAGTTCAAAATGGCTATAGCTTAGTAAATAGAGTTTTTGATATAGCAAATTCAGAAGTTTCCTTAAGAGAAAAATGTAGTTTATTGGCATACTCTCCTCTAGCAGGTGGAAGATTAAGTGGTAAATATATGAATGGAAACAAACCCCATAATTCAAGATTTACGCTTTGGCCAAAAAGGTTCTCCAGACACTATACAAAACGTGGTGAAAAGGCCATAAACAAATATATAAAGTTAGCAAAAGAATTTGATTTGTCTCCCAGTATGTTTGCAAATGCATTTGTGATAAATCGACCATTTGTTGCAAGTAGTATAATTGGAGTAACGTCAATAAATCATTTGAAAGAAAATCTAGATTCTATAAACATAAATTTTACTGAAGAAATGTTTAATAAAATTGATGAGATTCATAAATCAGATCCAAATCCATGTTTATAAAAAAAATATGAATAATGCTATATGACACTTAGAGAGGAACTCATTAATGGCAAAGGTTATAGCATTTTTTCTATTGAAAATATGAAGGAGTTAAAAAATTTAAGAGATAAATTTATAAAAAAAATAAATGTAACAAAAAATGATAAAAAAAATATTTATAATGTAAGAAAAAAATTAGCTAAAATGTCAAAAGCAGAAATAAATAAATCAATGATTAATTTACTTTCGTTTACGAATTTATCAGAAATGATAATAAATTCTTGTCCTTCAGTTGTGAAAACTTTATGTGGTAAAGATCTTTTTATTCAAAGAAGGGCACATACCATTATTAATGTCCCTGGGAAAGGTCAGCAAAAGCAATGGACACATTATGAATTGATGTCAGGTATTTCTCCATTTACTTTTGTGATATGGGCTCCCTTACATGATTTGGACGATAGTGGCGGTGTATATTATATTGAACAAAATGAGTCATTGAAAATGATGAAAATTGAGCAAAAAGAGGGGTTAGTAAATGGACCAAGAATATTAGATCTAATGCAAGATCAAAAACCTGCAAAATTAAAGTTTGGCCAAGGTATAGTCTTTAATCCATTTGTATTACACGGTAATGTGAATTTTAAATCAAATTTAGCAAGGGTAGCATGTAATGTTAGATTTCAAAGTAGTAAAAAGCCATTATTACAAAAAAATTCAGATTATTTAAAATATTATAAAATCACCTAATAATCTATGACAACTGCTAGTGTTACTACCGATATCAATATTGGCCCATTTAAAATTCCGAGCAATGGCCAAAATATGATCATGAATAATTATGCGCAAAGAAATAATTTGATAATTGAATTTGTAATCCCAGAACCAATGATGTCAAATGCTCTTGCTACTGTACAATGGTTACATAAACAGAATAAATTTAATAATGTGATACTTTGTTCAATTCACCAGTTACCAAAACAAAAAAAGAGAATCGATAATTTAGTTAAATCAATGAAAAATGTTGAATTTCACTTTGCATTAGAGGGTATTAGTGGAAAAGGAAAAAAATTCATATTAAAGATGATTTCAGAGGCAAAAATCTTTTCAAAATCAAAAATTTTAGAAAGTGATAAAACTAATTGGTTAAATCTTTATAGAATGTTAAATCCAAAAAAAAAAATATAATGAGAATTCTAATTACTGGTGGAGCTGGTTATGTTGGATCAAAGTTAGTACCAAAACTAATTGACCTAGGTCATAATATAACTGTATTAGATTTAATGATTTATGGAACCAATGTTTTAAATGATAGTTCAAAACTGTCAAAAATTACTGGTGATATAAGAGATACAAATCTATTAAAAAAAATAATCCCAGGTCATGATATAATAATTCATTTAGCGTGCATATCTAATGACCCAAGTTTTGAATTAAATCCAAAATTAGGTAAATCCATAAATCTTGATGCGTTTGAACCTCTTGTTAAAATAAGTAGAGAAAGTGGTGTTAATAGATTTATATATGCCTCATCCTCATCAGTTTATGGAATAAAAAAAGAAAAGAATGTAACAGAAGATATGAAGCTTCAGCCTTTGACAGATTATTCTAAGTTCAAAGGAGATTGTGAAAAAATACTTAATAATTATAAATCTGAAAATTTTATTACAACTACAATTAGACCATCAACAGTATGTGGATATGCAAGAAGACAACGATTGGACTTAGTGGTAAATATATTAACTAATTATGCCTATAATAAGAGAAAAATTCAAGTTTTCGGTGGAGATCAATTAAGACCCAATATTCATATAGACGATATGGTAAAATCATATCTAGCAGTAATTGATGCTCCAGATAAAAAAATTAATGGTGAAATATTTAATGTTGGATATAAAAATCAAACTGTAAATGAGCTTGCTGAGGATGTTGTGAGCGTAATAGGTAATGATATTGAAATAATAAAAACCAAATCTGAGGATAATCGATCCTATCACGTGAGTTCACAAAAAATTAAAGATGTACTAGGTTTTGAAACTAATTTCACTATTAAAGACGCAGTTAAAGACCTCAAGCTTGCTTTTGAAAAAAATCTTTTACCTAACTCATTTTCTGATGAAAAGTATTTTAATATTAAAAGAATGCAAACATTAAAAATGGTTTAAAAGTGATTAGTAAAATAAATTTTTATTCTAATAAAATAGTAAATAAACCCTGGGGGTACGAGTACGTAATTTATAGTAATTCTGATAAACTAGCTATTACACTTGTAAAAATTAATTATGGACATAAAACCTCTCTTCATTGCCACCCACAAAAAAAAACGGGCTTTATAATTTTATCAGGCAGGGCACAAGTACAAATAGGGATCTATAAAGAAAACAAAAAATGTTTTAATTCTCTATCAAGATTAGTGTTTAGGCCAGGTTTATTTCATTCGTTAAAATCGATTTCAAAAAAAGGATTATATGCACTTGAAATAGAAACACCTTATAAAAAAAAAGATTTAGTTCGTTTTACAGATAGTTATGGCAGACAAAAAAAAGAATATGAGGGAAAACGCTTTACTAAAAATTTGGACTCAAATTTTTTGAAATTTAAGGATCCATTACAAGGCAAGCAAAATAGATATCAATTTGATAATGTAGAAATTACCATTGAGTCAAAAAAAAATTTTAAAAGTTTTAAAAAAAAAGATGATAAAAGTACTTCAGCAATACTAAAGGGCAGTCTTGTTGATAAAAAAGGTCAAAATGTAATCTCCTATGGAGAAATCATCAAAACAAGCACTTTAAGAATTCTTTCAGACAAATTTATGATAAAAAAACCTTTGACAATTTTAAGAGTTTCAAAAAAAAAATGAAAGTAAGATATTCATATTTAAAACAACAATTCGCCAATAGCGGAGATCTTTGGGTCAAATTAAAAAAATTTGTCTCAACTGGTGATTTTACACTAGGCAAAGAGCTTGAAAAATTTGAAAAAAATTTTGCTAGATTGATAGGTTCTAAATATGCAGTTGGTGTTAACTCTGGGACAGATGCAATTAAATTATCTTTAAAAGCTTTGAATGTTAAACAGAATGATGAAGTTATTACATCTGCGAACACATTTGTTGCTACAGTTGGAGCAATTACAGAGATAGGTGCAAAACCAGTTTTTGTAGATTGTGATGATACGTTTTGTATGAATACTGACTTGTTAGAAAAAAAAATAACAAAAAAAACAAAAGCTATAATACCAGTTCATTTTACAGGTTATATGGTTCAAATGCCAAAACTTAAGAGAATTGCGAGTAAATACAATTTACCAATCATTGAAGATGCATGTCAATCAATCCTAGCAAATATAAATAATAAGAATGCAGGAACCTGGGGTGAATTTGGGGCTTTTTCTCTACATCCACTAAAAAATATTAATGTATGGTCTGATGGTGGAATTATTACAACAAATAATTTTAGTCATTATAAAAAACTCAAACTTTTAAGAAATCATGGTTTAGTTGATCGAGATACAGTAAAAATATGCGGTTATAATTCAAGACTTGATACTTTTCAAGCTGTTGTTGGAAATTGGTTACTTCCAAAAGCAAAACAGATTGCTCAAAAAAGAATAAAAAATGCAAAGTTTTACGATAAGGAATTTTCAAAAATTAAAGAGATTAAAATTCCACCAAGACCAAATAATTCTAAAATTGTTTTTCATCTTTATGTGATTTTTGCGAAAAAAAGGAATAAGTTACTTGATTATTGTAAAAAAAAAGGGATCGAGGCTAAAGTTCATTACCCTAAGCCAATGTATCTACAAGAGGGTATCAAATATCTTAATTATAAGGTTGGAGATTTTCCAGTCACTGACTCTCATACTAAAAAAATTATTACCTTTCCATGTGATCAACATCTTAAATTGAGTGAAATGAAATATGTTGTTAAATGTGTTAAGGAATTTTATAAATTACAAAAATGAGATCTGCAATTTTAGTAAAGAGCAAGAAACCTTTAGTGGTAACAGATATAAGCTTACCGAAAAAGTTAGAATATGGCCAAGTGCTTGTAAAAGTTTGTTATAGTGGAATCTGTGGAGCACAAATAAATGAAATTGATGCAGTCAAGGGACCGGATCAGTTTTTACCACATCTATTAGGTCATGAAGGTTCTGGTATAGTAGAAGAGATTGGCAAAGGTGTTACTACTGTAAAAAAAGGAGATCACGTTGTATTGCATTGGCGACCTAGCTCAGGAATTCAGTCAACAACAGCATCATATGATTGGCAGGGAAAAAAAGTTAATGCTGGCTGGGTGACAACTTTTAACGAAAAAGCCGTTGTTTCAGAGAATAGATTGACTGCGATTCCAAAAAAATTTAATCTAAAAGTTGCTGCATTATTTGGATGTGCAATTACATCTGGTTTTGGGGCTGTAAATAATGATGCAAATGTTAAAATTGGACAATCAGTTTTAATTTTTGGCATTGGTGGAATGGGACTAAGTATTGCTTATGCTTCGTCTTTGGTTTCTGCCTATCCGATAATAGGAGTTGATATTCATAAAAGTAAAATTCAAATGGGGAAAAAATTTGGTTTAACTCATTCTATCAATGGAAATTCTAAAAATTTAGAAAAAGAAATACAAAAAATTTTAGGGAAAAAAAGTCCTGAGATTGTTTTTGAAACAACTGGAAATTCTAAAATAATGGAAAAAGCTTTTGAAATCACTCCTCATGATGGAAAAACAATATTTGTAGGGGTGCCCAATAATAAAATTAAAATTTATTCTTTACCATTGGCTTTTAATAAAGTTTTAAAAGCTTCACACGGTGGAGCTTCGTATCCTGATAAAGATATTCCCAGATACATTAAACTTGTTGAAAACAAGATGATTAGCTTTGAAAAATTAATTACACATGAATTTAGATTAGAGAATATTAATAAAGCTTTAAAGCTTTTTAGAAGTGGAAAAGCTGGAAGAATTATTATTAATCTAAATAAGGAGAAATAGACAAATGGGAAAACATTTAGATATTGGGTACTTTAAAAAACCTATAAAAGTTAGAGCCAAAGTAGCAAAAGTTAGGACAGTGATAAATAAAATTAATGCGTGGGAACTAGGCAATAAATATTATGATGGTAATCGATTAGATGGCTACGGTGGATTTAAATATGATGGAAGATGGTTAAAACTCCTTCCTCAAATTATTAAAAAATATAAACTAACAAATAAATCTAAAGTTTTAGACTTAGGTTGTAAAAAAGGGTTCTTATTAAAAGATTTGAATATTTTATTACCAGGTATTAAATCATATGGTATTGAAAATCACTCTTATGCTTTAAAAAAAGCAGTTAAATGCAAAAGTAAACTTATACAATCAGAATACTATGATATTCCTTTTAAAGATAATTATTTTGATTTCGTAATTGCTTTTAACTCTCTTTATATGCACAACTTGGGTGATGTAATTAAATCATTAAAAGAAATAGAGAGAGTTTCCAAAAAAAGCTATGTTGTTTTAGCATCTGGTGAAAATGATGCAGAAAGAAATAAATTTTATAAGTGGACATTAATTGGAACAAGTATCTTATTAAAAAAAGAATGGAAAATACTTTTCAAAAAAATTAAATTTAAAGGTGATTATTATTTTTCCTCTGCTAAATCATTGGGAGTTTAATTGAGTAAATAAGTATGAGAGTTGCAGATTTTGTAATAAAATTCTTAGAAAACAAAGGTATTAAAAATGTTTTCACAGTTAGTGGTGGTGGCTCTATTTTTTTGTGTGATGCATTATACAAATCCAAAAAATTAAAATACATTTCATGTCATCACGAACAAGCAGTTTCATTTGCAACTGAAAGTTATTCTAGAGTAAAAAATAAGCCAGGCGCTGCAATAATTACGACTGGACCTGGAGGAACTAATTGTACAACAGGAGTAGCTTGTTGTTGGATAGACTCGGTCCCATCAATATTTATTTCTGGTCAAGTTTATCTTAATCAAACAATTAAAAATAGTGGTCTAAGACAACTGGGGGTTCAGGAATTTGATATTATAAGCATGGTAAAATCATCTACAAAATACTCGGTTGTCATAAAAACTCCTGAGAGTATAAAATATCACCTTGAAAAAGCATATTTTTTATCTACTGATGGTAGACCAGGGCCCGTATGGATAGATATTCCAGCAAATATTCAAAACGCTCAAGTTAATCCAAAAAATTTAGTAGGGTTTAATAATAAAAAGAAAAAAATTATCAAAAAACAATTAGATTTTAAAATTAAACAAGTTGCTAAATTACTATTAAAAAGCAAAAGACCGATCCTACATCTAGGTCATGGTGTTAAAATTTCTAGAGGAGATTATTATTTAAGAAAGATTATTAATAAATACAAGATTCCTTTTGCTTTAACTTGGAATGCATCAGATCTTATAGAGTCAAATCATCCAAGTTATATCGGTAGACCAGGCGCTTTTGCTGAAAGAGGATCTAATTTTATTGTACAAAATTGTGATTTATATATAGCTGTTGGAACAAGATTGCCGTATATGGTCACAGGATATAATGCAAAAGATTTTGCAAGAAAAGCAAAAAAAATAGTTGTCGATATTGATAAGATGGAAATAAATAAAAATAATATAAATCCTAATAAAAAAATTTGTTGTGACGCAAAATATTTTTTAAAAAAACTATATAACTATTTACCTAGAAATAAATTTGTAACAAATGATTGGCACAAATATTGTAAAGATATAAGAAAAAAATACCCTATTGTTCTGGATCAATTTAGAAAACAAACTAAAACTATAAACTCGTATTATTTTATAGAAAAACTATCCGAAGTATTAAAAAGTGATGATATTATTGTAACCGACATGGGTCTATCTTTTGTAGGAACACATCAAGCGTTTAAAGTTAAAAAGGGTCAAAAATTATTTACAAATTCAGGACATGCACCGATGGGATGGGGACTTCCAGCAGCTATAGGTGCCTGCTATGCAAATAAAAAACAAAGAGTAATATGTCTTACAGGGGAAGGTGGTTTACAAATGAATATTCAAGAGTTAGCTACAATAATGCACAATAAATTACCAATTAAGATATTTATTTATAATAACGGTGGATATTTAACAATTAAACAAACTCAACAATTAGGATTTAATAGCAGAATAATGGGATCAAATAATTCAAGCGGTCTTTCATTTCCAAATTATAAAGAGATCGCAAAATCTCATAAGATTAATTATATGAAAATATCAAACTCAAAAAAAATTTTACCAACAATAAAGAAAGTTTTATTAAGATCAAATCCCGTTATATGTGAATTATTTTTAGATCACGATCAAGAACAAATGCCTAAAGCAATTAATAAAAGAATGCCAGATGGAAGATCTGTTCCTACAAAATTTGAGGACATGTATCCCTTTTTAAAAGCTGACGAAATTAAAAAAAATATGTTATAAAATAAAATGAAAAAAGCTGTAATAATTTCTGGAAATCTTGCTCAAGATCACGAATTTATTTATCCATACTATAGACTTTTAGAAGAGAATTGTGAAATTGATGTGTGTTTATTAGAAGGCAAACCAGTCAAAGGAATACTTGGAACAAATCTTCCACCAAATAAAGAACAGCCTGTTAAGAGTATTGGTGAATTAAAAGTGGAGGATTATCATATTTTAGTTTTACCTGGAGGCGTTAAAGCAATGGAAAAAGTTAGGCAAGAAAAAAAGATCATTGATTTTATAACTAATTTTAACGAAAAGAAAAAAATCATTGCATGCATATGTAGTGGAGCTCAGCTATTAATTTCAGCCAAAGTAGTAAAGGGTAGAAAAATTGCTGGATACTACAGCATGAAGGATGATTTAATCAACGCAGGGGCAATTTATACTGACCAGCCTGCTGTCATAGATGAAAACATTATTACAACCGCGCATTATAAAGATATGGGTCCTTGGATGCGAGAAGTGATTAAAAAGTTAAACAAAAATTAAGAATCATTAAATTATGAAGTATCAAATTCCTTATGTGAATTTAGTTAAACAGATTCAACAAGAAAAAAAAGAAATTATTAAGTCCTTCAATAAAATTTTTGAAAAAGGAGAGTTTATTTTAGGTGATGAAGTAGATAAATTTGAAAAAAACATTTGTAAATTTTTAAATATTAAGTACTGCGTTGCATTGAATAGTGGAACAGATGCAATTACTCTAGGACTACATTTATTAGGTGTTAAAAGAAATGATGAGGTCATTACTCCCCCAAATTCATTCATCGCATCTACAGCTGCAATAGTACATTTGGGAGCTAAACCAGTATTTGCAGATGTAAAATATAATCAAAATATCAATCCAATAGAAATTGAAAAAAAAATTAACATAAATACAAGAGCCATTATGCCGGTACATTTATCAGGTTTACCTTGTCAAATGGATGAAATATTAAAAATTTCCAAAAAATATAAAATACCCGTTATTGAAGATGCAGCTCAGGCAATAGGATCAAAGTATAAAAAAAAATTTGTTGGAACATTTGGAGAAGTTGGATGTTTTTCTGCTCATCCTTTAAAAAATCTTAACGCGATAGGAGACGCAGGATATTTGGTAACAAACAATAAAAGTATTGCACATCGAGCCAAGTTATTGAGGAATCACGGAATTCATAAACGAAATAAAATTTTGACTTTTGGATATGTTTCTAGAATGGATAATATACAAGCAACTGTTTTAAACCATAGATTTAAAAGTTTAAATAAAGTTATCAGTATAAGAAGAAATAACGCAGAATTATATCTTAAAATGCTGAAAAAACTAAAAGATGTAAAACTACCAATTTTTGATAGAAATGAATTTCACACATTTCATACATTTGTAATCAAAGCTAATAAAAGAGACAAACTTAAAAAATTCTTACTTTCTAAAGGTATAATATCATCGATACATTATCCCTATTTGATTTTTGAGCAGGAAGCTTTTAAAAAAAAATATGGAAAAATTAATAAGATTAATTATCCAACCTCAGCAAAACTATCCAAAGAAATTTTGACATTACCTGTAAATCAATTTTTATCTCATAAAGAGATAAGAATAATTTGTAAAAATATAAAAGAGTTTTTCTCAAAATAATTCTTTTTTAATTAATTTGATATTATGAAAAATAACGATAAAAAATATTTTTCTTTACTTGTTTTTTTAGGATCAGGTTCAAAACTTTTACAAGCACAAATGAATAATTCAAAAGATATCTTTACTATACCAGCCTACCCACTTAAATTTTTTCCACCTTTATATAACGAGTGGAAAGTTAAGAATAACATTTTAACCCCAAAAAAAGTTTTAGATTTAATAATAAAACATCATAGATCAATTTTAGACAGCAGACGTTTAAAAGGTTTTAATGGTCTTTATAATCTTGGTAATGATAGAAAGGGGTTTATTAAAATTTCGGAAAAAAAATTTAAAATAGAATTTCTAAAATTTTTAGAAAAAAAAATTATAAACGATAAAAATGTTTATCTTGCAATTCATTATGCATACCAGTCAGCAGTAAATAATAAGTCAAAAAATATTTTTTTTCATCCGCATGATATAGAATTTTTTAATTCATTTATAATAAAGAAATTTGAATCATCAAAGATTATTGCGCTCACAAGAAATCCTATTTATAATTTTTGGAGAAGAGCTTACGCAGATGAAAAAGTTGAAGAATCGAGGTTTGATTTTACAGATTGTGAATATATAAAAAATTATCGATATATAAATAGATTAAGAGATTTAAATAGAAATTTTGGAAACTTTAATAAAAAATATAAAAAAATTTGTAAATTTTTTACTTTTGAGGATCTTAAAACAAAAAATAAAAAAACACTTAATAAAATCTGTAAATTTATAAATTTAAAATTTAATTATAATCAGATGAAAAATCCAACTTTTGACAATAAAATATGGTGGGGAGACAAAATTTACAAAGGCTACAATGAAAAAAGCAAAAAAAGTTTTATTAATGATAGTTATAACTATGAAAAAGAACTTAAATCTTTCTCTAGTTATGAAATTGATATTTTGGAAATAGCCATGAAGCCATTTATGAAAAAATTTAGATATAAGGCACACACAGATTTAAGCAATACAATTTTTAATTATTTAAGATTTTTTTTATTTATTTTTATTCCAACCAAATACGGTGTGAAACTTTTTTTTAGGAGACTTTCATTAATAAAAATGTTTCAATATATTAAAAATACCTATAAAGAGTCTTTCGAAAATAATACTCTTAAAAATTATTATTTTAATGCTATGTACAGACATAAATGGAGTTATAAAATAATCTATTTAATTAAGTTTAATTTTATAAGAAAATTGTTATACCAAAATCAAAATAATATAATTTTAAGATTATTATATTTTTTATCTAAAATTTTAATTTATCCATATTTACAAATAGAATTACTAATACTTTATTTCTTTAGATTATATATATTAGTATATCTATTTTTTTGTGTAAGAAAAAAAATACAATTTATTCAAAAAGCCTAAATGATTATTCTAGCGATTCAAGACGGACACAATTCTTCTGCAGCACTAATGATTAATGGCAGAATAATTTTTGCTCTACAAGAGGAAAGATTTTGTCAAATTAAGAATTACACAGGCTATCCTTATCAAAGTATCAAACATTGTTTGAACTATTTAAAAAAAAGAAAATTGAAATTAGACTTAGGGGGCATAGCAAGTACATTCAAAAATCCTTATGTCGATAAAGTAAAAATGTTTAATAATTTCAAACCAAATGATTTTAAAGAATGGTGGAGAACCAAAATCCAATTTAATTATTTTAAAAAAAAAAATAACTCTAAATCAAAATTTTTAAAAAATAGGAAAAGAGATAAAATCACTATTAATTATTTGAAGAAAATTAAAAACAAATATAAAAATAAACCTGAATACTACAATTTCAATTTTCTTAATGATAGAATAATAAATAAACCTCAATTAGAAAGGGAATTATATCAAAAAGAGAGATTAAATAAATTTTGTACTCAAACAGGTTTAGAAAAAAATCAAGTAAAGTTTATTGATCATCATACTTGTCATGCTTATTACGGTTACTACTCATCAGCTTTGAATGGTAAAGATTGTTTAATTTCTACAATTGACGGTGGAGGAGATGGATATGTTCAATCATTATGGTCAATTAAAAAAGGCAGATTAAAACTTTTAGCTAAAAATAATACGTGTCCACTTGGACGATATTGGAAAATTATTTGTGTAATATTATCATTAAAACCAATGGAACATGAATATAAAATTATGGGACTAGCTCCTTATTCTAAAGAAAAGTATACAGACGAAGTATTTAATCAGTTAAAAAATTTATGCAAAATTAAAAATTACAATATTGTAGAAACTAAAATTGATAAAAAAGGACTCAACATTTATGATTTCTTTGAAAAAAAACTTAGTAATTATAGATTTGATGCCATCGCTGGAGGTATACAAAAGTTTACTGAGTTTATAGTGGTTAAATATTTAGAGAAAGTATTAAAAAAAACTAAACATAGAAATTTTGTTGGGAGCGGTGGCTTATTTATGAACGTAAAATTAAATAAAGTAATTTCTGAAATTAAAAGCATAAAAGATATTTTTATTTCAGGCTCAGCTGGGGATGAGTCGCTTAGTATCGGGGCTTGTTATTATTTGAATAATAAAAAAAGATCTTATCCACTATCTAATTTATACCTTGGATATGAAGAAAAAAAAATTGATCTAAAAAAAATTTCAAAGAAAAAATTTCAGATTAAAAAGATAAATAGCATCAATGAAATTACAGCCAGATTAGTTAAAGGTGAAATAGTAGGTATGTATAATGCAAGCGCAGAATTTGGAGCCAGAGCTTTAGGAAATAGAAGTATTTTGGCAAGACCAGATACTATAGGGATTGTAAAAAAAATAAATGAGGCTGTAAAAAATAGAGATTTTTGGATGCCTTTTGCTTTAAGTATTTTAGAAAAACATCATAAAAAATTCATAATTAATAAAAAATCACTTAAATCTCCGCATATGACCATAGCTTTTGATACGGTTAAAAAAAATTTGAAATATATTGCTAATGGCACACATTTATATGACGAAACAGTTAGACCTCAGATATTAGAAGAACATTCAAACAAAAAATATTATTATCTAATTAATGAATTTTATAAACAGACTAAAATCCCAGCTTTGTTAAATACAAGCCTCAACTTACATGGTAAACCATTAGTTAACGATTTAAGTGATGCTTTATTTACATTAGAAAATTCAGAATTAGATTGTTTAATAGTAAATTACAAATATTTAATTAATAAAAGATAATCCTAAATAATAAATAATAGTGATTAAAAATTTAATCTATAAATTAGTAATTTTGTTTGATAAATTCTTCATATTTTTTCAATATTTCTATTTTTTATCATTTTTCAATAATCAAAAAAATTTTTTTATATTTAACACAGGCTGGGGAGGTCTAGTTCAAACTCTTTATTATTTAGATTTTATTTTTAAAAAAAAAAAAAGAAATATTTTTATTTTAGATTATGATAAATTTAATCTTTCTGTAGAGTTTTTTACCAATAATATTAGAGTAAAAAAGATATATTCGATATTTTCATTTATAGGAAGAGATTTTTCTCAGTATCCAAAAAAATTTGAACTTCAAATAAAATTATTTTGCAACGAACTTTTTGATAAAAAATTTTTAAATACTGAGAATTTGATAATAGATAAAAAAAATAGTTATTTAAATTCAAAAATAATATCAAAATATATTGCAAAAAAGATTAAAACAGAATTGATGTATTCTCATTCTTTAAAATCACTTAATGATCAAATAAATAATAAAGGTAAAAAAAATTTTTTTCGACCAGATAAAAATATGCAAAGATTAATTGAAGATATCTTTAATTGCAAGATAGAGAAATTGAAGGATGCAATAAATATTTGTATTCGAAAAAGAAATAAGATTAAAAGAAATGATGATCGAACCAATTATTTAAGAGACGGAAATGTAGCAAATTTTATTCATATAATTAAATATTTGATAAAAAATTATGATTATAAAATCTTTATAACTGGAGATGTAAATTCAATAAATTTGAAACATAAAAATCTTTATTATTATAAAGAATTTAAAAATAAAATTTCTAAAGATTTTTATCAATTGTCAATTCAAAGCTTGACAAAGTATCATATTTTGAACTCCGGAGGATCAAATCAGATAATGAAATTTAACAATGGTAAATTTCTATATATTGATTGTTGGCCGCCAGTAAGTTTTACACCGGACTCTGTGATTTTATTTAAAAATATTTTCAAAAAAAAGAGAAAAATAAGTATTTTCAATTACATTAAAATGTACGAGAAAGATTGTTTTAAATATAAAAAAGAACAAAATTTAAGATTATCAAATATGATATTTCTCAAATATTTCAATGCAAAAAATTATGAAATATCTTCGAATAATAAAACTCAAGTCTTGCAAAGTTTAAAAGAATTTTTAATTTTTATATCTAATAAAAAAAAACTGAATTTTAAAAACAATAGCTATGACAAGATTTCAAAGTTCTACCAAAAAATACTTATTGATAATAAGTGTCTGTTATCAAGCGGAAACTCATAATTATGACTAAGCAAAATTTATCTATTTTTGTAATTACTTTTAATCGCCCCCATTTTCTTGAATTAATGATTAATTACTTCATTAATCGTAATTTCATGTGTGATATTTACATAATTGATGGCAGTGAAAAAAAATTTAAAAAAAAAAATAAAAAGATTATTAAAAAATTTAATAATCTTGAAAATTTAAAAATAAGATATATTTTTTCAGATAATCAACTTAGCATAATCCATAAAGTTTCAAAAAAAATTAAAACAAAATACTGCTTATTTAGTTATGATGATGATTTACCTGGAAAAAAATTTGTTGATGAGAGTTTAAAAATACTAGAAAAAAATAAAGATTACATTACCACAAATGGTCATATGGCTACTGCAAAAATAGAATTTCAAAATAATTTATTCAAAATCTTTAACTTTAATGTATCTGATATAAAAGTGAGTAATATCAAAGAGTATGAGTTTAGAAAAAGATTTTTGAATTTTAATTATAATGAGGGCTTTGCTTACGGAGTTTACCGAAAAAATCATTTTTTTGAAATTTTTAAAATTGTTGGAGAGCTTTGTAAAATTATTAAAAATCCAATAAAAAAAATTGAACATACGACGAGTCACAAGTTAATGACAATTACTTTTGCAACTTATAATTTAATAAAGGGTAATATAAAAAGTTTGAACAAACTTATGATCACAAGATTAAATCATGATTTTAATCAAACATCAGGCATAGACTATTATGAAAAACTAGGCGGGTGGCACATCAATGATTTTTATAAAAACAATGATTATTACAATTATTATTTATCTTTAAAAATATCAAAGACTATAAAAAATGTAAGTCAACAAACTATTTTAAATTTAATTTATTTACATATTTATAAAAGAATGAGTAAACGCCTGCCTAGATATTTTTATCATATTCATAAATTAATCAATTCTAAAAAATTTTCTCTAAAAGAGAAATATAATATTTTCATTAATTATCCGGAATACATATATTTCAGAATTTCAAGAAAATTTAAAAAATTAAATTTCTTAAATTTTTTGAAATTTTATTATTTTAACAGAGATGAAATTAAAGAAATAAAAGAATTTAGTAAAAAAATAAAATAATTTATTAATAAAATTTAATATCTAAAGTCAATAATGTTTTTTGAAAAATATATAAAAATTGCTCTTAATGTTGTTTCACCTGCTTTAAGAAAAAAATATAATAAAGTTTTAATATTAAATCTTATAAATGTTATACTTGATGTAATCACTATAGTTTCTATTTATCCACTCGTATCAAATCTGGTTGGAAAAGAAGACTCAAAAATTGACAATGTAATTGAGAATATAATTCAATTCTTGAATTTAGATTTAGGTAATAAATCCCAAATAATATTTTATTTTTTTATTTTCGTAATTATTTTTAAAAATTTAGTTTTAATTTATATCAAATATTTGACTGTTCTAACTATTGAGCAAATATTTCAAGAAGTATCAAAAAGATTATTTTTGAATATTACATCTGCAAGTTTCATGAGATTTTCAGAATTAAAACAATCAGTAACACTTAAAAATATCAGAGAAATTCCTTTAGAATTTAAAAATTATTTAGATATTTATTTGAATTACTATGTATGTTTATTAAATATATTAATAATCACTTTAAGTTTGGTATTTTTTAATTTCAAAGTA
>MDTG01280734.1_pt1 | contig 18034 bp, 19 predicted proteins | sample 811421 | NCBI WGS metagenome assembly MDTG01 (sample SAMN05326645, study PRJNA326480) | marine metagenome | isolation source: seawater | place: Pacific Ocean: South East | collected 2011 | reverse complement strand
TTTCAATTTAGATTAATCAAATATGCTGAAAAAAAAAATAAAAAAAAACAAGTTTTGGTATTGATTTTAATTTTTTTTTTTGGAAATTATGGGCCATTCAAATTTTATAATTTTGGTATTCCAATTTGAAACATCATCTTTAAAAGTTAGATATTGTGAAACTGACCAAATGGGATTTGTTCACCACAGTAACTATTTGAAATATTTTGAATTAGCAAGAATTGATTGGCTCACCAAACTGGGTATATCTTATAAAAAAGTTGAAGAGAGTGGTGTCTTATTGCCGGTAATTTATTCAGAGATAAAATATCTATTTCCATTAAAATTTGATGATGTTTTTTTTGTGAAAGTTGGAATTGAAGATTTACCTGTCTCACGTTTAAAATTAAACTATGAGATTGGAACTAATGAAAATAAAAAAATTTGTTTTGGTAAAGTTCATTTAGCATTTTTAAATTCAAGAAACAATAAACCAGTTAGGGCACCTGAGAAATTAACTTTAGTATTCCAAAAACATTATGATTTATAAATTTTAATTTTCTTCTCTTCGACACATATTGGAATCCGTGGAGCTATGGTGCCAAAATTTAATTTTTTACTGGTTTTAAATATTCTAATCTCATCAAAAAGATTTTGATTTATAAATTCTTGGATTGTAAAGCTGCCTCCTTCAACTAAAATTGAAGATATTTGATAATTATAAATAAATTTTAATGCCTCTTCTAGGAAATTTTTTTTCTCACTTTTTTTAATTTTCAACTTCTTGTTTGTCAAGTGCAAATAATTATTTGACTTAAATACATTAGAGTCTTTATCTGCACGATTGTTTGGATCAAATATAATCTTCACAGGACTTCTACCTCGATAATATCGATTTGTAAGCTTAGGGTTGTCATCTATTAATGTTTGGACTCCAACAAGAATAGACTCCTCTTCTTTTCTCCATTTGTGAACTAAAATCCTATCTTTCATTTTAGTTAAATAATATACTTTGCCTTTGTTTGTGGTATTTTTTTTTGGACCTATAAAACCATCTATAGATTCCGCCCATTTTAAAATTATATAGGGTCTTTTTTTTTGATGAAAGCAAAAGAATCTTCTATTTAATTCTATGGCTTGTTCCATACAAACTCCAACTAAAACGTTAATTCCATTTTTAATAAGTTTTTTTACACCTTTACCATTGACATTAATATTTGGATCAAGACAACCAATAACAACATTTTGAATTCCACTTTTAATAATTAGTTCTGTACAAGGAGGTGTTTTGCCCGAGTGACAACAAGGCTCAAGATTTACATAAAGAGTTGAGTTTTGTAATTCATTTTTTTCTTTAACTTTTTTAATTGCAATTACTTCCGCATGATCCTCACCAGCTTTTTTATGCCATCCTTCTGAAATTATTTTTTGATCATTTACTATAACGCATCCAACAAGAGGATTTGGATATGTATATCCATGGCTTTTAATTGCTAAATCAATGCACCTTTGCATAAATTTTTTATGTTTTTTATGATTTTCCAATCCTTATCTTTAGCTTTAAAACAAAGATAAATTATTATAACATTTAATGTTTAAAATCAGACAAGTTTGTAAGAACGATAATCTAAATCTTGGTAATGTAATACGTATGGTTTTACAAGAAATTGGAGTTCCAAAAAAAGGAACAGCATATTCTGACCCTGAACTTGACTTTATGTTCGAAACATATGATAAGAAAAGATCGATTTATTACGTAGTAGAGAATAATGGAAAAATTTATGGGGGAGCTGGAATTTCGCATTTAAATCAAGCTGATTATGATATTTGTGAATTACAGAAAATGTATTTCCTCCCTTCAATTAGAGGAATAGGATTAGGTAATAAAATGATTGAAAAGTGTTTAGGCTTTGCATTAGATAAAAAATTTAAATATTGTTATATAGAAACTTTACCATACATGAAAGCTGCACAAAAACTTTATCTCAAAAAAGGTTTTTATTATATTAAAAGTCCTATTGGAAATACAGGTCATACCTCGTGCAATGTCTGGTTAATTAAAAAACTAAAATGAAAATAGCTGATTTTAATTCTAAGTTTCGTTCGGATTTAAATGAACTATATACAGTAGACGAAGTTTCATCACTGTTTAGAATTGTTTTGAAAGAATTACTCAGTTTTGACATAACTGACTTTTATTTAAAACCAGATTACATATTAGATAACTCTGAATTAGATAAGGTTAACAAGTTTACTAAAGAATTAAAAAAGGGTAAGCCCTTTCAATATATTATTGGTGAAACAAAATTTTACAATTATAAATTTTATGTTAATGAAAGTGTTCTCATACCAAGAATGGAGACTGAAGGTCTAGTTGATTGGGTTTTAAAAGAAAACAAGAATTCAAAAAAAACCGTCATTGATTTTTGTTCTGGTAGTGGCTGCATTGCTATTACAATAAAGTTGAAACGAAAAAAATGGGATATTTTTGCTCTAGAAATTAGCAAAAATGCAATCGATACAGCAATGCGTAATTCATCTAGGCACTCTGTAGATATTAATTTTATACATGCTGATGTTTTTTCATGGAATAACTGTGATGAAGTTGACATTATAATATCAAACCCTCCGTATGTAGCAGAAAGTCAAAAAAAAAATATGAAAATAAATGTTTTAAATTTTGAGCCAAAAAAATCAATTTTTGTATCAGATGAAAACCCATTGATTTTTTATAAGAGGATATTTGATATTTCAAAATTAAAGTTGAAAACAGGTGGTCTTTTATATTTTGAGATAAATCCTAAATTTAAAAGTGCACTAATATCAGTTTCGAAGAGATACAATTTTTCTAATTACGAATTGAAAAAAGATATTTTCAAACGGAGTAGATATATAAAATTTCAAAAATGAGCCCAGAGGAGCAGATAAAAAGTTTAAGAAATAAACTTCATAAGTATAATAATTATTATTACAGCAGGGACGAAAGTTTGGTTTCAGACTTTGAATTTGATATGCTTATGAAAAAACTTGAAGAATTAGAAAAAAAACACCCTCAATTTTTTGATGAGAATTCTCCAACAGTTAGAGTAGGAGGAGAGGTTACTAAAAAATTTCAAAGTTTCAATCATAACTACCCTATGTATTCTCTTGCAAACACCTATTCAAAAGATGAAATAAAAGAATGGATTAAAAGAATTGAAAAAAAATGCGGCCACCAAATTAATGACTTTAATTGTGAATTAAAGTTTGATGGTGCCTCTATCAACTTGTATTATGAAAAGGGTAAATTAAATAGGGCATTAACTCGGGGGGATGGTATTACAGGTGATGATGTTACGTCAAATATTAAAACAATCAAGAATATTCCTTTGATTTTAAATGGAAGATACCCTGAAAAATTTGAGATTAGAGGAGAAGTTATTTTAACAATCGATAGTTTTAATAATTTGAACAATGATAGAAAAGATAAAGGTCTTCCGCTATTTAAAAATCCAAGAAATACGGCATCGGGATCACTAAAACTTCAAGACAGTAAGGAAGTTGCATCAAGAAAACTAAAATGTTTTTTTTATTCGGTAGTTGGAGAAAATTCAAGTCAATATCATTCAGAGTTGCTAGAAAGTTCAAAACAATGGGGATTCTTTATACCTGAAAATATGAAAAGAGTAAATTCAGTAAATGGAATTTTTGATTTTATTGATTTTTGGGCGAGTAAAAAAAACGAATTACCCTATGAAATAGATGGTATTGTAATAAAAGTTAATTCAATTAAAGTTCAAAAAGAATTAGATTTTACCGCAAAAGTTCCTAGATGGGCCATTTCTTTCAAATATAAAGCTGAACGGCAAAGTACCATATTACTATCCGTTACTTATCAAGTTGGAAGGACAGGTGCTGTGACACCTGTAGCTAATTTTGAGCCTATTAATCTTTCGGGTACAATAGTTAAAAGAGCATCTTTACATAATTCTGATCAGATTGAAAAACTTGGTCTTAGAGTAGGTGATTATGTATATGTCGAAAAAGGTGGAGAAATAATTCCAAAAATAGTTGGAGTTGATAAGCTTAGAAGGGGAACTCTGGACAATCTTATAAAGTTTATTGAGAATTGCCCCGATTGTGGCTCAAAACTAATGAAAGTTGAAGGTGAGGCGCAACATTATTGTAAAGATGAAAATAATTGTAAAACACAAATAATAGGGAAAATTCAACACTTTGTCTCTCGAAAAGCAATGAACATTGAAAGCTTTGGAAGTGAAAGAGTAGCATTATTGTTTAATAAAGGTATAATTAAAAATGTTGCTGATATATATAAAATCGAAGTTGAAAAATTGATAAATCTAGAGGGTATGGCTGAAAAGTCAGCAATTAATTTAATTGAATCTATAAAACAATCTAAAAAACAACCTTTCGAAAAAGTTCTTTTTTCAATTGGAATTAGACACGTAGGAGAAACAGTCGCGTCAAAGTTGGCAAATCAATTTGGGTCAATTAAAAATCTAATTAATTCTAGTTACGATGATTTAGTTTCGGTGGAAGAAATAGGAGAAAAAATTGTTAATAGTATTAATCATTATTTTAAAAATCCACAAAATTTATTGATTATAGAAAACCTTTCTAAAGCAGGTATCAATTTTAAAATTGATATAAATAGAAATAAATCAAATATTTTAAAAGGTAAAAGTATTGTAATATCTGGTAATTTCGAAAACTTATCGCGAGAAAAAATTAAACAACTGGTTCTAGAAAATGGCGGAAAGTTGTCATCCGCTGTTACTTCTAAGACCAAAATCATAATCGGAGGAGAGTCGATTGGACCAATGAAAAAACAAAAGGCAGAATTATTTCAAATACCAATTATTAACGAAAAAGATTTTTTAAAAATGTTAAATACATAACATACTAAATAAGTTTTGATATAATTTATATTTTATCTTTACACATGGTATTTTGTTCAGAAATTTTTAATTAATGTTTCAAAAGTTATTTCACTTTATAAAATATAAAAGCGATTTGCATAAAAAGATATCTAAAGGTGTTGTTAGATCTGATTTTAAAATTAAAAGTGTTAGAGTTGTTATAGATAAAACTCTTCCAATTGATGAAAAGTACTTCAGGAATCTTTTATCTGAAATAACAGACTCGAAAATTAATTTCACATTTATAAAGTTTTCATATTTAAATAAAAATATACTAATAGATAAGAATTGCTATAATAAAAATCACATTACATTCTTTGGGAATTTTACAGATAAACTTACTAAAGCTTGCAAAAGAAAAGTTGATTTACAAATTAATTTTTTTTGTAATGATAATTTTTATTTAAAATGGATAGCTGTAAAAGGTCAGTGCAAGTTAAGTTTTGGATTTTCGAAAACTGATATTAGAATTAATGATGTTATTTTTGATTTTCTTCCAATTCAAACAGATACGTTCAAAAATGAATTTAGAAAGTATATCAAAGTATTAAAAACAATATAGATTGGATTTTTTAAAAGGTACAGGTGTCGCAATTATTACCCCATTTAAAGAAAATGGAGAAATAGACTTTGATGCGTATGAATTTTTGATTGATTATTATGTAAGTAATGGTGTAAATTACCTCGTTGTTCTTGGTACTACTGGAGAATCTAATAGCATCAATTTCGAGGAAAAAGCTAAAATTTTTAAAACCATAGTGAAATTTAATAAAGGAAGGTTACCTCTGGTTGCTGGTTTTGGTGGTAATAATACACAAAAAATAGTAAACGAATGTTCTAATTTTGATATGGGAAACTTCAATGCTGTTTTATCAGTATGTCCATACTATAATAAACCTTCTCAAGTTGGATTATACCAGCATTTTTTGCGTATCGCTGAAACTATTTCAGTCCCTTTGATTTTGTATGATGTTCCTTCAAGAACAGGTGTGTCAATATCCAATCAAACAGTTTTTAAATTATTAGAAAAATGTAATAATATTATTGGAATAAAAGATGCGACCGGTAATATTAGCAAAGGGGTGGAATTGATAAAAAATACCCCAAAAAATTTTCACGTTATTTCTGGAGACGATTTGACAGCTTTAGATTTAGTTTTAAATGGAGGTTCAGGAGTGATCAGCGTTGTAGCTGGTGCTTTTCCAATGGAATTTTCTAAAATTATGACACTAGCAAAAGAAAATAAAATGCAGGAAGCGAAAGAAAAATTTAAAAAAATTAAAAATATTATCGAGCTTTTATTTAAAGAGGGAAATCCCTCAGGTATAAAAGCTTTACTTTCAATAATGGGATATTGTAAGAATATTTTAAGACTACCGTTAACCCCGGTGGGTGAGAACTTATATAATGACATTAAAGAAAAGATTAAAGTTTTCGACAAAAATTTATTGTAAAAAAATTGAATTAGATTCGTGTTTTTTAATTTCTTATCTTAATTAGCTAAATTTGTAGATGTTTTTTTTTAAAAAAAGTATTAAATATTTTTTTCTAGGTTTATTTATATCATCCTGTAATAGTTATCAAAAGATGCTTAATAGCAAGGAAACTGCCCCTAAGCTAAAAGCAGCTCAAGAATATTATGATAATGGAGAATACAGAAGAGCTAATCGCCTTTACGAGCAAATTATCCCTGCATACAGAGGAAAACCTCAAGCTCAAAGGCTAATTTATTTCTTTGCTAATTCACACTATCAACTACGTAATTATTATTTAGCCGCGTACCAATTTGAAAGTTTTGTAAAATCTTTTCCTAAAAGCGAAAAATTAGATGAAGCTAACTTTATGATTGCAAAATGTTACTATATGTTGTCTCCTATTTATAGTCTAGATCAGGAAAATACTAATGAAGCAATGGAAAAATTACAAATCTTTATTGATAATTACCCCAAGTCAAATTATTTGTCAGAAGCAAATAGTTTTATTAAAGAACTTCAAGTAAAACTTGAAAAAAAAGACTTTGAAATATCAAAACAATATTATACAATTCGTGACTACAAGGCAGCAATAAGTTCTTTAGATGATTTTATTTCTAATTTTCCTGGTACCCCTTTTAGAGAAAATGCTCTATATTATAAATTTTTATCTCAGTATGAAATTGCCACCAACAGTGTACCTAATAAAAAACTAATAAGACTTGAAGGAGCTTTAGAGACTCACGATGCGATTTTGAGATACTACCCTGAAACACTTTTTATGGATGATATTTCTGAAAAGATTGAAGAAATAGAAAAACAGATAACAATAATTACAAAAACTAACACATAAATTTTTAAAATGACTAAATACAGAGAATCAAAAGCACCGGTAACGACTTCAACTTATAATAGAAATGAAATCGAAAAAGGAGTTGATAATATATACGAAGCAATTTCAATTATATCTAAAAGATCCACACAAATAAATACAGATATCAGAAAGGAATTACATGACAAGTTGGAAGAATTTGCTACTCACAATGATAGCTTGGAAGAAATTTTCGAGAACAAAGAGCAAATAGAAGTCTCAAAGTTTTACGAGAGCTTACCAAAACCTCATGCTTTAGCTATAGAGGAATGGTTTAAAAACAAAGTTTATCACAGAAAAACTGACGAGGAAGTTTAATGCTAACTCTTGGAGGTAAAAAAGTACTCCTAGGTATTTCTGGAAGTATTGCAGCTTATAAAGCTCCTCTTCTCGTTAGATTACTAATTAAAAAAGGAGCAGAGGTCAAGATTGTGCTAACTCCGAGTGCAAAGGATTTCGTAACCCCAACTACACTTTCAACATTATCAAAGAATCCAGTCAGTTCTTCTTTTACAGAAATAAAAGATGAGCAAGATAATCTTGAATGGAATAATCATGTTGAATTGTCGTTGTGGGCAGATTTAATGATAATAGCACCAGCAACCTCAAATACCATCTCATCCATGGCGTCTGCAAGGTCTGACAATTTGTTACTAGCCTGTTATTTGTCAGCTAAATGTCCAGTTTTTGTTGCTCCATCAATGGATTTAGATATGTATAAACATCCAGGTAATCAGGAAAACTTAAAAAAATTAAAAAGGTTTGGTAATGTAATATTAGAATCTGAAAATGGTCATTTAGCCAGTGGTCTAAAAGGAAAGGGAAGGATGATGGAGCCTGAAAATATAATCAATTATATAATCAACGACTTAAAAAATGAACTCTTATTAAAAGGAAGAAAAATACTTATATCTGCTGGCCCTACCTATGAAAAAATTGACCCAGTTAGATTTATTGGTAATTTTTCCTCTGGTAAAATGGGTTTTTCATTAGCTGAAGTTGCCACAAATCTTGGTGCAAAAGTAACTTTAATATCTGGCCCTACATCTTTAAAAATTTTAAATCAATCTATCAACTTAATAAACGTTGTCTCGGCTAATGAAATGTATAATGAAATTTTAAAGTACTTTTTTGATGTAGATATATTTATATCTGCAGCAGCTGTTTCGGATTTTGTTCCAAAGAAGTCTTATAAAGTGAAGATAAAAAAAAGTGAGAATTTAAATGAGATTCCTTTGAAAAGAAATATTGATATACTTTCTACTTTAGGAAAGATTAAAAAAAATCAATTTATGGTTGGGTTCGCATTAGAAACAGATGACGGAGAAAATAATGCTTATAAAAAACTAACTAACAAAAATTTAGATGCAATTTTTCTAAATATTTTAAATGAAAAACAAAATATTTTTAACTCTGATTATAATCAAGGGAAATACATAACAAGAAAAAAGAATATATCATTTGAATTGAGTTCAAAATTAGATTTGTCATTTAAAATATTTCAACAAATAATAGAAGATTTATGAGAAAATTTTTATTTCTCATTTTAGTATCAAACTTGAAATTATCAAGTCAAAATGTTAATTGTAATTTTGTACTCAATTCAGAATTTGTAGATCAAACAAATCAACAGGTTTTTTCAACATTGGAAAAGTCTGTTAATGAATTTATAAACAGTAATCTATGGAATAATAAATCTTTAGAAACACACCAGAAAGTTAAATTTAATTTGGTTCTGAATTTAAATTCGTACATAGGATCAAATTTCACTGGCACATTACAAGTTCAAGTAGAGAGACCTGTTTATGAATCTTCTTATTTGACTCCAATTTTTAATTTTTTGGATAAAGACATTTCTTTTCAATACGATGAATATCAGCCATTATTTTACAATCCAGTAAGTTTTGAATCCAATTTAATTTCAATTCTCAGTTTTTATGTGTATGTAGCGATGGGAATGGAATCTGACACATTTAAGTTTAATAGTGGAACTATTTATTTTGAAGAGGCTCAAAAGATTGTTTCACTTGCACAACAGAAAAATATTAAAGGTTGGAATCAAGCAGATGGAACAAGAAATAGATTTTGGTTAGTTGATACATTGTTGTCAAATACCTTTAGAGAATACAGGGCTGTCCAATATCAGTACCATAGAGAAGGGATGGATATTATGACAACTGATTTAACAAAGGCTAAAAATGGTGTATTATTTTCATTGGAAAAATTTTTGCCTTTGTATAAACGTAGACCTAATGCTTTTTTAATTCAAACTTTCTTTGACGCAAAATCGGATGAAATAGTTGATATTTTTTCTGAAGGCCCTAAAGTTGAGGTAAAAAAGGCTTTGCGAACACTCAATAAGATAGCTCCGTATTTTGGGCCAAAATGGGAAAAGATTCGGTAAAAAAAATAAAAAGTAATTGTAAACATTGATTTAATTTTAACGATATTTAAAAAAAAAATGAAGTAATTTGTTAAAAGAGCTGACTATTTCAAACTATGCTTTAATTGATTATTTGAGGGTGGACTTAACTCAAGGATTTACAGCAATTACTGGGGAAACTGGAGCTGGTAAATCAATACTTTTAGGAGGTCTATCATTAGCCTTAGGGAAAAGGGCTGATCCAAACTTGGTGAAAGACAAAACCAAAAAGTGTTTTGTTGATTTACTGTTCTCAATAAAAAATCTTGAGTTAAAAAATTTTTTTAATTCGTTAGATATAGATTATGATTCCCTAACAACGGTAAGAAGAGAAATTATTCCTTCTGGGAAATCGAGAGCATTTATAAATGACACACCTGTTAATTTAGAAATTTTACAAAAAATTTCATATAAACTTATTGATATTCATTCACAATTTGAAAACCATTTCATAATTAAAGAAGAATATCAAATTGATATATTAGACTTGCTGGCCAAAAATCAAAATTTAATTGATAAATACACTCAAAATTTTTCTTTTTTTAAGGAACTTAAAAATAAAATAGATAAACTTGAGGCATCAAGATTTAATATGAACCAGGAGAAGGACTATAAAAATCATCTACTGAACGAAATCAAGACTATTGATTTCCGTGATTCTCTGGATTCAATGGAGATAAAATTTAAAAAATTAAGTAATTCAGAAGCTATTAATACAACTTTTAACCAAATTATAACTATACTACAAAATGAAGAAAATGGAATTAATGCAAAATTAAATGAGGTACGAGCATCAATAAAAAAAATAACTAATATATCTGTTGATTATAAAAAAATATTTGAAAGAATTGAGAGTGTCATCATTGAATTAGATGATATAATAAAAGATGTCAGTTGTGAAAATGATACTATTGAATTTAATCCTGAAATGAAAGAAATTTTGAATAAAAAACTAGAAAAAATTTATTCTCTATTTAGAAAGCATGAAGTGAATAAACTAGATGATTTAATGTTTATTAAAGAAAGATTAGAAAGAGAGGTTTCAGAAACTGAAAATCATGATTTTATTATAATTGAGGAAAAAAAGAAGTTAGATGAATTAATATTAATACTTAAAGAATTATCAGAAGAAATTAGTCAAAAAAGGAAAAAAGTCATACCTATTCTAAAGAACCAAATGGAAAAATTACTAAAAGAAATGGGGATGTTAAATACTTTCTTTAAAATTGAACTTAAAGATTCTGATATCTTTTTAAAAAAAGGTAAAGATAAGTTAGTATTTAATTTCTCGGCAAATAAAGGTGCTCCACTTGGTCCATTGAATAAAACAGCATCTGGAGGCGAATTATCAAGAATTATGCTTGCACTAAAATCTATTTTATCGAATTATAAGAGTCTTCCAACAATTATTTTTGACGAAATTGATACTGGAGTTTCGGGAGAAATAGCAAACAGTATTGGAAGAATTATGAAAAATATGGCAATTAACATGCAGGTCATTTCAATTACACACTTACCCCAGGTCGCTGCAAAAGCAAACAGACATTTTAAAGTATTTAAAAAAATAAGAAATGAAAAAACTTCTACAGAACTTAAAGATTTAAATTCTAATGAAAGGATTTCTGAAATCGCTGAAATGCTATCTGGCGAACAACCTGTATCGAGTGCAAATGAATTGGCTAGGGAGTTACTTAATTAACTTATATTTGTAAAAATATCATATGCCATATAATCTACTAAAAAATAAAAAGGGTATAATCTTTGGTGCTTTAGATAGTAAATCAATAGCATGGAAAGTAGCTGAACTTGTAAAGGCTGAAGGTGGTGAAATAATACTTACAAACGCGCCTGTTGCACTGAGGATGGGTGAAATTCATAAACTAGGCAGTAATTTAGATTCACCAGTAATTCCCGCTGATGCAACAAATATTTCCGAAATAGAAACATTGGTTCAAAATGCGCTTGACCATTTTAAAGGGAAATTTGATTTTGTGTTGCATTCAATTGGAATGTCTTTAAATGTTAGAAAAAAAAGGCATTATACAAAACAAAATCATGAATGGACTAGAAAAGGTTGGGATATTTCAGCACTTTCCTTTCATAAGCTATTACAAGTTTTGTACGAAAAGGACGCACTAAATCAATGGGGCAGTATTGTTGCATTAACATATATTGCTGCCCAGCGAACATTCCCAAATTATAATGATATGGCAGATAATAAAGCCTACCTTGAGTCAGTAGCAAGAAGTTTCGGTTATTTTTTTGGAAAAAATAAAAAAGTAAGGGTTAATACAATATCTCAGTCCCCTACAAGAACTACTGCAGGTTTAGGTGTTAAGGGGCTTGAAAATTTTTTAAAATTTTCAGAAAAAACCTCACCACTAGGTAATGCCTCAGCCTTTGAATGCGCTCAATATGTAGTCTCTCTTTTTTCTGATTTTACTAGAAAAGTTACAATGCAAAATTTATTTCATGATGGAGGGTTTTCTACAACCGGAGTTGGTCAGGAAATAATAGATGACATATAAAATAGTAGGTGGATAAAAAACCATTCCTTAACTCATTCCAAAAATTTCTTAGTTTTAAAGGGAGAATTAAATTATTTATAACTTTTCTAGCTATTTCATTTGTAATTTGGTTTTTTAAAAAATTTTCAAAAGAATACCAGGAAGAAATTAAGATGAAAATTGAGATAGTGGATGTTCCTAAATCACTAAAAATAACCTCAATTTCAGATAAATCCCTAAGTTTGAATTTGAAAGCCACAGGCTTTCATTTTCTTTATTACTTTTTTTTCGATAACAAGATTAAAATTAGTTTCAAGAAAGTTTTTTTTGATAATAATTTAGGGATTTTAGAAATAGCTTCGGAATTTAACAGATTACAAGATCAGTTGGTTGGAGAAACAGAAATTTTAAGTTTTTTCCCAAGTAAAATAAAAATTACTTATCAATCAGAATTTTCAAAAAAAGTCCCAGTTAACCCTCCTAAATTTAATTTAGGTGTAGGATACTATATAACAAAATTAAATATGGATCCAGACAGTATAATCGTTACTGGAACAAAAAAAAATTTATCTGGAATCAATGTAGTTAATTTAAACTTTAAAAGTGAATTACCAATAAAATCAAATTTTCGCGAAAAAATTTCAATTGATAATAAAAAAAATTTAAGTTATGATTTCAATGATGTAAATGTCGAATTAACTGTTCAGTTATTTTCAGAAAAAAAAAATTAAAGTCCCAATTTCTGTAATAAATTATCCTAGTAATAAAGTATTAAAATTATTTCCGTCTCAAGTTGAACTTTTTTTTTCATCGTCAATATCTAACTTTAAAAAAATAAGAGACTCCGATTTTTTGATAGGATTTGATTATGAGAGTGTTAGAAAAGAAAAAAAAACCGCAAAATTGAAATTAATAAAATCACCTTCAGATGCAAGGAACATAAGATTTGATCCACAAAATGTATTTGTTTTAATAAGAGAATAGAATGTCTAAAGTAGTTGCAATAACAGGTGGTATTGGGGTTGGAAAAACGTTTGTTTCAACAATTTTTTATGACTTGGCCGGTATACCTTGTTTTCACTCTGACACGGAGGCCAAAAAAATAATGAACAATAGCAGCGTCGTAAAGAAAAAAATTATTTCTATTGTAGGTCCTAATTGCTATATCAATAATAAATTAAATACTCAATATTTAAAAAATAAAATTTTTTCCTCCAAAACACAATTAAAAAAAATAAACGAGCTAGTACATAATGAAGTAAAAATAAATTTTAAAAATTGGCTGAATATTCAAAGTTCAAGATATGTACTTAAAGAAACAGCAATTTTGTTTGAACATAGATACCACGACGAAGTTGATCTATCGATTTTAGTAACAGCTCCTATGAAATTGAGGTTGAAAAGAATTTGCAAAAGAGATAACGTTTCAAAAAAAACAATTGAACAAATAATTGATAATCAATTGGATGACAAAATAAAACTCGGACTCTGCGATTTCTTTATTGAAAACATTGATAAAAAACAAACAATGCAGAGGGTTAAAAGGCTTATAAAAACTTTTTCTTCGATTTAATGTATAGTCTTGTTTATATTAAATGTTAAATTTTCATTAACATTGTTTTAGCAAAATAAATTCAATTTATTTACCAAATTTGCATTTTATTAAAGTAATGAAAAAAAGCTATTTCTTTTTTTTGGTTTGTTTCATGATATTATGTGTATCAGGAATAATATTAATTCAATGGTATTTTATTGACACAACTATAAAAAACCGAGATCAGGAATTCTCTCTAGCTGTAAAACAATCTTTAAACTCTGTCGCAAATGATGTCCAAGAAAATGAATTAAGACATTATATTCAAACTTTTGAGAAATTGAAAGATTCAGTTGGTAAGCCAGATAGTGCTCAATTAAGAAATTTTTTTCTTTTTTATGATAGTGATGATGAGTCAAACTTATCTTCCCTTTTTACATTTGGATTAGTAGAGGAAAAATTTAATATACCTCTACCTGCTAACCAAATTGGTGAAATTGAAGTTGCAAATGTAAATGATATTAAGGGTTTTGAAACAACTAGAATATTTAAAGAAGCATTTGACAGAGAAAACCAGAGAAAAATATCGAGTGCAACATTCAAAAAAATGGAAAGAATAAGTGCTATTGATCAAGCTACATATTCCTCTATTTTCTCCAAAATGGCTAATTCTTTTCCAATACATAAAAGAATAAATTCATATGAAATCGCTTATTTACTTCAAAGAGAGTTTAATTCAAGAAATATTCAAACAGAATACGAGTTTGGTGTTTTTAGCAATGGACTAGCTACTAAAATTATTTCTAAAAATTACGAGGGATCTCTATCGGGACCGAAGTACTCTATTCCTATTTTTGTTGATGACCAGGGGAGTAGCATTTACGATCTTGTCGTAACATTTCCAAAAAAAGAAAAATATTTAATGTCCTCTATTTTAGGTGTTGCTAGTTTATCTTTTGTTTTAACTATTTTAATTATTCTCTTATGCGCAATTTCTTTGTTTCAAATTCTAAAACAGAAAAAGATCTCTGAAATTAAATCAGACTTCATTAACAATATGTCGCATGAATTTAAAACACCAATTGCAACAATCAATTTAGCGATTGATGCTATTGAAAGTCAATTAGAACACAAAAATAGCCAAAAAAAACATCAATATCTAAAAATAATGAGAGAGGAAAACAGAAGGATGCATGATCAAGTAGAGACAATATTAACTATTTCACAGCTTGACAAAAGCAATACGATAATTGATAAAACAGGTATTGATATTCACAAAATAATTAAAAACGCACTTGATCATATTACCTTATTAGTCCAAAATAAAAGCGTTGATATAAAAACTTCTTTTAAATCAAAAAAAACAAAGATATTGGGCAACAAGAATCACCTGATAAACGTTTTTATAAATATTTTAGATAATGCTATTAAATATTCAAAGGGAAAACCTAAAATTAAAATTATTACTATAAACGATGATAAAAATGCATATATAAAAATTGAAGATGAAGGAATAGGAATGAATGATAACACCTTAAAAATGATTTTTGAAAAATTCTTTAGAGAGCAAAATGGGGATATTCACAATATTAAAGGGCATGGTCTTGGTCTTGCTTATGTGAAAAAAATTATCTCTTTGCATAGTGGAAAAATATCAGTCGAAAGTATTGAAGGGCAAGGAACAAAGTTCAAAATCCAAATCCCTTTACTCATTTAAAAATATGACTACAAATAAGAAAACAATTTTATTAGTTGAGGATGACCCTAATTTTGGTAGTATTTTAAAAGAGTACTTAAAAATTAACGGCTATGATGTTACTTTAGCTAAGAACGGAATTGAGGGTTTTGAAAAGTTTAAAAAGGAAAAATTCTCTTTATGTCTGCTTGATGTTATGATGCCTTACAAAGACGGGTTTACACTTGCTAAAGAAATTAGAGAAACTGATGACTTAGTTCCTTTGATATTTTTGACTGCTAAAACATTAAAAGAAGATGTTTTAAAAGGATTTAAATTGGGTGCAGATGATTATTTGACAAAACCTTTTGATTCAGAGGTTTTGCTTGCTAAAATCAAGTCAATTTTAGGAAGGAGAATGATAAAGGAAGTTATTGATTCAGTTGAGACACAATTTAAAATCGGAGATTTTAGTTTGAATACTAAACTTAGATTATTAATTTACTTAGATGATGCTCCAATAAAATTGTCACCAAAAGAAAACCAACTTTTGAGACTTTTAGCCATTCATGTAAATGACCTTCTACCTAGAGACCAGGCTTTAAATAAAATTTGGAGAGATGATAATTATTTTACATCACGATCAATGGATGTTTACATTGCAAAGCTAAGAAAATACCTAAAAAAAGATAATAGGGTTGAAATTCTTAATATTCATGGCAAAGGGTTTCGTATGGTTGTAAATAAATAGGTTATTTTCTGGGATGAAATTCATTTAGAGTTTTAGATAGGTATTTAGTGTCTAAGTGAGTATAAATCTCTGTGGTAGTAATGTTTTCATGTCCCATCATCATTTGTATTGATCTAAGGTCAGCCCCATTCTCCAACAAATGAGTTGCAAAGGAATGTCTAAAAGTATGTGGACTAACTATTTTATTTATGTTTGACCTATTTTGGGCTTCTTTGACAATATTAAAAATCGTCGCCCTTGTAAGTTGATTTCCATTTCTATTTAAAAAAACTATGTCACTTGATGTTTTTTTAATTTTTTTCAAAATCCTAACATTATTAAGATATTTGTTAATTTTTGACTCACATATTGAACCTAAGGGAACTAGTCTTTGCTTATTTCCTTTTCCTTGAATTAAAAGTAGTTTGTCGTCAGAATGAATATCTGATAGTTTTAAATTAATTAATTCGCTAACTCTTAAACCACTTCCATAGAGAGTTTCTAAAATAGCAGAATTTCTTACACCATTACCTTTATTTAATTCTGAATTATTAATTAAAGTTTCAACTTCTTCACTTGATAATACTTCAGGTAGCTTAGATAAAATCTTTGGCGATTCAATCAATTCCATTGGTGATGTTTTCGTGTATCCTTCAAATACCATATAATTAAAAAAACTTTTCAAAGATGACAAAAGTCTCGCCTGTGATCTTGAATTTATATTTTTAGAAAACTTATAAATGAATTCTTGAATAAATTTTTTGTCACAATCTTTTAACTTAAGTTTTTTATTATATTTATTAATATATCTCAAGAGGTTTTGAATGTCATAGGAATAACTTTTGATTGAGTTTTCAGATAGACCTCTTTCAATTTTTAAATAGATCAAATAATCTCTAAATAAATTTTCCCAAATCTTCATAAATCTAATTTCATCCCGGTTCTCGCAATATTATACCCTTTTTTGATTATTTCTTTCGTTATTTTACTGTTTAGTTTTAGTAAAGGATTTGTGTGATTTAAATGAATAAAATAAATTTTTTTTTTATCCTTCTTATTCAGATTTTGAAATCTTTCAAGAGTCTCAACTATAAATGGGTGTGGAATTTCATCCATATCTCTGTTTGGTAATTCGTTCCCATCATAAAAAGTTCCATCAATAAATGCATAATCGACTTTTTTTATGAAATCTTCTATTTTTTTATCCCATTTTTTCCATTTATCAATATCTGGAAGGAATAAAGCCGATTTAAATTTACCATTAATTATATAACCCACTGTTTCAGAAAATTCTTCTCTGTGAGGAACAAGTATTGGCTTTAGAGAAATATATTTACTTAAGTTATAAATAGAGTCATTTTTCAATCTATTTATTATAATATTTTTTTCTTGAATTAATTGTGACCAAGGTCCATTATTTTCTAAAAAAAAAGACATTTTTGGCATACTGTAAACATTAACATTTTTTGTATCTAAAGATTCTTTTCCCAAAAATAAAAGTCCAGAGTAATGTCCAATATGAGCATGAGTTAGAGCAATTCCTCCCAAGCTTGAATTTGAAGCTAAAGACTTTAGCATTTGATGTTGTCTTGCAATGTCTGGAGATGCATCAATTAAAAAAAATCTATTCTCGTGATTATCAATTAATCCAATCGAAGTTACACTTTCAAAGAGATTATTTTGCCACAGATTTATGCAACATGATTTATCACATCCTATTTGTGGTGAACCTCCATCTTGAGCGATACCTAGAATAACCAGGCTTGTCAAATTTTTTTGGGCTTCACTCTTGTAGCTTAAAAACAATAAAAATATTAAAAGGAATTTTTTAGCAAACATTTCATTAAAAAGTATTTAGTTATTAAAAATATAATTTATGAATCATTTTAGGTAATTTTGTTTCATGAATATTAGTATTATAAATG
>MDTG01387338.1_pt1 | contig 18035 bp, 15 predicted proteins | sample 811421 | NCBI WGS metagenome assembly MDTG01 (sample SAMN05326645, study PRJNA326480) | marine metagenome | isolation source: seawater | place: Pacific Ocean: South East | collected 2011 | reverse complement strand
GGTATTAACCACACTTCTTCTGTTGCTTTGGATATCATCCAAGATAAAAAAGCCCAAAATGCGTTAGAAGGCTTAGCGGAAGGCGATGAGGTAAAGCTACACATCACTAAAGACTTCTCTAATGATGCTCATCACATGCTAAATATTAAGAAAGAAGAGTTAGAAACTTTAGATTCAGACTTTACTTTTAAAGTCAACAAAATCAGTAGAATGGAGCCTGCCGATATGTCTCAAGATTTATTTGATAAAGTATTTGGAAAGGATACTGTAAAAAATGAAAAAGAATTTAGAGCTAAAGTTAAAGAAGAAGTAGAAAAATCTTTTATCAGCGAAAGCGACAATAAATTGAAAAACGATGTAATTCTTCACCTCATTAAAAAGACTAAACTGTCATTGCCAGATACTTTCCTTAAAAAGTGGCTAGTTACTACTAATGAGCAAGGTCTCACTGAAGAGCAAGTAGAACAAGAATACGAGCAGTATTCTAAGAGCTTAAAGTGGCAGTTGATAGAAAATAAAATCATTAAAGATAATGAACTAGAAGTGAAGAATGAGGACGTTATCAGTCACACTAAAGAAATTATCATTTCAAATTTTGCTCAATACGGACAGCCTGCTCCTGAAGACAAAAAGCTAGAAGAGATTGCCGTAAAAGTATTGGGTAATGAAGAAGAGCGTAAAAAAGCTTATAACCAACTTTATGATGTAAAAACCATGAGTTTGTACAAAGAAAAGTTTAGTATTAAAAATAAAGAGGTCACTTACGATGAATTTGTTAAATTAGCTTCTGAAAAATAAATCTCACAAAACTATGTTTGACCCATCAGAAGAATTTAGAAAATTTGCCACAAAAGAACGTGGTATCACTAGCACAACCCTTGACCGTTTTCAGTCGGCCTATGCAAACTATATCTCACCAACTATTATTGAAGAGCGTTCTATGAATGTTGCTTCCATGGATGTATTCTCTAGGTTGATGATGGATAGAATCATCTTTTTAGGTGTACCTATCAACGATTATGTTGCGAACATTATTCAGGCACAGCTTTTATTTCTAGAATCAGTCGACGCAGAAAGAGGTATTCAGATTTATTTGAACTCTCCTGGTGGGGGTGTTTATGCCGGTTTAGGTATTTACGATACTATGCAGTATATTAATCCTGACGTAGCTACTATCTGTACAGGAATGGCAGCCTCAATGGGTGCTGTTCTATTGTGCGCAGGAGCTACTGGAAAGCGTACCGCTTTAAAACATTCACGTGTTATGATTCATCAGCCTTTGGGTGGTGCTAGTGGACAGGCTTCAGATATTGAAATTACGGCTCGTGAAATTCAGAAGTTGAAGAAAGAATTATACGAAATTATCGCTCAACACTCTGGTAAAACGTACGAGGAAGTATGGAAAGACGGTGATAGAGATTACTGGATGACCGCTGAAGAGGCCAAAGAATATGGAATGATTGATGAAGTGCTTGTCAAAAAAGCTTAAATCAAAATTTAAATAAGAGTAATTAAAAACCACATGCCTTGATTGTGTGGTTTTTTAGTATTTTTGTACCATGTCTGAAGATAAAAATATTAATTGTTCATTTTGCGGCAGAGATAAGCAAGACACTAATGTACTCATTGCTGGTATAGAATCTCACATTTGTGATAGTTGCATAGAACAAGCCGTAGGTATTGTCCATTCTGAAAAAGAGGGCAAAGACCAACAGGTACTTGCTGCACAAATGAACTTACTTAAACCTATTGATATTAAAACTCATTTAGACAAATACGTTATTGGTCAAGATGAGGCGAAAAAGGTCTTGTCAGTAGCCGTTTACAACCATTACAAGCGATTAGTACAATCACCTTCTTCCGATGTTGAAGAAATTGAGATTGAAAAATCCAATATTATTATGGTAGGAGAAACCGGTACAGGTAAAACGCTATTAGCACGAACAATTGCTAGAGTACTTAACGTTCCTTTCTGTATTGCCGATGCTACTGTACTTACTGAAGCTGGATATGTTGGTGAAGACGTTGAGGCTATTCTTTCAAGACTATTGCAAGCAGCCGATTACGATGTGAAAGCTGCCCAAAGAGGTATAGTTTTTATCGATGAGGTTGATAAGATTGCTAGAAAAAGCGATAACCCTTCAATTACTCGAGATGTTTCTGGTGAAGGCGTTCAACAAGCCATGCTTAAACTTTTAGAAGGAGCAGTTGTTCAAGTGCCACCACAAGGCGGCAGAAAACATCCAGAGCAAAAAATGGTATCTATTGACACACGTAATATTTTATTTGTTTGTGGCGGAGCATTTGACGGTATCGACAGAGTTATCGGAAAACGATTAAGCACACAAGCTATTGGCTATTCTTCAACTAAAAAAGAAAAAGTAGACAAGGACAACCTACTACAATATGTATCACCACAAGATCTCAAAGGGTTCGGACTTATTCCTGAACTTATTGGACGTTTGCCAGTACTTACACACCTCAAGCCTTTAGATAAAAATACCTTACGTCAGATTCTGACTGAACCTAAAAACTCTTTAACAAAGCAGTACGTTAAATTATTTGAAATGGATGGTATTACCCTCAGCATAGATGACGATGTTTTAGATTATATTGTTGAAAAGGCTATTGACTTTAAACTAGGAGCAAGGGGACTACGTTCTATTTGCGAAACCATTATGATTGACGTTATGTTCGATAGTCCATCAAAAGAAGAGGTCAAAGAATTTAAACTTACCCTAGAATATGCTCAAAATAAAATTGAGAATTCTAAACTCAAGAAGTTAAAAGTAGCTTAACGTTCAAAGGTCTTAAAGGTAAACGAAAAAGGATGTCTATCATCTCTTGGGTGATATTCTTCATGCACCAATTTCCAATTTTCGTCCAAATCGTCAAAGAAAGTATCGCCTTCAATTTCGGTGTGTACACGTGTAAGGTAGACCCTATCTACTAGATTATTATCTAAAACGTATTTATAAATCTGTCCGCCACCAATAATAAAAGGCTCATTATCCATGGCATTCTTAGCTAATTCAATAGCTTCTTCAATTGAATTGACTACCAAACAACCTTTGGCTTTTAAGTTTTCCTGACGGCTAACCACTACATTTGTACGGTTTGGTAATGGTCTGTACTTGTGGGGGATAGATTCAAAATTACGTCTACCCATAATTACAAAATGATTTTTAGTTGTGTCTTTAAAGAACTTCATGTCATTTGGCAAGCGCCATACTAAGTTATTGTCTTTTCCAATGACTTTGTTCTCGGATACAGCTACGATTAAGGATACTTTCATAAGCTTTTATTTACAGTATAAATGACTCCTCTTTTTTCTAAGTAATTTCTGATAAATTCAAAATGTTCGCCAAGGTATTCAGGGGGTGAAATTCCAATTCTATTATATTCTCCATTTACTACTAAATTGGCTACAGCAGTACAAGTAAATCCTGTTGTTCGTGCCATAGAAATGGTGTTATCCTGATAGCGGTCTAATAAATTGTATTGATAACTTACTCTCTTGCCATCTTCTTCGCCAGTCATGCGAATACGCATAACGGTAAAATCTTTTTCACCTTCCTTTAGTTTCCATTTAGGGAAAACTAATTTGGTGGTTAGGTCTATTGGTCTTACCATCTGACCGTTAATCTCAATTTCTTCATAGGAGAAAAAGCCACTGGCCCTCAAGACTTTCAAATATTCTACACAACCAGGGTAACGAAGTGTCTTTTCAATCATATTTGGAATATGAGACATTGTGTAAATGAGCGATCGTAAACCGTCAGAATTCCAACTTTCTAAAGTGCCAATACCATCAAATTCAATAAGTTCGGCATCTGAAAGGGCTTCTTTGGTAACAAGTTGACTATTCTGTACGAAGCGTGCCGGTCTAACATATTCTTCGATAACATCAATAGGTGAAAAGACAGCTTTATATTCATATGGCCATTCTCTAATTTCGGGAAGTCCACCTACCAAACATTCGTAATCTAAAATTTTCATAAGTTTATCGTGATGACCCAAAATAATATTTCCCATGCCGGGAGCTACGCCACAATCCATTACAGCTACAACTCCCATCTCTTTTGCCAGTTCGTCGAGCCCAAAAGGATCTTCAGGGAAAAAGGAAATATCAACGATATTTTTTTGTGATTTTATAACTGTTTCAAGTATTTTGTAACCCATAAATCCGGGCACAGCACCTACCACTATATCGAAATCGCTAATAAGTCGTTTTATGGTATTTGCATCCGATAAATCGGCGTGAATAGTATGAATACCTAAGACTGAAAGTGGCGACAAAGCCTCTTCGCTATAATCTACTGATGTTACTTCATGTACTTTAGCCAAATCTTTAGCCATAACGCCGCCAACAAGACCAGCACCTAAAACAATAATTTTTGCCATTATACTGCTACTTTGCCCTTTATGTGTGGGTGTGGATCGTAATCTTGAAGTTCAAAATCTTCGTATTTGAACTCAAAAATACTTTTAATTTTGTGATTTATTTTCATAGTTGGTAAAGGTCGTGGTTTTCTAATAAGTTGTAATTCAGTTTGTTCAAAATGATTAGTATAAATATGTGCATCACCAAGTGTATGCACGAAATCACCAACATTTAAATCACATACTTGTGCCATCATCATAGTTAATAAAGCGTAAGAGGCAATATTGAAAGGTACACCTAAAAATATATCTGCACTACGTTGATAGAGTTGACAGGATAATTTTCCGTCAGATACATAAAACTGAAAGAAAGTATGACAGGGTGGTAGTGCCATATCTTCGATTTCACCAACATTCCAAGCACTCACAATCATTCGTCTACTATCAGGATTTTTCTTTATCTGATTAACAACTTTAGTAATTTGGTCAATATGTCTTCCGTCTGGTGTAGGCCAGCTTCTCCACTGGTAACCATAAACGTGTCCTAAATCTCCATTTTCATCTGCCCATTCATCCCAAATTCGAACACCGTTATCTTTTAAATATTTGATGTTAGTATCCCCTTTTAGAAACCAAAGTAATTCGTGAATTATGGAACGAAGGTGTAATTTCTTGGTCGTTACACAAGGGAAACCTTCAGACAAATCAAATCGCATCTGATGACCAAACACACTTTTTGTCCCTGTTCCGGTACGGTCAGTTTTTAGAGTGCCTTCATTCATCACTCTTGTCATTAAATCTAAATACTGTTGCATTTCTTATAAAATCATTCCTACAATTACAGAGGTGAATAAGCACGCTAATGTACCTGCAATAAGTGCTAATATTCCTAATCTTGATAAATCCTTCATTCTCGAAGGTGCTAAAGCACCAATGCCACCTATTTGAATACCTATAGATGAGAAATTGGCAAATCCACATAATATATAGGTAGCGATGATAATTGATTTTTCTTCAAAAAATCTAGACGAGGCTTTCATTTCACCCAAAGATACATAGGCTACAAATTCATTGAGTATAGTTTTTTCACCCAATAGTTGACCTACTAAAACAATATCTTCTTTGCATACTCCCAAAAGCCATGTGATAGGAGCAAGTGCATAGCCCAAAATAAACTCTAGACTAAAGCCAGTATATTGTCCATCAGTTATATTCTCAACCCATGTATTGATGCCTGTGAAATCACCAATAAAATTAGTTAGAAAATAATTTACCATAGCAATGAATGCTATAAATACTAGTAGCATTGCTCCAACGTTAACAGCAAGTTTAATTCCTTGGCTAGTTCCAATACTAATAGCTTCTAAAACATTACTTCCAAGTTGTTCGTCAGAAATAGTCATATCTTGATTGACTTCTTCTGTTTCTGGAAGCAGTATTTTTGCAGCTACCACTGCGGCAGGTGCCGACATTACCGATGCGGCTAATAAATGCTTGGCAAAAAATAATTGCTGAATAGGATCATTACCTCCTAAAAATCCAATGTATGCAGCGAGAACACCCCCTGCAATCGTTGCCATACCTCCACTCATTAAACATAATAATTCTGAAAGCGTCATTTTTTCAATGTATGGCTTAATAAGAAGTGGGGATTCCGTTTGTCCTAAGAATATATTACCAATGGCAGCTAAACTTTCAGAGCCTGACAAATTCAATGTCTTCTTCATTACAAGAGCAAAGAAGTAAACTACTTTTTGAAGTATACCGTAGTAAAATAATATACTAGTTAGGGCTGAAAAGAATAGTATGGTTGGTAATACTTGAAAAGCAAAAATATAACCAAAGCTGGTAGTATCACTAATTAAATTCCCAAAGAGGAACAGTGAACCTTGTTCCGTAAAACCTAGAAGTACCACAAAAATTGAACTAAGCCAATCAAATAGACTTTGTATAAAGGGAACTTTAAGAATGGCGACTGCAAAAATAATTTGAATGAGTAATCCTTTCCAAACCAAAGACCAATTGATAGCTCTTTTGTTTCTGCTGAATATAAAAGCAATGCCAATAAGAACAGCAATTCCTAGTAGTCCTCTCAAAATATTCATGATGTTGAAGCCTCCGTTTTCATAGTCTTGTAGGCTAGAACTGAAGTTATAGTTTATGCCTTGTTCACTAAGAACGAGGCTATTTTCTGAAAGCTCTATTTCATAAATTCTACTCGTATCTGTTGGTAGCTTATAGTCAAACTGAAGGGAGTTATTTTCTAAACTCCATTCACCAGTTGCTTTGATTGGAATAGATGCTATTTCGTATTCAAAAGAGCCGTCACTATTAATAAGCATATAGTCATCTCCACCAATCATTATTAATGCAGTGGTATCATCAATCTGTGTGATGCTTTCAAACAGCCACTTTCTATCTATTTCTTGAGCATTTATGCTCAAGGATATCAGCGTAAGAAAGAGTAAGGTTATGTGTCTAAGCATTTACTGTATTTATTTTCGTTTTTCAATTTCATCCCTCAGTTTAGAGGCAAGCTCATAATCTTCTTCAATTATAGCTTTATCCAAGTTTTCTTTGAGTTCAGAATTACTAAAGTTTTCAAAATTTGATGAGTTTTCCGCCTTTTTATGTTCTGTCGCTTCTTTCTCATCGGTAATGTCTTGTTCCAAAATTATACCAGCCTCATCTAATATAGCGGCATAAGTAAATAGTGGAGCTTTAAAACGAATAGCTATGGCAACAGCATCGGAAGTTCTGGAATCAATTTCAATTTCTTTACCATTTGTGTCAATACAGTAAATTATAGAAGAAAAAATTCCGCCAGAATTTATGGAGCTAATTACAATTTTTTGGACGACTATTTCGTAGCCTTTGCAAATACTTTTGAATAAATCATGCGTAATAGGACGCTGACTCTTGAACTCATTATCTAAAGCTATTGCAATAGCTTTAGCCTCGAAGTTTCCAATTACAATTGGTAGTCTTCGCATGCCTTGGACTTCTCCAAGGACTAGGGCGAATGCACCAGATTGAGTTTGACTATTGGATAGTCCAACTATATCTAGTTGAATTAGATTCATTAATTAGATGATTTGAATTGTTTGATTTCTTCAATAAGTCGTGGTAGAACCTCAAAAGCATCACCAACAATTCCGTAATCGGCAGCCTTGAAAAAAGGTGCTTCAGGGTCAGTATTTATAGCCACCATTACTTTAGATGAATTTACACCTGCTAGGTGTTGAATAGCACCAGAAATACCAACGGCAATGTACAAGTTTGGAGCAATAGCTTTACCAGTTTGACCAACGTGTTCACTATGTGGTCGCCATCCGATATCAGAAACAGGCTTCGAACAGGCTGTTCCAGCACTAAGCAAATCGGCAAGTTCCTCAATCATTCCCCAATTATCAGGACTTTTCAATCCGCGACCTGCAGAAATAACAATCTCGGCTTCAGCTAGGCTAATTTTTCCACTTGCTTTTTCAATTTTGATGGATGATACATTAGCGCTTTCTACTTGGCAATCGGTTGTTTTAAATTCGCATGAGTCATTATTGTTCTCCACAATGTTATATGCATTAGGTGATAAAGCAATGACTGTCTTGTCGGTATGACTTTGAGCCATTTCAAACGCTTTTCCTGAAAAGGATTTTTTCTTTACTACCAAAGGACTCGAATCAGATGGCACTTCAACAGTATTGCTGATAAAAGAAGCGTCCATTTTTACAGCTAATCTTGGACCAATGGTTTTTCCAGTATTGGTGTTAGATAGGATTGCTATTTTAGCTCCTTCTGAATCGGCAATTTGTGCTAATACAGATGAAAGACCTTTATTGTCGCAAGAATCAAAATGATTAGAAATGCTTACAACCTTATCGGGACCATATTTAGCAAGTAATTTAATTTCATCCGAAATTTCTCCAATAGTGACGGCTACGCATCTGGTATCCATTTTTTTTGCCACATCATGGGCATATGTTAGTATTTCAAATGTTCCTTTCTTAAATGTGCCGTTCCAACTTTCGGCAAAAACTACTACAGACATACTTATATTACTTTAGCTTCTTGATGAAGTAATGTTACTAATTCTTTTTCTTGACCTGCTTCAACCATTTTACAAGCTTGCTTAGCGGCGGGTTTTTCAAAGGATAACGAAGAACTTTTTCCAGAATTTCCACTACATTCTACTACCTTAAGAGGTTTTGTTCTTGCAACCATAATACCTCGCATATTAGGAATTAGTAAATCGGATTCTTCTACTAAGCCTTTTTGCCCTCCAATTACAAGAGGAAGATTAGAGCTCACAAATTCTTTACCGCCTTCGATTTCTCTTTCCATCTTGGCCTCAGAGCCTTCTATTGTTAATTCAGTGCAAGCGTTTACAAATGGTAGGTCTAAAATTTCTGCAATCATAGCAGGCACAGCCCCACCGTTATAGTCTATGGATTCTCTTCCTGAAATAATGAGGTCAAAATTATTTTCAGAAATTACCTTAGATAGTTCTTTGGCTACTAAAAAACTATCCGTCGGAGTGCCATCAATTCTTATGGCTTCATCAGCACCAATTGCAAGGGCTTTTCGTAGGGTCGGCTCACTTGTATTCTCACCAAAATTAACAACAGTGACTTTACCGCCATGTTGTTCTCTTAGTTTTATAGCTTTAGTAAGTCCAAACTCGTCGTAAGGATTGATGATAAACTGTACTCCATCAGCTAAAAATGATGTGGAATCACTTGTAAATTCAATCTTGGAAGTGGTGTCTGGGACGTTACTTATACATACCAGTATATTCATTGTTTAATAGTATTAGTTATGAATTAACAAAAGTAAGATTTTTAAGTTATTATTAAGCACGAATTGCACTTAAGTATCAATAAGATTTTAATAGTAGTTTTCTGACTTTGGTAATTTGTAAAAAATGTTATTTTTGCAGACCCTATATATATAGTAGGAATACAATGAGAGAAGTACAATTTAGAGATGCTGTTTGTGAAGCCATGAGTGAGGAGATGCGTCGAGACGCTAACATTTACTTAATGGGTGAAGAAGTAGCCGAGTATAACGGTGCATACAAAGCATCAAAAGGTATGTTAGATGAATTCGGTGAAAAACGTGTTGTAGATACTCCAATTTCTGAACTTGGTTTTGCAGGTATTGGCGTAGGTTCAGCCATGAATGGTCTTCGCCCAATAATCGAGTTCATGACCTTCAACTTTTCATTAGTAGCTATTGATCAAATTATCAGTAATGCTGCTAAAATGAGACAAATGTCAGGTGGTCAATTCCCTATTCCTATAGTTTTTAGAGGACCAACAGCATCTGCAGGTCAGCTTGGAGCTACACACTCACAAGCCTTCGAAAGTTGGTATGCTAATTGCCCTGGTCTAAAAGTTGTTGTACCATCAAATCCATATGATGCAAAAGGATTATTAAAATCTGCTATTAGAGATAATGACCCAGTAATCTTTATGGAGTCTGAGCAAATGTATGGTGACAAAGGTGAAATTCCAGAAGGCGAATACTTATTGCCTCTTGGTGTTGCCGAAATCAAACGAAAAGGTACAGATGTTACAATTGTATCTTTTGGAAAGATTATAAAAGAAGCTTACATAGCTGCTGATGAATTAGCTGAACAAGGCATAGATGCTGAAGTTATTGATTTAAGAACGGTAAGACCGATTGATTACGATACTATTTTAGAGTCAGTAAAAAAAACAAATAGATTAGTGATATTAGAAGAAGCGTGGCCACTTGGCTCTATCGCTACCGAAATATCATACAGGGTGCAAAAGGATACTTTTGATTACCTTGATGCTCCAATAAAACGAGTAACGTGTTTGGATACACCAATGGCTTATTCACCAACTCTTGTAGAGGCCTTTTTACCAAACAAAGACAAGCTGATAGAGGCTGTTAAAGAAGTTACTTACACTAAGAAATAAACTAACCTAAATTAACTAAAAATTCAAAATATGAAAATGATTGTAGATTATCTTCCGTTATTCGGTGTACTAGCATTAGGCTATGTATTCTGGAAGAATGCTTGGGTTTCAAAGCAAGAGGAAGGAACAGAAAAAATGTCGAGAATTGCTAAAAATATTGCCGATGGTGCAATGTCCTTTTTGAAGGCGGAGTACAGAGTACTATCTGTATTTGTTTTAGCAGTGGCAGTACTTCTATATTTTAAAGGTACTAGCGAGGCTGGCTCAAACGGAATGGTAGCAGTATCATTCATCGTTGGTGCTATCTGTTCGGCACTTGCTGGATTCATTGGCATGCGTGTAGCAACTAAAGCTAACGTAAGAACAACTAATGCTGCAAGAACATCTTTAGGAGCTGCTTTAGAAGTTGCTTTTGCTGGTGGAGCTGTAATGGGACTTGGTGTTGTTGGTTTAGGTGTACTTGGATTGAGTTCTTTATTCATGATATACAGTGGTCAAGGCTGGGAAATTGGAGAGGTACTTAATGTTCTTTCTGGATTCTCTCTTGGTGCTTCATCAATTGCACTATTTGCACGTGTTGGTGGTGGTATTTACACTAAAGCTGCCGATGTTGGTGCTGACTTAGTAGGAAAGGTTGAAGCTGGTATTCCAGAAGATCATCCACTAAACCCTGCTACTATTGCTGATAACGTTGGTGATAACGTTGGTGATGTTGCTGGTATGGGCGCTGACTTATTCGAATCTTATGTAGGTTCTATTATTGGTACAATGGTATTGGGTGCAGTTTATGCTACATTGCCAGAATTTCAAGCTCAATTTGATGGTTTGGGAGCTGTTTATTTACCATTAGCATTAGCTGCAGTAGGTATTATAATGTCCATTATCGGCACATTCTTCGTTAAGGTAAAAGATGGTGGTTCTCCTCATGCAGCACTTAATATTGGTGAATTTGGTTCAGCAGGATTAATGTTAGTTGCTTCCTATTTTATAATTAATGCTATGCTTCCTGAAAGTTGGGTTGAGTCAGGTGTTCAGTACACTTCAATGGGTGTGTTTTGGGCAACTATTGCTGGTTTAGTAGCTGGTTTGGCAGTTGGTAAAGTAACAGAATACTACACAGGAACAGGAACAAAGCCTGTTAATTCTATTGTTGAGCAATCAGAAACAGGTTCAGCAACAAATATTATAGCTGGTCTAGGAGTTGGAATGATGTCAACGGCTATTCCAATTATCCTTATTGCTGCAGCTATATTAGTTTCTCACAAATTTGCTGGTTTATACGGTATTGCAATTGCTGCAGTAGGTATGCTTGCAAATACTGGTATTCAGTTAGCAGTAGATGCTTACGGTCCTATTTCGGACAACGCAGGTGGTATTGCAGAGATGGCTGAATTAGATCCAGAAGTAAGAGATAGAACAGATAAATTAGATGCTGTAGGTAACACTACTGCTGCAATTGGTAAAGGTTTTGCAATTGCTTCTGCTGCATTAACAGCATTAGCCCTATTTGCAGCTTTCATGAAAACAGCAAAAATTACTTCTATTGATGTTTCTAAGCCAGAAATTATGGCGGGATTATTAGTAGGTGGCATGTTGCCATTTGTATTCTCTGCTTTATCAATGAATGCTGTAGGCCGTGCCGCAATGGCAATGATTGAAGAGGTAAGAAGACAGTTTAGAGACATACCTGCTTTGAAAGCTGCTTTGGAAGTAATGCGCAAGAATAATTCTGATATGTCTAAAGCCTCTGCTGCTGACAAGAAAATATTTGATGCTGCAGATGGTGTTGCAGAATATGACAAATGTGTTGAGATTTCTACACAAGCATCCATAAAAGAAATGGTACTTCCTGGATTATTAGCCATAGTTGTACCAGTACTTGTTGGATTCTTGGGAAGTGCTGAAATGCTTGGTGGGTTACTTGCAGGTGTAACTACATGTGGTGTTCTTATGGCAATCTTTCAGTCAAATGCTGGTGGAGCATGGGATAACGCTAAAAAGATGATTGAAGAGTCTGGACGTAAAGGAACTGATGCTCACAAAGCAGCAGTTGTTGGTGATACTGTTGGTGATCCATTTAAAGATACTTCAGGTCCATCTCTAAACATTTTATTGAAATTAATGTCTGTTGTGGCTTTAGTTATAGCTCCTTCATTAGTTCCTGTAAATGCCAGTGAAAGTACTTCTGAAATGCCAGTAAAAACTGAAGTGGTATCGGAAGTTAGAGATATTAACAAAGGTGTTGTAATCTTATCTGTTGGTGATGAAAGAGAAAAAATTCAAGTGAGCGCATATTTTATAAAAAACGACAAAGGTTACGAAGTTGGTTTTAAAGCCAAAGATTTAGGTTCTAAAACTTCTGAAAATCCTATTTTGTCTTCTAAAAGTTTAGCTTTTAACTCTACAATTGTTGAAGAAATGCCAGTAAACGGATTATTTGCTGCAAAAGGAGAACTTGTGTATGACTCTGGTAGTATGCCTGTATCCTTTGAATTCAAAATTAAGGAGATTATTATTGGTGAAATAATTATAAAATAGCACCAAACTATTTCAAATAAAAAACCCAGCATCAGCTAGGTTTTTTTATTTCTATTTTTTAATTAATTAGAAAAGTCCATTTATTTCGGCATCAATTTTATCGATAATGAAGCCTAAGTCTTCTTTGTTCTGTTGGAAGTCAAGGTTATCCACCTCAATAATTAAAAGCCTGCCATGCGTATATGAAGATATCCATGCTTCATACCTCTCGTTAAGACGCGAAAGATAATCGATTCTAATAGAGTTTTCGTAATCTCTTCCTCTTTTCTGAATTTGTTCTACCAAATTAGGAACAGAAGAGCGTAAATAAATGAGTAAATCAGGACTAGGAATAAATGTATTCATTAGCTTGAATAGGTTTTTATAGTTCTCAAAATCTCTAGTACTCATCAAACCCATTGCGTGTAGGTTTGGTGCAAAAATAAATGCATCTTCATACATTGTACGATCTTGAATAACATCCTTGTCACCGTTATGTATTTCTTGTACTTGTGCAAATCTACTATTCAAAAAGTAAATTTGAAGATTGAAGGACCAGCGTTGCATGTCCTTATAAAAGTCGTTTAAATATGGATTGTCATCAACGTCTTCGTACTGTGCCTCCCAATTATAATGTTTTGATAAAAGAGTTGTTAAGGTGGTTTTACCAGAGCCGATGTTTCCAGCTATTGCTATGTGCATTTCAATAAAATTTAGCCACTAATTTAATAGGAATTATTCTGATTTCATAGTTTCAAGCAAATTAAAAAGCGATTCGATGTGATTACGGTTGTTAGCTAGTCTTGGCACTTTAAATTGACGCCCTAATTTTCCTTGTGATTTCATCCATTTGTAGAAAAAACCTTTTTGTACAAAATGAACAATAGGCATTACTAGTGCCATATCTTTATTTCTTTTTGCAGCATAATCTGAATTTAATTCTTTTAGTGCATTGTCAAGGTCAGAGGTGAATTTCTCTTTACTATTAGGAGATATGCTAAATTCGAATACCCATTCGTGTGCTCCTTTTTTGCCCTCTTTCATAAACTTTGGTACTGCACTATATTCATTAACTTCAGCATTATTTTTTTGACATGCTTTCTTTATAGCTTGTTCAGCATTAGCCATTATGAGTTCTTCGCCAAATGCATTAATAAATTGATTTATTCGACCACTAATGATAAAGCGATAAGGTTTTATGGAAGTAAATCGTATGGTGTCACCGATAAGGTACCGCCAAAGCCCTGCATTTGTTGAAATTACTAATGCGTAATCAACCCCCATTTCTACATCCCAAATACCAATGGCTTCTCGTTCACTTAATTTATCTGTAGGAATGAATTCATAGAAAATACCATAATCTAACATGAGTAACATATCATTAGTATTCTTTTTATCTTGAATACCGAAAAATCCTTCTGAAGCGTTGTAGGTTTCTAAGTAGTTTACTCCATTTGGAATGAGAGTGTCAAACTGGTTTTTGTAAGGTGTGAATTTTACTCCGCCATGCATATATAGTTCGAGGTTGGGCCAAACTTCACTGATATTATCTGCACCAGTTTTTTCTAAGATTTTATGAAATAAAACAAGCATCCAAGATGGAACACCAGAAATATTGGTAACATCTTCTCTTGAAGTAATGACAGCCATCTGATCAATTTTCTTTTCAAAATCATTCATAAGGAGAATTTCTTTGTTTGGAGTTTGATGCACGTTCACCCAAAAAGGTAAGTTCTCCACTATAATTGCGGATAAATCTCCTTCTTTTTTTTGCTCGCTTAGTGAAGGTTCATGGCTACCGCCCATTATCACACTTTTGCCATTAAATACTTGGGTTTCAGGAAAGTTGTCGCAGTATATGGTTAGCATATCTTTTCCGCCTTTGAAGTGGCAGTCGAATAGAGATTCTTTTGTTATTGGAATATATTTGCTGGCACTTCCACTAGTGCCAGATGATTTTGCAAACCATTTACTTTCACTAGGCCATAATATATTTTCTTCACCTTTTCTTAAGCGGTTGATAAAGGGATTAAGTTCATTATAATTAGAGATGGGTACTCTTCTTTTGAATTCTTCATAGGATTGTATCTCATTAAACTTGTAAAGCTTACCCCATTCTGTATTTTTAGCCGTGTCCAAGTGAGATTCAAGCCATTCTTGCTGAACTTCGTGGGGGTAATTTCTAAACAAATCGATTTGGTGAATTCGTTTTCTCATTACCCATGACATTAGTGAATTTTTTAAAGAAAAAATCATATCTTGGTTAAACTATTGATGCATAAAAATAATATTTTGAAATGAAAATAACAGGTGGTTTATTAAAAATGAAGACGGAGCTGAAGGCACCTATACATTATCATTTGCCTATTGGTAATGAACTGATTGATGTGAATTCATTGATTAATAAACGCATTCGTTTGACTTATGAAAATGATATTTTTTGCATTAACTGTGGGGCAAAAACATATAAATCATTCAATCAAGGCATGTGTTATCCATGTTTTCAAAGTTCGCCATTAGCATCTGAATGTATTATTCATCCAGAAAGGTGTCAAGCTCACTTAGGCATTGGAAGGGATATGGAATGGGAAACCAAATACCATTTAACCCCGCAAATCGTATACTTGGCTTTAACAGCAAACGCTAAGGTTGGTATTACTAGAAAACCTCAAATACCAACAAGATGGATTGACCAAGGAGCTGTTCAAACAGTTGTATTAGCTGAAGCTCCAAACAGATACCTTGCAGGTGTGATAGAAGTATCTCTTAAAGCCTTTATTGCTGATAAAACCCATTGGCAAAAGATGTTGAAGAATCAAATTAACCCTGATGTTAACCTTTTGGAACTTAAAAAGGAAATGACTCAAAACCTATCGCCTGAATTAAGAAAGTATGTGGTTGATTCAGAATTACAGGATTTAAGTTACCCTGTACTTGAATATCCCGAAAAGGTTAAAAGTTTAAGTTTTGATAAACTTCCTGTTGTTGAAGGGATTCTTACAGGTATAAAGGGACAATATTTAATGTTTGACTACCTTAATGTTTTGAATGTTAGAAAACATCAGGGTTATGTTGTTAGCTTAGAATATTAGAATTCTAATTCTTGACCATCCTTAAGATTAAACTTCTTTCTGATAATCCCTATAACTAAATATAGTATAGGAGTGTCAATCATTGCCATAATCACTTTGAATAGAAAGCCATTAAGTAGTAATAGCCAAAACTTATCCCAAGTGATACTTCCACTTAAACACAAGAGTATCAAAATAGTAGCTGTATCAACCAGTTGAGAAGTGAAAGTGGAGGCGTTGTTTCTTAACCATAAATATTTTCCTTTAGTTAGTTTTTTCCAAAAATGAAAAACACGTATATCTATAAACTGTGCTAGTAAATAGGCAAGCATAGAAGCACCTACGGCTATACCGGTTAGTCCGAAAACACTACTAAAAATATCATTGTCAATGGGTGACCATTCTGTTGCTTGAGTGGCATTAGCTACCAAAATAATAGCCAGAACAAAAAGACTTGAAAATAAACCAGCTAAAACCACTTTATTGGCTTTTTTTCTACCATATAATTCTGAGATAATATCGGTTACTAGAAAGGTGATGGGATAGGGTAAAATCCCCACAGAAATTTCAAAAGTATACAAGCCAAAGGGTGACCAGCTAAAAAACTTCTGGAAAATCAGATTACAACTTACCAAGGCAGCAATAAATACGCCACTAAGTATAAGGAAAAGTGTGTGTGCTTGCTCTCTCACAAAAGTAAATCTAATTAATAAATCTCAAAATGCATAGGCATACGCATTTGCACATTTTCCATTTGTATTACATCATTTAATTGTTGGTAATACTCATATGATTTGCCTAATTCATTCTTTACTAACTTTGTTGTTACCTGTCCGCTAAAGTCTTCAATAATTTCCTCTAATGGATTTTTAAGCTTTGGTAAGTTTTTGATTCTATAACTTTTTAAATTAGCCATTTCTGCTGCTATGTAAATAGCATCTTCTAATCCGCCAAGTACGTCAACAAGACCTAATTTTTTAGCATCTTCACCAGTCCATACCCTTCCTTGACCAATGGAGTCAACAGCTGATTTTGTCATATTTCGTCCTTCAGAAACATTTGTAATAAAGGTGTCATAAATTCGTTTCACTTGATTTTGGATAATATCTTTTTCATTAGTTGTTAAAGCTCTAGTAGGTGAACCTAAGTCAGCATATGAATTTGTTTTTACACGATCAGTAGTAATGCCAAGTTTATTTTCCATCATATTCTCAAGGTTGAACAACATACCAAATACACCAATTGAACCAGTGATAGTTGTAGGGCTAGCAACTATAGTGTCGGCTTTACACGAAATATAATAACCACCTGAGGCAGCAACATCTCCCATTGATACTACAACTGGCTTAGTTGTTTTTGCTAATTCCATCTCTCTCAAAATAGTTTCGGATGCTAAAGCGCTTCCACCAGGCGAGTTAACTCTTAACACTATAGCTTTTACTTTTTCGTCTTCTCTTGCTTCTTTAATTGCTTTTGAAGTAGTAACAGAGCCAATACTTAAATTGTCACCTTCTCCGCTACTTATACTTCCTTGAGCATAAATAACTGCAATCTTATCTTTTGAATATTTCTTTTTGCCTAAATTAACGTTTACTTCAGAATATTCTCTTAGTGATATTTTGTTAATTTTATCATCTTTTTCTATTTCTAATTTTTGTCTTAGAGTATCTCTAACTTGGTCCTCAAACAGTAAAGCATTAACTAGTCTATAGTCAACAGCGTTTTTAGGTGATTGAATAGATAGGTTTTCTGCAAGAGCGTTTAATTCATCTTCAGAAATGTTTTTTGCTTTTGAAATTCCCATTTTCATATTATTCCAAATAGAGGAAATGAATCGATTGACTTGTTCTCTGTTTTCTTCACTCATTTTTTCAAGGATAAACGGCTCAATAGCACTTTTAAATTTACCATGTCTTATTATTTGAGGTTCAACTTCTAACTTTTTTAAAGCTCCTTTGAAAAACATACCTTCATATGAAAGTCCTTTTAGTTCAATTATGCCTTCTGGATGTAAATAAATTTCATCTGCTACTGATGACAGGTAATAGCCCTTTTGAGAATACAGCTCGCCATATGCGATAATAAATTTGTCGGTTGAATCTTTAAATTCTTGAAGTTT
>MDTG01335279.1_pt1 | contig 18038 bp, 19 predicted proteins | sample 811421 | NCBI WGS metagenome assembly MDTG01 (sample SAMN05326645, study PRJNA326480) | marine metagenome | isolation source: seawater | place: Pacific Ocean: South East | collected 2011 | reverse complement strand
ATTTCCTAGCATAGGATATTCATCGTCACCATTCTCATCAGGTTCATATTGATATCTGGTTTCGCCTAAAACTCTCATAAAAATCTCCTAAATTCATACCTACCGCAAAAAAAAATCCGACTATAAACGTATGTATTGAAACTATATTTACAGATACAAGTTTTAGATGAAATATAGTTTTATATTAAATATATCTTCCAATCAATTTCAGTCTGGGAGTTTACTTGAACATTATCTATAACGAATTTTTAGTTTAACAAATATTGTTCCAATAAAATACTAACTTCTTTTTAAATAAATTTATACCCTTTGTTAATATGGGATAGCTGAGGTTGTAATAATTATTCTATTCCCACACCGCAGCTAATTCTTGGATGTCATTAGTACTATCGTATGCTATCCCTTCAACAATTACAGAATAATACACGATAGAAGAATAGATAATTGAACTTGCGGATTTAAAATTGCTCAAAGTGATGAATAAATATAGGGATTTGTTATGAGCATATTTGAATCGACGGTGATAGGTTTTTTGGTACTAATATTGATTGGAATGTTTTTAATTGGCAGGTGGATAATGGTAATCATGATTAATAGTCGATTAGTCAATAGAAAGATAGATTCGCATAATCTGGTTGACTTAAAATTAAGGTTTTTCAGATTTTTGCACTTTAATGGCTATGAAAAAAAAGGGAGTGGTGAACATTATTTGGGTGAAATTCTTGAAACATTTATGAACTCTAATATTATTGATAATAAGCAAAAGGATAGTTTGAGGAGCATATATCAGACATTTTTAAAAAATCAAAAACCTAATTAGGGAGAATATAGTGAGTGAAATGGATTTAGATAGCCAAGATTTTCAAAATACATCGATCAATAATTTGCATGAATTAGAATCGCGATTAGAACAACTGAAAGATAATACACACTATTTTGAGACAATAGATAAAGTATTCATCGATGTTGGTATAAGAAAAGATGGTAAGAATGTTCCACTCTGTATAGGTAATATAATGTATGGAATGGGCGATATTTTCACAATATACCCGGACAAAAAGTCTTTAGAGATGTTGAAAGAACGTGGGTTAGATATTGATATTGATTCGGTTAAAAATCAATTTACGATACAACATCAAAAAGAAATAGAAGATAAGAGAAAATATTATGGTAGTAAATTTAAAATTGAAAAAATACAGGAATTAAGAAAACAAATTATTCAGTTTTTAGATGTTGGCGGGAAAGATTTGAGTGACGAACAAAAATTAGATTTATTGAAAACAATACGATCTTACATGATTGACGAAAATCTCAGCGATAAGATGAAAAAGAAGATGAGATTTGAAGAAATAATAGAAAAAGAAAAAGAAATCTACGAAAGAATTAAACAATTTGAAAGGGATTAGTTAGCTTGATTTAATCAAACCACTGTAGTAACAAGAGTGGTTACTGTTTATAACAAATTTTGAAAAGTGGGTTAAACATTGAATTTAAACTGTATAACGTCTCCATCGTTAACAACGTAGTCTTTTCCTTCAGAACGAAGTTTTCCTGCCTCCTTAGCCGCTACATCCGAGCGATAGTTAATGAAGTCAGTATAACTGATAACATCTGCACGAATAAATCCTCGTTCAAAGTCAGAATGAATTTCTCCAGCTGCTGCTGGAGCTGTTGAATGTTTTTTTATGGTCCATGCCCTAACCTCATTTGGCCCAGCAGTGAAAAACGTATGTAATCCCAACAAACAAAACGCCTCTCTAATCAAACGATTCAATCCAGGTTCTTCCATTCCAGACTCTTTTAAAAAATCTTTTCTTTCACCTTCGTCAAATTCTACTAACTGAGACTCTAAGGAAGCACAGATCGCAACTACAGGTATCTTCCTATTCTTTCCATAGGAAACAAGCTCATTTAAATAGCTATTTCCGACAAATTTATCCTCGCCTACATTTGCAACAAACATCATTGGCTTAAGAGTTAGAAGGTTAAAGTTTGCCAAAACTTTCCTTTCTCGCTCCTCAAAGGAAACATTTTTTAACGAACCAAATTTATCTAACAGACTTAAACATTTTTTCACTAATTCGTATTCAAACTTTACCTCTTTATCACCCGACTTCTGTGACTTCTCAAGTTTGGTAATTCGCTTTTCGATCGTAGCTAGGTCACTGAGGGCTAACTCTGTTGTAATTGTCTCAATATCAGATATCGGATCGACTTTACCATTTACATGCGTCACGTTTTCGTCCTCAAAACAACGGACCACGTTTATAATCGCAGAGCTTTCTCTGATATTCGCCAAAAATTTATTCCCGAGTCCTTCACCTTTGCTTGCACCTGCAACGAGACCTGCGATATCTGTAAATTCGACAATCGCGCTTATTGTTTTTTTTGGGTTTAGAAGATCACTGATTTTCTTTAATCTGGAATCAGGTACTTCAACAACTCCCGTATTGGGCTCAATTGTGCAAAAAGGGTAATTCTCCGCAGCAACATTTGATTTCGTTAACGCGTTGAAAAGCGTACTCTTCCCGACGTTTGGCAAACCCACAAAACCGCACTTTAGGCCCATTATTTTATATCCTGTTGAAGATAAGAATTCGCTTCAAGAACATCCATCTGCGCTATTTTGCTTAAAAATTTTGAGCAAAACTGGATAATGTTTCCTATGGCTTCCTCATCACCTTTAGAAGGTCTTTGGAGTACAAAGCTGGAGACGGATTGATTAAGACCCAAAATTCTCGGGTGGCCGATGCCGATGCGTACCCTCTTGAAGTTCTGCTGTCCGAGGGATCTGTATATATCTAGAATTCCATTATGACCTGCTGCACCTCCTCCTAATTGAATTTTTGCAGCTCCCGGAATCAAATCCAGTTCATCGTGAATTACCATTATCTGATTCACATTTATACTAAAATATGCACACACATTATTAACAGTTTTTCCAGACTCATTCATATAGACGGTAGGCCTTACAAGCATAAGTTTCTCGCCCACTCTATCAGGAATCCAAAAACAAATTTCCGCAAAAAGTTTCTGTTTGATTTCCCAATTTAAATTTGAATGTTTGCCGAGTTCGGAAAATACCCATTGAGCAACGTTGTGTCGGGTAGCAGCATATTCCTTCCCCGGATTACCAAGAGCAATAATACATTTAGTTTCCAAATTCCCTCGCCAACTGGCGACTAACTCGCGCCTGCTTCAGACTCCCCTGATCCTGTCGAATTGCTATTGTCAACCTCATCGGATGTCGAAGCAATTTCATCCGCACTGGATTCTTCCTCATCATCGGAAGCTCCTCCCTTTGGCTTTATTGCCGTCACAACAACAGGATCATCCTGTCCATGCAATATAGGCTCTACGCCTTTCGGGAAACTTAACTGGCTTATATGAAGTGAATTACCAATTTCTAAGTCGGTTAGATCAATCTCAATAAAACTCGGTAAATCTTTAGGCAAGCAAGTTATTTCCACGTCATTTAATATATGCGATATGGTGCCCCCTGCCATTTTAACAGCAGGCGAATCTTCTTCTCCAATAAAATGCAGGGGAACGTTAGTGTGGATTCTTTTCTTTTCATCAACTCGTTGGAAGTCGATGTGGGTTACCTGTCTTCTAAAGGGATGCATTTGGTAGTCACGTAAAAGTACTTTCTCCACAGCTCCCTCAACATCCAAATTAAGAATGGAGGAATGAAATGATTCGACGTCAAGAGCAAGAGAAATATGGTTATGGTCTAACTGTATCAACGTAGGATTGTCATCCGAACCATAAACAACCCCAGGAATCTTTCCTGATCTTCTTAATTTTTTTGACGCAGAGGAACCACTTAATTCCCGATTCTCTGCCTTAATGTTCGTAACACTACCTTTCATAATAACCCAATCCTTGCCTCTAAGATAACTTCATAGTGTACCTAAAATTTTTTTGCTTGGCCATTTTTTCAGTCCAGGAATAATGAACTTACACTGTCTGATTTTGAAATCCTCAGTATCGTCTCTGCCATAAGACCTCCACAACTTATTTGTTTAATTTTTTCAGACTTTGAACCTTCGGCACTCAACGGAATTGTGTCAGTAACTACGAGTTGATCTAGCGCTGATTTTTCAATCCTGCTGACTGCCTCACCAGACAATACTGGGTGAGTGCAATATGCATTGACAGCAACTGCCCCCTTTCCCTTTAACGCATCTGCTGCTCGAATGAGTGTACCAGCGGTGTCAACTACGTCATCCATAATAAGACAAGTCCTATTAGATACGTCTCCCAAAACGGTCATGACCTCAGAAACATTAGCCCTCGATCTTCTTTTATCAATTATGGCTAAATCCGTATTGAGCTCTTTTGCAAATGCTCTAGCTCTCACTACACCCCCGACATCGGGAGATACTACAATCGGGGCGTGGTAATCGTTCTTACAGATTTCACCCAACATTATTGGCGTAGCATATATATTATCAACGGGAATATCAAAAAACCCTTGGATTTGATCTGAATGTAAATCCATAGTCAGAATTCTATTTGCTCCCGTCGACTCGAGCATATTTGCAACGACTTTGGCGCTGATAGGAACTCGAGATGAACGAACGCGTCTGTCTTGTCTAGCATAACCAAAATATGGAATTGCCGCAGTAATCCTTCCAGCCGAAGATCTCCTTAAAGCATCCACGATCAGTAATATTTCCATTAAATTATCATTTGAGGGAAAACAGGTGGACTGCAATACGAAAATATCTTTGCCTCTAACGTGCTCAAGTATTTCAATAGAAATCTCATTGTCAGAAAACCTTGAAACACTAGCTTTCCCCAGCTTTATACCAAGCTTTTTCGTCACCTCTTGTGCAAGTTGAAGATTTGCACTTCCTGTGAATACCATCAAATCATTTGATAGCAAAGGCTCGGGAGAAGAGAATCTATTTTTCAAATTAACAACGCAAAATTTGGCTGGGGAGGAAGGACTCGAACCCTCGCATGCCGGAATCAAAATCCGGTGCCTTAACCAACTTGGCTACTCCCCAATGTTTTTTCGGAAATATAAAAAATCATTTTAATTAAATTTTTCTTTTTGAACAAATATTCTCATTTTGCCAACTTCTTTTTTAAATGCGATCTTACGGACGGATATACAAATTCAGAAACGTCTCCTCCTAGTACAGCAATTTCTCTGACAATTGTCCCCGATATAAATTGATACTGTTCCGACGGCGTGAGAAAAACTGTTTCTATTTCTGGCATTAAGTGCCTGTTCATTCCAGCCATTTGAAATTCAAACTCAAAATCCGATACTGCCCTCAATCCCCTAATAATGACTTTTGCCCTGTGACTGTATAAAAAATCTCTTAACAGACCTGTAAAACCGTAAACCTTAACCATATCGTTTTCTTGAAAAACCTCTTTTGCAATCAAAACGCGTTCCTCTAGAGTAAAAAAAGGGCTCTTATTGGGACTTTCTGCAACAGCCAAAATTATCTGCTCGAAAAGAGCTGACGCTCTTCTGACAATATCTTGATGCCCACGGGTGAGGGGATCAAACGTTCCAGGATATACCGCGATGGTCATAAGAGCTCTAACTGTGATGATTTACAAAATTCTGTATAGTCCATATTCGATTATCCCAGCTCTGGCCGACTTCCAACATTCTACCCCAGAATCAAGAGAGATTGACTTAGAACGCTCCTTTTCTAGATATATGAGCCCATTTTTTTTTACGAAAGGTTTTACCAGTGAAAAATAAGTGCCGGGATTATTGAAAGAAAAAGGAGGGTCTAAAAAAATTAGATCGTAATTTGTAGGAAATCTGCTCTGTAGCCAGATTGAAACGTCCTCGTTAATTAGCTCGACACGCTGCATCGACTTCAACCTTGATAGCAAGTGTTTTATGTAATTAAGACATTCGATATTTTGATCAACGAAACAAGCTGACACAGCCCCTCTGCTCAAAGCCTCCAACCCGAGAACACCTGAACCGCAAAATAAGTCCAAAACACTACAATTGTGTATTTGAAGGTCTTGACGTATCCAATTGAATACTGTTTCTCTCACTCTACTGGGCGTTGGCCTTACCAAATTGTCTGAGTATATGGGTACAGGAGTTCGTTTCCAAATTCCTCCAGTAATACGGGTGACATTTCTCTTATTTTCCAATTATTACCGTTTGCATGTTTTCTGAAACAAAATACGTCTTTAGAACCCTCTTTACATCCTCTCTCGTTACGGCAGCTATTCGGTCAACCCATTCGTCCAAATAATCCAGAGGTAGTTCATAATATGCAATCTGAGATAAATTCATCAAGGCTTTTTTGTTAGAATCAAGTTTGAGTGCAAATCCGCCAATCAATCCAGTTTTTGCCTTCTCCAATTCAATTTGGTTAGGCCCATTTTTTACAAAATCAGTGAGCGTTTCTTGAACAACTTTCAAAGCAAGAGCGGTACTTTTTTTACCTGTCTGAAGTCCAATGAAAAAAGGACCTTTCTGTTTCAATAAGCTGAAACCAGAAAAAACACTATAAGACAAACCTCGTTTTTCCCTGACCTCAGTGGTAAGCCTTGATCCAAAACCACTACCACCCAAAATATAGTTAGCAACGAAAAAAGGGAAAATATCCTGTATTTGATGCCTCGCGAGCATTGGTGCTCCAATCCATATGTGACTCTGCTCTGCTGGATGACTTATTGTTACGGTCTCTGCCGATGGATAAATCACAGGTGGTAGCATTTTTTTATATTGAAATTTTTGTGTTTCTGGATTGTCTTCATTCTTAACTTTTAATTGTTTCGACTCACCACTGGTAAGCTTACGAAGAAATGGCCTCAATTGTTTTTCCGTTATGTCTCCAACGATCGAAACTGTAATTCTTTCGGGCGTCCAAAATCTCTGGAAAAACGTTTGCAGTTCAGTTCGGCTAATATTCTTTAAAGATTGTTCGGTTAAACTGCGGCCATAAGGGTGTTCCGGATACATTTTATCCCATAAATTTCTCAACGCAAGTTGCTGCGGCCTGGTAAGGCTCTCTCTTAAAGCAATCGAGCTTCGGCTTTTTTGTCGAGCTAGTATAGATTCGTCGAAAAGTGGGTTCGTAAAAACATCCCCTAGAAAATTACCTAAGCTCTCGACCACATCAGGTTCATTTAAAAAACGTAGAGAAATGGAGGCCTTGTCTCGACTCACATTTACTGCCCGGATAACAGAATTTTCCACGAAAAATTCACCAACCTGTTCCTCGGAAATAATTTTTTCTCCTGACTTGTGTCCCTTCAACAACATTCTCCCAACCACTGAGGCAAGTCCTTCTAAACCGGAAGGGTCCCATCTGCTTCCTGCATCAACGTCTATCGCCACGTCTACCATCGGAAGCCTTTGTGATTTCACAAAGAAAACTGCACTTCCGCTATCTGTCTTCCAGTTTTTTATTAATAATCTTGGTTCAACTGACTGTTCGTCATTTGTTGCAGCCTGAGCGCTGAATATTGTCAACAGAATGGAAACGAAAGCTACCACGCAGTAATAAATCTTTAGTCTATTCTCTCTCATAACGTTTTTTCTTTTAATTTTTGCGGGTAAAATTCTAACACTGTGGATTGATTATCATCAAATATTGTCCGGCCGACCTTGATAACGTCATCAAAAGTTATCTTCTCAAGCACTCTTAACCAGTCATTCGAGTCTTTAAGGCTTCTTTGATTGGTAATAATTAGAGATGCTTCTCGGACCTGACTCATTAAGGAATCTTTCTGAAAAATTTGGTCGGCCTTTGCGCGTCTTTTGACTCTAGTTAGATACTTTTCTGGCATTTTAGCCCGCAACACATTCTTGATTTCATGTTGTATTTCACTTTCAAGTTCTTCCATCGAAACTCCCGTTGATGGAGTCGCATCTATCACAAAGTAGCCAGGACCACGGGACATCCACGAAGAGCCGATTGAAATAGAAACTGCTTTCTGACTTTCACGAACGAGTTTTTTAATTAGCACCCCCGTATCTTCATCTCCAAGGAGAACGCCTAGAACGCCCATGGCAACAACCTGTTTTATATTTTCATTTTCGTAAACCATCTCACCAGAGTTTCCTGAAATAACTGGTGCCTTCCAAAGTTTTAGTAAAAAATTGTTTTCTGCAGGCGCACTAAGTTTAATTCTCCTCTGACCAACCTGGGGCGGTTCTTTTTGCGGTTTCCGTTCCGGTAACACCGCCATATCAGTCTCACCGTAGTACTTTTCTACGAGCTTTAGGACCGTTTTACTTTCAACTGCCCCTGCAATTATGACAGTCAAATTATTTGGTACATACCAGGTGTCATACCATGCCTTAGCATCGTCTAACTTTAAGTTTAAAATATCATCGCGCCAACCAATGATTGGGCGACGGATTGGAGACGCTTGAAAAGCTTGCGCAAATAAGGTTTCGTATGCTCGCCCTTTCGGACTATCATCCGTTCGTAAAAGGCGCTCTTGTAAAACGACTTGAATCTCTTTTACAAAATCATCCTGGTTAAAAACAAGGTTCTGCATCCTATCTGCTTCTAATTTGATTATCGTTTCTAAGTGATCTTTGTGAACCTGCTGATGATATCCGGTGATTTCTCTGGAAGTGAAAGCATTTTCCTGACCGCCTAAGCTCCCAATAATTCTGCTGAACTCACCTTCCTGCATGGTTTTTGTTCTCTTAAACATCATATGCTCAAGTACATGCGCTACACCAGATTTCCCATCGACTTCGTCGATGGAACCAGCCCGCACTACCGTCATCTGTATTACCGTTGGGGCAGATTGATCCTCAAAAACTAGCACTCTGAGCCCGTTCTCGAGGGTTTTGTCGGCGGTTGGTGGTTTCGAAAAAGCAAGAACATTAGAACCCCATAAAAATATACAATAAATGAATATTAATTTGGGATATTTCCGAGCATCCATTCTAATCGTGTCCTGTTTTTTGTTTTAAGTGAGGTGGATTTCATTAAATCATGGTAAGAGGGACTAAGACAATGAGTAATAGTTTCGACAAGAAGGAATCAGAATCAAAAAATTCAATTTGGGTTAGCCTGAAAAACATCAGAATGCAAATGCATGGCGTTTTCTCAAGGGATGTTATTGACACTAAGGAACTTATTGAGTTGGAGGAAATTTTGATTCTTTCTGATGCTGGACCCCAAATCTCAGCTGAGATAGCAGAAAATATTCGAAACGAACTAAAAAATTCTAAGAATCGACTTGGACCAAAAGGTTGTTTGATTGTACTCAGAAACCTAATCGAAAAAAGGTTAGAAAAGTTAGTAGACCCAAATCATTTAAGTCAAAGCATTTTAACGGAAAAACAAGAAAACCCTTTAGTTTCAATATTAATTGTTGGGGTTAACGGGAGTGGGAAAACAACTACTATCGGAAAACTTGCTAGTTACTACAAAGCCGGTAATCTGTCAGTAGCTTTGGCTGCCTGTGATACTTTTCGCGCAGCCGCTAACGAGCAACTAATTTCATGGGGAGAGAATAATTCAGTTGAAGTCTTTAGTAGTCGAGTGGTTGATCCTGCGGCGGCTGCATTTGAAGCTATAAAAACGTCAAAAGAAAAAAAAATTGATATTTTATTTGTTGACACAGCAGGGCGATTACCAAACAACAAAAATCTAATTGAAGAATTAAAAAAAATTAGACGAGTTATGTCGAAGGCAAATAACGGCTCCCAGGAACACACATGGATAGTAATTGACTGTAATACAGGGCAAAATGCCATTTCCCAAATAAGAAAATTCAGAGAAGCGGTTGATATTACAGGGATAATTCTCACAAAGTTTGACGGAATCAACAAGGCGGGATTCTTGCTTCAATTGTCAAAGCACGAACCTATACCAATAATTTTTGTTGGCACCGGAGAAAAGATTACTGATATCGCCGCTTTTAGCCCTGAGATTATTTCATCCGGGATTGTCGGATTGGATTCAATGACTGAATAAATCTAATCTTTAATACAATCAACAAAATAATTTTTATATCCGGATCCGTCCTCCTCTATGACCAACCCATGTATGTCCGCTTCAAATCCTGGAAATGAAAAATTAAACTCTCTCGCAAAATCGAGATAAGTAACGATTATCCTGTTGAATCTTTCTCCTGGTATAAGTAACGGAATTCCAGGCGGATAGGGAGTAAGAAGAGATGTAGTTACTCGACCCTCTAATTCATCGATAGGCACTCTTTCCGTCTTCCCTCTAGCCAGCGAAGCAAAAGCGTCAGCTGGACGCAAAACGGGCTCCATGTCCGACAAATACATTTCAGTTGTCAATTTAGCGACGTCATTACGCTTGTGTACATCATGTAATTGAAAACACAAATCCTTCAAACCAACTCGCTCGTATTTTGGAAAGTTGGAGCAAAACTCTGGCAAAACTCGCCACATTGGCTGATTTTTATCGTAATCATCTTTAAATTGTTGTAGCGCTGCCAGGAGCGTATTCCACCGTCCTTTTGTTATCCCTATTGTAAACATAATAAAAAAAGAATAAAGGCCGGTTTTCTCAACAATTACCCCGTGTTCAGACAAATATCTCGTTACTACAGATGCTGGAATTCCCTCGTCATCAAACTCGCCTGACAAATTCAATCCAGGTGTAACTATAGTTGCTTTTATCGGATCGAGCATATTAAAGTTTTCATGAACCGCTCCAAATCCATGCCAGTCGTCTTTCGGACTCAACAACCATTGCTCCCTGTGCGTCATACCTTCACTATGAGGTTCAATATCACTCGGACCCCAAACTTTAAACCACCAGTTGTCATCACCCAGCTCCTTATCAACTTTCAACATAGCTCGACGAAAGTCTAACGCTTCAATTATTGATTCCTCCACTAACGCTCTTCCGCCTGGTGGCTCCATCATTGCTGCTGCAACATCAAGAGAGGCAATGATAGAATACTGCGGGCTTGTTGAACTGTGCATAAGATACGCTTCGTTAAAAAGGCTATGATCAAACCGCTTTGTTTTCGAATCCTGAACTAAAATCTGAGAGGCCTGCGAAATTCCCGCTAATAGCTTATGAATGGATTGCGTAGAAAAAATAATAGTGTCTTTAGCCCTCGGTCGATTTTCACCTATAGCATGCATGTCTTTATAAAAATCATGAAAAGCAGCATGCGGGACCCAGGCTTCGTCAAAATGGAGCGTATCAATTAATTCTGTTAATAACTCCTTTATAATTTCGACATTGTATAGAATTCCGTCGTAAGTGCTCTGAGTGATTGTCAATATTTTTGGTACTTTGTCACCGTAGTTTTCCTTACCATCGTGGTAGGAGCTGGCTATTGGATTTTGATCGATTTTCTTTTTTATATTGTCTGGATGAAATTCTTCCAATGGGATTGGGCCGATGATACCGAGGTGATTTCTGGTAGGCATAATAAATACCGGAATGGCTCCAGTCATCGTTATGGCGTGTAGAACGCTTTTGTGACAGTTTCTATCAACTACTACGATATCCCCCGGTGCGACTGATGCATGCCAAATAATTTTATTAGAAGTAGAAGTACCATTGGTAACAAAATAACTATGGTCCGCATTGAAAATTCGAGCGGCATTTATTTCTGAAGCGGCAACTGGACCTGTGTGGTCCAATAACTGTCCTATTTCGTCCACTGCATTGCAAACGTCGGCTCTAAGCATATTTTCGCCAAAGAATTGATGGAACATTTGACCAACAGGGGACTTAAGAAAGGCTACGCCACCGGAATGCCCAGGACAATGCCATGAATATGAACCATCTTGTGCATAATTTACCAAAGCTCTAAAAAATGGCGGGGCTAAAGATTCCATGTATGACCGAGCTTCCCTGATTATATGTCGTGCAACAAATTCTGGAGTATCTTCAAACATGTGAATAAACCCATGCATTTCTCGCAAAACATCATTCGGTATATGTTTTGAAGTTCTTGTTTCGCCATAAAGAAAAATTGGTATCTCATTATTTCGAAATCTGATTGCAGAAATGAATGCCCTAATACTTTTCAAGGCAGCTTCCATTTCTTCTAAGGAGCCATCGCCGAACTCTTCATCATCTATTGATAAAATAAAAGCTGATGCACGAGACTGCTGTTGTGCAAACTGAGTTAAATCACCGAAACTTGTAAGGCCCAAAACTTCTATGCCTTGTTTCTCCAAAGCCTCCGCTAAAGCCCGGACACCAAATCCTGACGTATTTTCAGAGCGGAAATCTTCATCTATTATTACTACTGGAAATTTAAATTTCATGTAAATTGTCTAAAAATTGAATCTCTAAAATACCTTAATTTATACTCAATTGGCTTTTTTTTTGCTACGGGTAGTGAACTTGGTTTATAATTGGCACTCTTAACTTATGAGTGCTAAGAAAGGTGTATGTTTTTTATGACGAATATAACGACCGCTAATCTATGTCCTAATCGAGACCTTAACGCTTACATAGCCGCTGTTTATCAAATACCTATGTTAAGCAAAGAGGAAGAAACGCAATTGGCTGAAGATCTGGTTAATAAGGGAGAATTAGAGTCGGCTCAAAAACTCGTTTTAGCTCATTTACGTGTCGTGGTTTCTGTTTCCCGGCAATACCTAAGCTATGGTCTATCTCAAGCTGACATCATTCAAGAAGGTAATGTGGGTCTAATGAAAGCCGTAAAAAGGTTTGATCCATCAAATGGGGCTCGCCTTTTTTCCTTCGCTATACACTGGATTAAGGCGGAAATTCATGATTTTATCCTCCGAAACTGGAAAATTGTGAAAGTGGCTACCACTAAAGCACAGAGAAAACTTTTTTTTAACTTACGGTCTCTAAAGAAAAAACTTGGTTGTTCCGATTCACTCACGAAAGGCGAGGTTGCGGAGATCGCTGGAAAGCTTGATGTGAGAGATTGTGATGTTGAGGAAATGAACATGCGTTTAGCCCATTCTGACTCATCTATTGATTATCAAGATGAAAATGGATATTCCCAATGTCTCAAAGCCAACGAAGGGGACCCATATGAAGTTGTATCAAACGATGAAGAACAAATTAGAAGAAAAAAGGCTGTTTCCGATGCGGTTAACTGCTTAGATGATCGAAGCAAGCGTATATTGGAAACAAGGTGGCTTAACGTGGAGGAGGGTACAAAACCGAAAACTCTTAAGGAGCTAGCTAGTGAGCTCGGGGTGTCTGCAGAAAGGGTTCGGCAAATTGAAACTTCTGCATTCAAAATTCTAAAAGATGAATTGAAGATTAGTTAAATTCAATTAGCGAAAAAGCGTCTAATAATTCATCACCAATTGGGTAATTAACTTATCGAATATAAGACCGCCGAATATAAAAGTTAAGTAGTAAATCGAATAACGAAATACGTATCGCGCCGCCTTTTCAGAATACTGGACATAAAGTTTCCAACAAATGTGGATAAAGTAGATGGTTGCTACGGATGAAATACCGAAATAAACGTATCCACTCATTCCAACTAGGACAGGAGAAATCACGACCGGAAACAGCAAAGAAGCATACAACAATATTTGTAACCTCGTAAATTTTGAACCGTGTGTAACCGGTAACATTGGCAACCCTGTCCTTTTATAATCATCCACCCTATAAAGGGCAAGGGCCCAAAAATGAGGGGGCGTCCATACAAATATTATTAAAAATAACAGCCATGCCTCTGGACTCACTGTTCCATCAACGGCAGTCCATCCTAACACGGGAGGCATTGAACCTGAAGCCCCACCTATGACAATATTTTGCGGTGTAAGCGGTTTTAAAATCACTGTGTACAAGAAAGCATACCCAACAAATGTAGCTAAAGTTAAGTATGCCGTAATGCTATTTACAAAAGTCATTAAAACTGTAAATCCACTCACTCCTAGTACAGCTGAAAAGATTAATGTTTGGTTAGGAGATAAATTACCAGACGGTAAAGGCCGCCATGCTGTTCTCGCCATTTTTGCATCAATTTGCTTTTCAATGAGGCAATTCATAGCAGCAGCAGCAGCTGATAGCATGGCAATTCCCAATGTAGCCCAGAAAAAAAGTGTTGCGGAGAAAGGTTCAGAGGTCTCACTATTCCACGCCATAAACATTCCGATCATAGCGCAAAATACTATTAACATATTTACTCGAGGTTTTGTTAAGGTTAGAAACTGAAAAAGGTTTCGACTTGATGAGTAAATTACGGATGCCATATCAGTTAGCCTATCCTTGAGGCTTTAAGAAGTCGGGATAAATCCTTATAAACTTTTTTAGGATCGGCTTCGTTTGGGTATCTCATTATAAGTCGACCCATAGGGTCAACGATCCAAACTCCAACAAATGATTGGGGTTGTGAATTAAACGGACTTTGCTTAGGGTTAGTTTTAAGTGTCCAAAGACCCTTGAAATCTCGAGCATTTGTATTGGGGATAAGCGGATTGTCCTGAAACATTATCCATGCTCGTTCTACCCTAAACCGATTTTTACCAGTCATTAACCTCACTTGTCTAGTTAAATAGAGGGTATTCTCACATTCTTCTCCACATTGCTCCTCAGAAGCGATGTAGGCAAGAATCCATCGGCCTTTTAGATCCCCAACATTAGTAATCTCAGAGCGGGACTCGTTAGTGTCGATTAAAGCACTTTCAGCTGTTGGCCTTGAAATCTCTTTAACAGCCACAGTGTCAAGTCGTATCGGAGGCTGAACCAGTTGGCCATAATTAACGAATTTGGAAGGTTTAAAAAAATAATAGGTAAGCGTAGCCAACACAACCGGTGCAGCGCACACGATGACGATCAACCAGAAGGTGAGGCTTTTCCTTTTCTCCTCAGTCAACATTTTTACTCTTCCTGTTCAAAGTGAATGCTAAAACAATAGCCATAATTCCAAAGAACACCCATTGTACCGCATAACTTAAATGTTTAAATTTCTCGTTCTCATCTAATTCAAGTTCCACTCGTTTTAAACCCGACTCTTCAGACACATTAGTCATCCAAACAATTAGTGGAAGCCGTTTCTTCTCAGAAAGACCGGGAATCCCTGTCGCAAACTTATCCAACCGCTCCCATGTTAAATTTTGCCAAACATGCCCTTCGCGCATAAGATTTTCATCACCAGATAATTCGAGCCTACGCATAAGATCTGTTTCAACCCTCCCTACTACGAGGCTTTTATTGATTGACACTGGTTGATATAATTCTCCTTTTGTAAAAGCAATATTACTATCAATCTGCCCTGGACCTTTTAATGCCCAACCGCGATTGACCCAGAGAAACAATTTCCCTTCATCTAAACTAAAAGCGGATACAACGTGAACGCCAGGAACACCATCGTGTGACCTGTTATCAAGGTAAATAGTTGCGTTTGGAACCCAATTTCCATCTAATGTAATTAGTTTTCCCCTTAGCAAGAGTGCTTCTTGTTCTGTCATCTCAAGCCAATTCTTGGCGTTCACCTTTTTAGGCGTATTTTGCGTTGAAAGCTTCTTAAAAATTTCGTCCTTGTATTCGGCTCTATTTATCTGCCATACGGATAAAGTAAAGCAAAGCGCAGCTAATAATCCGAGCAATATGTTTCGAAAATTAAGCACTTCCTTCACTTTTACGTTAAGATTCTAACAATGGTTAAGATGGTAATTTTCATTGGTTTCGGACTTGTTGTTTATAATCTGGGTGTCGCTTTATATCACCTGGTTGGCAGCAAGGGCAGTTCAAAAACGTTGCTTAGAGCCCTAGCCATGCGGGTGGCAATTTCCATCTTAATTTTCAGCTTAATTATTACTGCGCATCTACTCGGATTAATTGAACCAACGGGTATTAAACTCACAGTACAGGACTAGTTGAAATTACCTTTCCGGCCCAACTAAGTCCAATAAACAACAAAGTACAACCCTAGCCAGACCACATCCACAAAATGCCAGTACCATGCCGCTCCCTCAAAGGCAAAATGCTTCTCTGAAGAAAAGTGTCCTCTAGCGTAGCGTACCCAAATCACAAGTAACATTAACGCTCCAACACAAACATGAAATCCATGAAAACCTGTCAGAAAATAGAATGTAGACCCATAAATTCCGGAAGTGAGTTTTAAGTTTAAGTCAGAGTACGCATGTACATATTCATAAGCTTGAAAACCAACGAAAATAAAACCCAACATCAAGGTTAAGCCAAGCCAAAGTAAACAACCAGATCTCTTTTCCTCTCTCAAATAATGGTGAGCTACGGTCAGTGTAACCCCGGAGCTGAGCAAAAGGGCGGTATTGATGGTTGGAATCCAAAGAGGACCCATGGTCTGGAAAGGTTCGAATGCCCCTCCTAAGGGTCCGGTGTTGGGCCATTGAGCGCTAAAATCTGGCCATAAAAATGCCTGATGGTCCAAGTCACCAAGCCACGGCATAGCGATGACTCGGGCGTAAAATAATGCTCCAAAAAAAGCTGCGAAAAACATAACCTCACTAAAAATAAACCAACCCATGCCCCACCTGAAACTAGCATCAACCTTGTCACTATATTCACCCTTTTCAGATTCAGCTGCGACCTGTCCAAACCAACCGAAAAACATGTAGACAAGTATAAAAAGACCAGCAGATAGCACGAATTCAGCATTCGGTATCGAGTTTACGAGGCCTGCTGAACCGAAAAGGGTCAATACCATGGATATTGAACCGACAACGGGCCACTTGCTAGGCGAAGGAATAAAATAGCTTGAATCTTTGACGACAGTGGACATGACCTTTCCTTATTTCCTTAGTTTATAACAATGGCTTCCCACATACTATACTCTTGTTGCTCTGTCCGATAATAATTCGCCCTTAGCCACTCGGCGTACCGGGCCGACGGCAACTATTTTGTTCAGCCCATCTACGTTGGTTAGCAACTCAAAAAACGTGTAGCTCATAGTAATATTCGTTATGTTTACCGGAATGTCTCTATCTATTACAAAAGCGACAGGGAATATCTTTGTCTCGCCTGCCTCTAAATTTTGTTGCTGAAAACAAAAGCACTCTAATTTTTGTAAATACGAAGCTGCCTGCAGCGGAGCATAACTGGGAATAGCCTGACCTGAAGACCTGATTTTAGCCGGATTGGTAACTTCAAACTCAACGACGACCAGCTCCCCCGGATGCACGTTAATTGAAGATTCTTCAGCCTTAAATGTCCACGGTCCATGGGAATTAGAATCGAACTCAACTGTTATTCTTCTTGAATAGTCAACGGCACTCAGATCAATTTCATTGACTGTAACCTCCGATTTATCGCGAGTGGCCAGAATATTGATCCCTGTAACTTCACATATCGCTTCGTAAAAAGGGATGAGGCTAAAGCCAAAGCCAAACATTAAAAACGACAGGATCGCAAGCTTCGAAAATGTTTGTTTATTTGTTCGCTTAAGCTTACTCATGGTTAGGAGGGTATCACAACGTATTTCAGGATTATGCCCAGAAAGAAAACAGCTGCAACCGAAGCGAGTGTGAGGCCAACTCTTAGGTTAGCCCCTGTTCTATTAGGTTCTTGAGAGCCTCTTTCCATAATCATAAATCCTTACTCATAAACTACTTCACAACCGGAGGAGTCTCAAACGTATGAAACGGAGCCGGTGATGGTATTGTCCACTCAAGGCCGTCCTCAGCCCCCCACGTATTAGCTTTTGCCTTTTCACCTCCATTGATACACTTAATTACACAATATAAAAAGATAAGCTGTGACAGGCCGAAACCGAAGGCCCCTATAGATGCGACTAAATTAAAGTCAGCGAATTGCATGGGGTAATCAGCATACCGTCGAGGCATTCCCGCTAGCCCGAGAAAATGCATAGGGAAAAACGTTATGTTGAAGAAGATCATAGAAAGCCAAAAATGAAGTTTTCCTAGTCCTTCGTTATACATGTGTCCGGTCCACTTTGGTAACCAATAGTAAACGCCTGCAAAAAGGGCGAATAACGACCCCGCTACCAGGACGTAATGAAAGTGAGCAACTACGTAATAAGTGTCGTGTAGTTGAATATCGAGGGGCGCCACCGATAATATTACCCCAGTTAACCCACCTATCGTAAATACAACAATGAAACCAATTGCAAACAACATAGGTGTCTCAAACGTCATT